>Ga0194132_10002286_pt1 | contig 36492 bp, 32 predicted proteins | sample TA2KigOf80mmetaG_FD_148612 | JGI IMG/M metagenome (GOLD analysis project Ga0194132, IMG submission 148612) | Freshwater microbial communities from Lake Tanganyika, Tanzania - TA2015054 Kigoma Offshore 80m | ecosystem: Environmental > Aquatic > Freshwater > Lake | place: Tanzania: Lake...
GCTTCGGCGGCGGCGGCTTCGGCGGCGGCGGGGGCGGAGGCAACAACCGCTTCGAAGTCATTCAGCGGGGAGGGGTCGGCGACTATCACGGGAACTTCAGCTTCGACTTCCGGGATGAATCGCTGACCGCGCGCAACGCGTTCGCCGACAACAAGCCGCCGTTTCAACAGCGGAACATCAACGCCAACGTCAGCGGCCCGTTCATCCGGAACTTCCTGACGGCAAGCGTCACGTTCAACCAGAACGAGGAGGAGAACGCCGACACGGTCGTCGCCTCGACTCCGACGGGCGACGTTTCGTTCGGCGTCGTGCGACCCGCCGTCCGTCGCTCGTACAGCAGCAACGGACAGATGCAGCTCGCCGCCCGGCACGCGCTCCATTTCGCGACGCGCTACGAGAACCGCACGAGCCAGAACAACGGGGTGGGCAACTTCACGCTGCCGGAGCGCGGCTGGACCTCGACGGGCAGCGACGTCTTCGTCGGCCTCCGTGAAATCTGGTCCGTGTCGCCGAAGACGGTCCACGAGGTGTCGTTCAGCTACTTCGGGGGCAGCTTCGCGGGCGAGGCCGTGACCAGTCAGGCCACGATCAACGTCCTCGATGCGTTCCGCAGCGGCGGCGCCGGTCTCAGCAACGCCCGCAGCATCCGGAACCGGACGGTTTCGAACCTGTTCTGGTACGAAGGCGAACGGCTCACGTTCAAGACCGGCATGGAGCTGGGATACCGGGCCGCCTCGTCGACCTCGAGGGACGGCTTCCTCGGCGAATTCACGTTCTCCAGCCTCGAGGACTTCCTCGCCGGACGGCCCCTGACCTACCGCGTCACCAGGGGTGATCCGTCGCTCGACGTGTCGCAGACCGAGATCAGCGGGTTCGTGCAGACCGACTGGCGGGTGAACCGCCGGTTGACGCTGTTTGCCGGCCTCCGGTACGAGGGGCAGACCAACCTGTCCCACAACGACGGCCTGGATCCCAGGGTCGCGTTCGCCTACGCGATGGGGTCCTCGACCGTGCTGCGCGGAGGCGGCGGGCTGTTCCGCCAGAACCTCAACCTCCCGCTCGTACAGGACGTCATGCGGCTGGACGGCACGCGGCAGTTCGAAGTGGTCGTCAGCAACCCGACCTACCCCGATCCGTTCGCGGGGGGCGGCGCCACGGTGGTCCCGCCGTCGTCCCGCCGGGTCTTCGCCCCGGACTTGGCCCTCCCGTACGAAGCCAGGGCATCACTGTCGGTCGAGCGGACGATGCGGTGGAACCTGCAGGTCGACGCGGCCTACAACGTCGATCGCGGTGTCAACCAGCTTCGGTCACGAAACGTGAACGCGCCGGCGCCGGGTGGGACGACGCGGCCGCTCCGGGGCGAGGGAAACATCCTGCAGCTCGAGTCGACGGCCCGATCGAGATCGCACAGCCTGCGCCTGGGCATCCGGCAGCGCCTCAGCTTCTTCAACTACAACGGCAGCTACACCCTCTCGTCCGATCACAACGACAGTGCCGGTCCGCTGATGCTGCCGATGAACAGCTACGACCCCGAGGCCGACTGGGGGCGGGCCGGCTTCTCCCGCCGGCATCGATTCAACTTCACGGCCAATTCCCAGGCACCGTTCGGGACCCTGTTCACGATCCGGGGATCCGCCACCAGCGGGAACCCGTACAACATCACGACCGGCAGGGACGACAACAACGACCAGACGACGAACGACCGTCCCCCGGGTGTGGCGCGGAACAGCGGCAACGGTCCCCGCTACTTCAACGTCGACATGACGCTGTCGAAGACGTTCCGGCTGCGGGGGAACGCGGACGGTGGCGGGGCGTTGCTGAACGTCTACGCCAACCTGAACAACGCCTTCAACATCGTCAACCTGCAGAATCCGAGCGGCGTGCTCACCTCGAGCTTCTTCGGCATCCCGACGTCGGCTGCCTCGGCGCGCGACGTCGAGCTCGGGATGCGCTTTCAGTTCTGAGTGCCCGAGCCGTCCGTCCGGGCCACGGCCAGCCACCGATCCGCCGTGCGGGCAGGTGAACAGTGATCGTTCACGAGACCCCCGATGGCCTGCGGCTCGTCACGCAGCCCGACCACGCGACGCTCGCCGGCGACATCGCCGCTGCCATGCCGGGCGAGCCGGGGCTCCGGGGGCCGAATCGGGATCTCCTGCTGGCGGCCGTCCGCGAGCACGACAACGGCTGGCTCGAAACGGATGCGGCGCCACGGGTCGATCCCGGCACGGAGCGGCCGTTCGACTTCGTCACGGAGCCCGCGCGGCTGAAACAGGAGGTCTGGACGCGGGGCATCCAACGGGCCGCCGGTCGGCACCCGCGCGTGGGTGCACTCGTGGCCGAGCACGCCCTCACGGTGTCTGCCGATCGCCGGAACGAACCGGACTGGCGGGCGTTCTTCACCACCATCACGGCGCTGCGTGACGAGCTGCTGCGCCAGCTCGGTCTCGAGCGTGGGCCGGACCGCGAGCGCTTCGAGCGCGACTACCGGATCGTCCGGTTGACCGACGTGTGGTCACTGCAGCTCTGTGGTGCGTTCGCGGCAGCCCAGGACACCTTCGGCCATCGCTCCGTATTCGACGGTCACACGCTCGTCATCGCACCAGACCCGTTCGACGGCGCCACCATCCCGCTCACCGTGCCGGCACGCCGCATCCCGGCTCGACGGTATGCCGACGATGACGACCTTCGCGCGACCCTGGCACGGGCAACCCCAGCGCCGATCGAGCGCACCATCCGCGGCTGACGTGAAGTCCCCCACGCGTCAATCGCCAATCGTCAATCCGCAATCCTCAATGCAATCCCCAATCCTCAATCGCCAATCCTCAATGCAATCTCCGATCCTCAATCATCAATCTCCAATGGGATAATCCCGCCGTGCCCCGCATCTTCGTCGTGGAAGACGACCGCGACATCGCGGCCCTCGTCTCCCGCTACCTCACCAGGGCCGGCTGGCAGGTGGAACCGTTCGAGTCCGGCACGACGGCGCTCGCCGCCGCCAGGCAGGATCCACCGGACCTGATCGTCCTCGACCTGATGCTGCCGGGGCTGGACGGGCTGGCGGTCTGCCGAGCGCTCCGGGCGGACGGCTCGACCGCCGCCGTGCCGATCATCATGCTCACGGCGCGTGCCGAGGAGTCGGACCGGATCGTCGGCCTCGATCTCGGCGCCGACGACTACATCGCGAAACCGTTCAGCCCCAACGAGCTCGTGGCGCGCGTCCGGGCGCTGCTGCGCCGGGTGGGGCGCGGCACCCCGCCCGACCAGCGGCTCCGCTACCGGTCGATCGCCGTCGATCTCACGCGCCACACGGTGTTGGACGACGGGCGCGACGTGAAGCTGACGGCCAAGGAATTCCTGCTGCTGCAGTACCTGCTGCAGCACCGCGGCCGCGTCCTGTCGCGCGACCTCCTGCTGAGCGACGTCTGGGGGTACCGCTACACCGGCGGCACGCGGACGGTGGACGTCCACGTGCGCCGGCTGCGGGAGAAGCTGCCGGCGCTCGTGGACGCGCTGGTCACGGTCAAGCAATTCGGCTACAAGCTGGAAGAGTGACGTCACTCCGCACCAGGATCGCCGCCGGGGCCTTCGGGACGGCCATCGCGGCGCTCGCGGCCTTCTGGCTGCTCGACGACGTCTGGAATCCGGGGATCGCCGGCGTGCTGGCCATGGCCGTGGCCGCAGTCGTGGCGCTGCTGGGGGCGCGGCGGCTCGCGGCGCCGGTGTCGCGGCGGGTCCGGAACATCGAGGCCACGGCGCGACGCTACGCCACCGGCCGCCTCCTGCCGCCGGTCGGCGACTACGGCGAAGACGAAGTCGGCGCCGTGGCACGCGCCTTCGACACGGCCGTCCAGGAGCTCGGCGTCCGTCTCGAGGGGCTGTCACGCGAGCGCGCGCGCATGGAAGCCATGCTGTCCGGCATGGTCGAAGGCGTCCTGGTGGTGGACGAACGGGGCCGCCTGCAGGTGGCGAACCGGGCCGCGCAGGCGATGCTGCGCGTGGAGGACGCGGCCATCGGCCGTCCGTACGTCGAGGCGATCCGCCACCCGGACATCACGGCGCTCCTCGGGTCGGCGCTGACGGGCGAGTTGCCGGAAGGCCGCGAGCTGTCGATGGTCCGCAACCCGGGCCGGCTCTTCGTCGCACGCGCGGCGCCGGTGGGGGTGGCCGGGGGCGGCGGGGCGGTGCTCGTCCTGCACGACATCACCGACCTCAGGCGCGCGGACCAGATCCGCCGGGACTTCGTGGCGAACGTGTCGCACGAGCTGCGCACGCCGCTGACCGCGATTCGCGGCTACGTCGAAGCGCTGCTCGACGACGCGCCGGAGGGCAGCGAGGCGCGGCCGTTTCTGGAGATCATCCAGCGGCAGAGCGCCCGCATGGAGCGTCTGGTGTCCGACCTGCTCCGGCTCGCCCGGCTCGACGCCCGCCAGGAGACGCTGGACCTCTCGCGCTGCGACATCGACCAGCTCTTTGCCGGAGTGGTCGCCGACCTCGCGCCGTCGATCGACGCCAGGCGCCAGCGCGTCGCCGTACACGTCGACCCCGGGGCGGCCTCCATGGACGCCGACCCGGCCAAGCTGCACGACGTCGTCCGCAACCTCCTGGAGAACGCCGTCAACTACTCGCCGGACGACACGGACATCGCGCTCAGCGCGCAGCGCGGCGACGGCGTCGTTCGGCTGCAGGTGGCTGATTCGGGGCCCGGCATCCCCGCCGATGACCTCGGGCGCGTCTTCGAGCGCTTCTACCGGGTGGACAAGTCGCGCGCGCGCCCCGGGGGCACGGGGCTCGGCCTGGCGATCGTCAAACACGTCGTCGAGCTGCACGGCGGATCGGTGCAGGCGGAGAACCGCCCTGAAGGCGGCGCCTGCTTCGTCGTCACGCTGCCAGCGCGACTGCAGCCATAGCCCCCGGAACAAGGTTGCCGACTCTCGGGCGGCGAGACGCCCGGATCGCCAGGCCCGAGGAGGGAGCAGGCCGGGTGCCTGTGACCGACGAGCCACGCCGCGAGGCGGGATGCCTCGTCGGCCGAGATGGCAACCCTGTTCCGGCCAGGGCCCTTACTCGCCCGATCCGCCCTTCCCCCCCGTCCACGCCAGGTGGTGCTGGTGCGTGTCGGCCCGGTGGCGGAATCGGGACACGAGGCCGGCTTCGTTGAAGTGCCAGATGTGGACTTCGTCCTCTTCGACCACGCGCCGTCCGGTGGCGCGAACGGTGCCTTCGAGATCGACGAGCGCCACGACGATCGGACCCGAGTCGAGCAGCGTCTTCACCTGGAAGCGGGTGATCTCGACAGCGCTGAGCGACTGGAAGAAGGCCAGTGCCCCGTCACGGCCGCGTCGCGGCTGCAGCCACGGCACCTCCGTCGAGTTCACGCCGTACTCCCATGCCACGCCGTCCGCCAGCTTCGCGAGAATCGCCGGCACATCGCCGCGGCCGAACGCCTCGTAGATCGCCAGAACCGTGTCCCTGTAAGCCATCGTCCCCTCGCCCTATCGGTCCGTCCCACTCGCCCTACTCGCCCCACTCGCCCTGTCCTGTCCGCCCCACTCACCCCGCCCGTCTGCCCCACTCGCCCTGTCTGCCTGCCCCACTCATCCTACTCGCCCTACTCGCCCCACTCGCCCTGTCTGCCTGCCCCACTCGCCCTGCACGCCGTCGATCAGCCCCGCCGGGAAGCGTGTTACACGGCCCGTCGTAGGAACCCGCCATGATCCCGCCGTGACAGGGTTGTTGAAGGTGTGTTGCTGCCATACCGGCTCACGGCCCGGGGCTCGGCCGTAGAATGCTGCGCCTATGGGTGCGGGCGGCGCTTCGCGGCTCGGGGAAGTGGCGCGGCTGTTCCTGCGGCTCGGGGTGACGGCATTCGGCGGCCCGGCCGCACACGTGGCGGTCATGGAAGACGAGTGCGTGCGGCGCAGAGGCTGGATGAGCCGCGAGCAGTTCCTCGACGTCCTGGGGGCGTCGAACCTCATTCCCGGGCCGACCTCCACGGAACTGGCGATGCACGCGGGCTACCACCGCGCCGGATGGCCGGGCCTCGTGGCCGCCGGATGCTGCTTCATCGGTCCTGCCGCCCTCATCGTGGGGGGCGTGGCGGCGCTCTACGTGGAAGGCGGGCGATTGCCGGCGCTCGGGGGTGTCCTGACGGTGGTGAAGCCGGTCGCGCTGGTCATCGTGATACAGGCGCTCGTCAGCCTCGCACGGGCGGCCCTGCGCACGCCGCTGCTGATCCTGCTGGCGGCGGGATCCGTGGCGGGAGCCCTGGCGGGTCTCGTCGAGGCGGCCGTGCTGATCGGCGCCGGCCTGCTGCACCTGTTCGTCTCGAAACGCCAGGTCGCCGCGGCAGCGGCGGTGCTCCTCGCGGTGCCGGCGCGTGCGCTCGCAGAAGGTGCCGCGGCGGTCGGAGCGGTGGCTCCAGGGGCGTTGTTCACCGCCTTCGCGAAGGCCGGTGCGGTCGTGCTGGGCAGCGGATACGTGCTGTTCGCGGTGCTGAAGACACAACTGGTGGAAGGCTCCGGCTGGATCAGCGAGGCACAACTGCTCGATGCCATCGCCGTCGGACAGATCACGCCCGGTCCCGTGTTCACGTCGGCCACCTTCATCGGCTACCTGCTCGGCGGGGCGCCGGGGGCCGCGATCGCCACGATCGGCGTGTTCCTGCCGGCGTTCGCGTTCACGGCCGCCAGCGTCCGCGTGCTGCAGCGCGTGCGCCGGTCCCCTGCCGCCCGCACGTTTCTCGACGGCGTGAACGCCGCAGCGGTCGCCCTGATCGCCGTCGTGGCCGTCGCGCTGGCGCAGACCGCCGTGACCGACGCCTGGACCGGTGCCGTCGCGCTCGCCGCCGCGGTGCTGGTCGGATGCCTGCGCCTCAACCCCTCCTGGGTCCTGGCCGCCGCCGCGCTCATCGGCGCGGCAGCCACCATCTGACCCGTCCCACGCGTCCCATGGCGCCGTGAGCAGCCAGCCTCGGGTACAGTGTGCCGAGTGCGCGTCTCCTGGCGCCCTCACGCCTCCTGTGTCACGGGCGTTGGCGCGAACAGTCGTCCAGGTCACCTGTCATGCCCATCAGCCTCCCCGCCGTTGCCAGTCTCGTTCTGGCGGTCGCACCGGTTGTGACTGCCGCCCTGCCGCTCGTCATTGCCCACCGGGGCGCGTCCGGTCACCGTCCGGAGCACACGCTGGAGGCGTACCGGCTGGCGTCGGAGATGGGCGCGGACTACATCGAGCCCGATCTGGTGTCCACGCGGGACGGCGTCCTGATCGCACGACACGAAAACGAGATTGGCGAGACGACCGACGTCGCCGAGCGCTTCCCCGGGCGGCGGCGCACGCTGCAGGTGGACGGCCGCGCGGTCACGGGGTGGTTCACCGAAGACTTCACGCTGGCGGAGATCCGGACCCTGCGCGCCAGGGAGCGGCTGCCGTTCCGGTCGAAGGAGTACGACGGGCAGTTCGGGATCCCGACGTTCGACGAGGTCGTCGCGCTGGCCCAGCAGCTGGGAATGGAGCGGGGACGCCCGCTGGGCGTCTACCCCGAGACCAAGCACCCCAGCCACTTCCGCGGCATCGGCTTGCCGCTCGAAGGACCGCTCGTGGAGGTACTGGAACGCCGGGACTGGAACCGGAAGGATGCGCCGGTCTTCATCCAGTCGTTCGAGACCGGGAACCTGCGAGAGCTGCGAACGCGGACCCCGGTGAACCTCGTGCAGCTCATCGATGCCCGGGGCGGGCCGTTCGATCGCCGCGGCGAGGCGACGTTCAGCACGGTGGCCGATCTGATCTCGGACGCCGGGCTGCGGGCGATCGCGAGCTACGCGAACGGGATCGGTCCGCACAAGGCGCTGGTGCTGCCGGCAGACGGGAGCGGGCGGCTCCTCGAGCCGACGGACCTCGTGGCACGCGCGCACGCCGCGGGGCTCATCGTCCACGTGTGGACGCTGCGATCGGACGAGACGCTCCTCTCCCCCACCTACGACGGCGACCCTGCCGTCGAATACCGGCAGTTCCGCGACCTCGGCGTGGATGGGTTCTTCACCGACTTCCCGGACGCGGCCGTTGCCGCCCTGGCGCCATGAGACCGGACCCGGGCCGGTTTCAGCCGGCCCGGCCACGCCGCCCACGAGCCGTCGCGGTAGAGGGTCGACGCGACCTCCACGCCAGTTCCGTGCGGTGATCCCACAGGTCCTCGGACTCGTCCTCACGCACACCGAACGCCTTCCGGCCGGGCGTGTCCCGCCGGCCGGCCACCTGCGCCGCGCGTGTCCGCGGCACGCACCCGTCAGCCGTGGTATACCCACGTCCATGGTCCACAGCCCAGGCGGCTGCGGTAACACGATCGTTAGGGCCCTGGCCGGATCGAGGTTGCCGACTCCCGGGCGGCGAGGCGCCCGGATCGCCAGGCGCGAGGAGAGAGCAGGCCGGGTGCCTGTGACCGACGAGCAACGCCGCGAGGCGGGATGCAGCGTCGGCCGAGATGGCAACCTTGTTCCGGCCAGGGCCCTCAGGTTTCGATCACGATCGTGTGAATCCCGCGGGGGACGTTCCGGAGACGCGGCGAACCGGGCGACCTCATGACCAGCGACACGCTCGCCATCATCCTGGGCGGCGGCCAGGGGACGCGCCTCTTCCCGCTCACGGCCACCCGCTCGAAGCCGGCGGTGCCGATCGGGGGCAAGTACAGGCTGATCGACGTCCCGGTGAGCGGCTGCCTGCACTCCAACATCCGGCGCATCTTCGTGCTGACGCAGTTCAACTCGGCATCGCTCAACCGGCACGTCTCGCAGACCTACCACCTCGACGAGTTCTCGGGCGGCTTCGTCGAGATCCTCGCCGCCGAGCAAACCCCCGACAACCCGCACTGGTACCAGGGCACGGCGGACGCGGTCCGGCAGGCGGCCCGGCACTTCACCCGGCACGAGGCGAGCTTCGACCTGATCCTGGCCGGCGATCACCTCTACCGCATGGACTACGAGCTGCTGATCGCCGAGCACCGCCGGCGGGGATCGGACATCACCATCCCGGCGCAGGCCGTGGACGCCGAAACGGCCACCCAGATGGGCATCTTCCTGTTCGACCGCGACGGACACATCGTGGCCTTCGAGGAGAAGCCCACCCCAGAGCGGCTGGCGGCGATCGGCCGCAGCGTGCCGGACGGATCGGCGTTCGCCCTGCACGACGACGCACGGCCGTTCACGGCCTCGATGGGGATCTACGTCTTCTCCCGGCAGGCGCTCCTCGAGATCCTCGAGCGGGAGGAGGGGCACGACTTCGGCCGCGAGGTGATCCCGGCGGCGCTCAACCGCTACAACGTGCACTCGTACCTCCACGAAGGCTTCTGGGCGGACGTCGGCACGGTGGAGTCGTTCTACGACGCCAACGTCATGCTCGGCCAGCCGCTGGCGCCCTTCCGGTTCTGGGATCCGCAGGAGCCGATCTACTCGCACCTGCGGCATCTCCCCGGCTCGCGCTTGACTGACTGCCACGTGCGCGACTCGGTCGTGGCCGACGGCTGCTTCCTCGACCGCTGCACGATCGATGCGTCGGTCATCGGCATCCGGTCGAGCATCGGCGCGGGGACGCGGATCGCGCGATCGGTCCTGCTCGGTGCGGACCTCTACGAGGACCCGCTGTCGGCGCGGACGCCCGAGATCGGCATCGGCCGCAACGTCGTGCTGGAGCGCGTCATCGTGGACAAGAACGCCCGCATCGGCGACGAGGTCCGCCTGGTGAACGAGCGGGGGATCGAGTTCGAGAACGGGAACGGCTACTACATCCGCGGCGGCGTCATCATCGTGCCGAAGGGCGGCGTGATCGAGTCGGGCTTCGTCGTCTGAGACATGAAACACGGTTGTAACGCAGAAGAGACACAGCGTTAACGCATCGGTCACGATTCGGTAACGCCGGAGTCGTACACATCACAGGTGTATGACCCGACTGGTACGGACGATCGCATCGATGCTGCTCCTGGCCGCGCCGGCGCAGGCACAGGACGGCGCCACCGCCGCCCCTTCGGCAGCCCCAACCGGGACGGACGCCGGCGGGTCCGGCATCGCCTACGACCGGGTGTGGGAGCGGTTCACCCACTGGTACGCCAGCGAGACGAACCCGCTCGTCCGGGACGTCCGCTTCAGCGGGCGCTATCAGCTCGACTACGCCGTCCTCGACGCCAGCCAGGGCTCCCTGTGGCAGTGGAACGTGCGCCGGCTGCGGCTCGGGCCGAAGATCGCCCTGGCCCACGGCATCACCCTCCACGGCGAGATCGAACTGAACCCGCAGGAGGCCGACCCGCTGTACGTGCGCTTCACGGACCTCTACGTCCAGTGGAAGCAGGGCCCGCAGGTCACGCTGACCGTCGGCAAGCACGGCGTCCCGTTCACGGTGGACGGCTCGACGTCCTCCAAGGAGCTGCTGGCCATCGACCGGAGCAACCTCGCCAACAACCTCTGGTTCCCCCAGGAGTACATCCCCGGCGTCAGCCTGTCGGGCGCCAGGGACGGGTGGCAGTACTGGGCGGGGCTGTTCTCGTCCGGTGCGGGCACGCGCGAGTTCGGGCACTTCGACGGCGGCCGTTTCGCGATCGGCTCGCTCGGGTACGACGTCGCCGATCGCCTCGGGATCCGGGAAGCGCTCATCAGGGGCAGCTACGTGTACCAGCAGCCCGACATCGCGAACACCTTCACCCGGCAGCTCGAGCACGTCGCCTCGCTCAACGTCCTGCTCGAGGCCACGCGCTGGGGCGCCAGAGTGGACCTGTCCCGGGGCGCGGGCTACCTGGGACAGAGCGACGTGTGGGGCACAATGCTGATGCCCTTCGTCAACGTCACCGCCCAGCTCCAGTTCGTCGGCCGGCACACGTTCCTGCGGAGCAGCGACGCGAACGGCGTGCGGCTGGCCACATACGAGAACGGCATTGTCGCCGGACTGGGCGACCGCTACCGCGAGTGGTACCTGGGCGCCAACTACTTCTTCTACGGGCACAAGCTGAAACTGCAGGCCGGCCTGCAGCACGCGGCCATGGACGACCGGGCGGACGACGGGGGGCAGTACGCCGGCACGTCGTTCGTGTCGGGGCTGCGCGTGAGCTGGTAGCCCCCGGGGCGCGCATACGCGTGCCGCATGACGAGCGCTTTACCCACATTCAACGACGTCACCAGGCCCGTCAGCCTGCGCGAACTGGCCGCACGCGCCAGGGCTGCGCTGCGCCGGGGCGCCGCCCCCGCCGGGTGACCGGCCAGCCGGCACGCAGGTCTACAAGGGCAGGCAGCTGACGGCGGACTTCGACGCCGTGCCGGTCAGCGTGAACGGCGAAGCGGTTCGTCTCACGCGGCGCCAGTTCGAGCTGCTCCGCTACCTGCGTCCAGCACCGCAACCGCGTGATCTCCTGCGACCGGCTCCTCGAACACGTGCGGGGCTGCGACCGCGTGATCGAGACGGTGCAGCCGCACGTAGATTTCTCTTGACATCCCCGACATCGGGAGAGAGTGGAATGACCTAAGGGCCCTAATCTAACCGCGTGAATGTGCAACGTGTCGTCGGCATCACGCCGTCACGCGCACGGTGAGGGCTCGCGGACGGATGCGCGCCACCAGCGCCGTTCCTCCGACAGCCGGCTCGCCGTCCGCGTGATACAGAAGCGGCATGGCGGCGGAAATCCGCACGTGCGCGGTCTGCAGGACGGACACGCCAGGGACGTCGGCCACACGGCCCGAGAACATCTGCGGCATGCGCGCCAGCGTTCGCAGCGGCGAGCGGTGAGCCGCCACCACGACATCCAGACGGCCGTCCGACAGATCGGCCCCCGGAGCGATCAGCGCGCCGTTGCCATACTGCGGTCCGTTCGCCACCGCGACCAGCAGCGGCCTGACGTGCAGCGTGTCCGTCTCTGTCGAGACGACGCAGGGCTCCGGAACGTAGGTGAACAGCTCGGTGAGCGTCGCGACGACGTAGCGGCGGAGCCCGCGCTGCCTGCCCGAGCGGGCGAACCGGTGCGCGACGCGCGCGTCGAGCCCCACGCCCGCGATGTTGAAGAAGAGACGGCCGTCGATCTCGCCGGCGTCGACGACACGATTCCGCCCCCGCAGCAGGCCGCGCAACGCCGCTGCCGGGTCGAGCGGGATGCCCAGCGCCCGCGCCAGGCCGTTGCCCGATCCGCTCGGCACGATGGCGAGCGGAACGCTGCCGAACGCCAGCTCACTGCCCACTTCGTTCACCGTCCCGTCCCCGCCCCACGCGGCGACAAGGCCGGCGCCGCGGGCGATCGCCGCCCGGGTCAGCTCCCGTCCGTGTCCCTGCCCCTCGGTGACGAACACCTCGCCCGACAGCCGCTCCCGTTCGACGAACGCCGCGGCCATCTCGGCCCGTCGGCGCGCAGCGTCCGGCCGGCCGCCGGTACCGGAGATCGGGTTGATGATGAAGACGATCCGCACGCGGCTCAGCGATCGAGGCGCCTGAGCACGCGCGGGGGCAGGAACCAGACCAGGGTGCCTGCGCGCGACGGCGGGAGGCTGTGGACGTCGATGCGGCAGATCCCGCCCTTCTTGAAGGGCACGGGGCTGCGCGCGCCGAGCAGGTGCGACACCAGCTCCCCGAGATCGGGTTCGTGGCCGACGAGCGCCAGCCGGCGGCGCCGGGGCTCGCGGGTGAGCGCGTCCAGCACGGCAGCCGGCCCATGTCCGGGCTCCAGCGCCTGGAGAACGCTCACCGGGGGCGGCGCCTCGAACGCCGCCGCGAGCAGGTCGGCAGTCTGGACGGCGCGGACGAGGGGGCTGGTGAAGATCGCGTCGAGCGAGACGTCCCCGATCGCGACGAGGCCGTCGGCCGCCCGCTGGAAACGGGTGATGCCGTGGGCGGTCAGCGGACGCCTGGCGTCGTTGGGCCAGTCCGGGCCGCGATCGGCGGCGATCGCGTGGCGGACGAGGTACAGCTCGCAGCCCGTCATCGCTCAGGCGGCGCGCGACGGGGCCCCGGCGATCGCCTCCGCGCAGATCCTGAGCAGCGTATCGCGCGACGCCACGTAGTGGCCGTGCAGCAGCCGGCATTCGTTCTCGATCCGGCGCACGACGTCGTCCAGCTCGGCGGACACCTGCGGGCTGGGCGCCCCGGCCGCCCCCTTTAGGGCGCGGATGCGGGCGACGAGCATCTCCAGGTCGTGCATCTTGCCCAGCAGATCCTGCATCCGCTTCAACGCGGCGAGACGGGCCGTGCGGCGCGAGCCGGACAGCTCGCGCACCAGTTCGAGCGCGTACCGCAGCCGTTTGACCGAGATCCGCACGTCGTGGAGCCGCGTCGGCACGTACAACCCCGACGCTTCCTCGACGGCGTCCGTCAGGCGCGCGGCGCGTACGGCTGCGCGCGCCCGGGCCCGCCTCAGCTGCTCCGCCGGCTCCGCGACGGAACGGCCGGGGTCGGCCACCGTGCGGGCGCGCTTCATGAAGCCAGCGAGGTCGCAGGCTTCCAGCCTCCGCCGCATCCGCTCGCGCCTCGTCTCGCGCTCCGCATCGACCGCGTGCCGCAGATGGGCCATCGCCACCCGCGACGCGCGACCGGCGTGCGCGAGCTCCTCGAGCATGTCCGCGGCGACGTCGGATTCGCGCACGGGGCCGAGGGCGCGCGTGATCCGGCGGACGGTCTTCTCGACCTTCCGGCCCTGCCGGTCGTCGGACGCCAGCGGCAGCGCTTCACGCAGGCGACGGGTCGCCACCCGGGCCTGGTGCAGGGCCGTGACGTCTCCGTCGACGGCGGCCGGCAGCGATTTCCGGAGCATGCGGAGCGGCTGCTGCATCAGCGCGCTCACATCGCGTCTGCGTGGCATCGTGACGTCCGAAGCTTCGATCGGGCGGGTCCCGTAGAATGTGCCGCGGACTGGTCCGTGTAGACACCGTGTGACAGCCAGCCGCGGTATCGTGCGATCTTAGCGCGCTTCACGTCCTCGAGCACATGCGTCTCGCAGCCATCGACATCGGCACCAACTCCGTACACATGCTGATCGTGCGGGTGCGCGCCGATCTCTCGTTCGAGGTCGTGGACCGCGAGAAGGCCATGGTCCGGCTGGGTGCCGGCGGTCTCGGAGGGCGCAAGCTCTCTGCCGACGCGATGCACGCGGGGCTGGAGGCGCTCTCGCGCTTCACGCGCCTGGCCGAGGCGCACCGGGTCGATCAGATCCTGGCCGCCGCCACGAGTGCCGCACGCGAGGCGGAGAACGGCGGCGAGTTCCTCTCGCGCATCCGCCACGCCACCGGCATCCGGCCGCGCGTCATCTCCGGCGCCGAAGAAGCCCGGCTGATCCACCTCGCCGCCGTGTACGGCGTGGACGTGGGCGGGGGGCGCGCCGTGGTGCTCGATGTCGGGGGCGGCAGCGTGGAGATCACGCTGGGGACCGCTACGTCGATCCAGCTCGCCCGCAGCTTCAAGATCGGCGTGATCCGGCTCACCGAGCGGTTCGTGCACAGCGACCCGGTCACGCGTGGCGACGAACGGCGCATCGAGCAGCAGGTCGTGCAGGAGGTGGGCCGTCACGTCGAGCAGGTCGTGGCGGCCGGCTTCGACCGCGTCATCGGAACCTCGGGCACGATTCTCGGTCTCGGGGCGGTCGCCTCCGCGGCCGCGACCGGTACCCCGCCCGACGAGCTGCGCAACCGGCGGATCCCGGCCCGCCAGATCCGGCGGCTCCGGAGGGACGTGGCCACCCGCAACCTCGAGCAGCGGCTGGCCATGCCGGGCATGGATCCCAAGCGGGCCGATCTGATCGTCACCGGCGCGATCGTCCTCGACACGCTGCTGCGCCTCCTGGGCGCCGAGGAACTCACGCTCTGCGATCTGGCCCTGCGCGAAGGCCTCGTGCTCGACTACATCGGACGCCACCGCCGGCAGATCGCCCACGCGGACCGGATCCCGGACGTCCGGCGCCGCAGCACCATCGAGCTGGCGGAACGGTGCAATTACCACGTCGATCACGCCCACCAGGTCGCCCGTCTGGCGCTCGCCCTGTTCGACCAGACCCGCGCGGTGCACGGGCTGGGTGAGCGCGAGCGCGAGTGGCTCGAATACGCCTCGCTCATGCACGACATCGGCGTGCACATCAGCTACGCGCGCCACCACAAGCACTCGCAGTACCTCATCAAGAACGGCGATCTCCGCGGCTTCCATCCCGATGAGATCGACGTCATGGCCCTGGTCGCGCGGTACCATCGGCGGGCCGAACCCAGCCGCGACCACCCCGAGTACGGGCGCCTTTCCCCGCCGCTGCGCCGGACCGTGCGGACGCTCGCGGCCATCGTGAGGCTGGCCGAGGGCCTGGACCGGTCGCACAGCCAGGTCGTGTCCGGCGTCGAGGTGGTGGAGCGGAACGCGGCGCTGGAGCTGCGGCTCACGACCACGAGCGATGCCGAGCTGGAGATCTGGGCGGCGCACCGCCAGGCCGGACCGTTCGAGGCGGCCATCGGCCGGGCGGTCCGCTGCGAAGCCCACCCCGACCAGACGGGCGTGCGTAACGCGGATTTAACACCTCAGAAACGGCGGTGAAACCACTGTCCGGTACCGTGGCCTCCATGCGTCTGCCCGGTCTCGTTCTGCCTGTTCTGCTCGTGTCGGCCGTGGCCTGCGGCGGCGGCGCCCCGTCGGGATCCGAAGACGGCGGCGCCATCGACATCAACGGGGCGGGCGCCACCTTCCCGTATCCCATCTACTCGAAGTGGTTCTTCGAGTACCACGCGCTCCGGCCGGACGTCCGGATCAACTACCAGTCAATCGGCTCGGGTGGCGGCATCCGGCAGCTCACCAACCGGACGGTGTTCTTCGGCGCATCCGACGGCCCGATGACCGAGGACCAGATCGCCGCGGCGCCCGGCGCCATCCTGCACCTGCCGACCGTCCTGGGCGCGGTCGTGCCGATCTACAACGTGCCGGGCCTGGCAGCCGATCTGCGGTTCGACGGCACGCTGCTCGCGGACATCTACCTGGGCACGGTCACGAAGTGGAACGACCCGGCCATTGCGCGTCTGAACCCGGGCGTGGCCCTGCCGGCTGACGACATCGTGGTCGTGCACCGATCCGACGGGTCCGGCACGACGTTCGTCTTCGTCGACTTCCTCTCCAAGGTGTCGCCGGCCTTCCGGGAGCGCGTCGGCGTGGCAACCGCCGTCAGCTGGCCCACGGGCGTGGGCGGCAAGGGCAACGAAGGTGTCGCCGGTCTGGTGTCCCAGACGCCGGGCTCGATCGGCTACGTCGAGCTCGTCTACGCCGAGCAGAACCGGATCGCGCACGGCGCCGTGCGGAACGCGGCGGGCGCGTTCATCCGGGCGTCGCCGGCGGCGGTCACGGCCGCCGCGGCGGAGGCCGCCGCCAACATGCCGGCGGACTTCCGCGTGTCGATCACGAACGCGCCAGGCGAGGCCGCCTACCCGATCGCCTCGTTCACCTGGCTGCTCCTGTACGAACAGCCCGAGGACAAGGCCCGCAGCCGCGCCATGGTGGAGTTCATGAGGTGGGCGCTGACCGACGGCCAGCAGCACTGCGAAGCCCTGGGCTACGCGCCGCTGCCGCCCGAGGTCGTGTCGCTCGAACTGGCCGCCCTCGAGCGCGTCGCGGTGTCCTGACGGCGCACGGCGATGAACCTTCGATCGCCGGATCTGGGTTTCCGCCTGTCGGCGGGCGCCTTCGCCCTCGCCCTGGCGGCCATCGTCGTCGCGATCGGGGTCGAGCTGACGCGCCAGTCCTGGCTGTCGATCACCGAGTTCGGGTTCGATTTCTGGCGCTCGTCGGAGTGGGATCCCGTATCGGGAGAGTTCGGCGCGCTGCCCTTCATCTGGGGCACCCTCTACTCCTCGTTCGCGGCGCTGCTGATCGCCACTCCGGTCGCGCTGGGCATCGCCATCTTCATCTCCGAGCTGTCGCCGTCGTGGCTGCGCACGCCGCTGGTCTTCCTGACGGAGCTGCTGGCCGCGATCCCCTCGATCGTCTACGGGCTGTGGGGCATCTTCGTCCTCGTCCCTGCCGTGCGCTCGCTGCAGATGGTCACGCCGGAGTTCCTGCGCCAGCTCCCGCTGTTCTCGGGGCCGCCGCTCGGGATCGGCATGCTCTCGGCGGCGCTGATCCTCGCGATCATGGTCGTGCCGTTCACCTCGGCCGTGGCGCGCGAGGTGCTGCGGACCGTGCCGAACACCCAGCGAGAGGGTGCGTACGCGCTGGGCGCCACGCGGTTCGAGGCGATCCGCGCCGTGATGTTCTACGCGCGCACGGGCATCGTGGGCGCGATCATGCTGGGCTTCGGCCGGGCGCTGGGTGAGACGATGGCGGTGACGATGGTGATCGGGAACAACCCGCAGGTCTCCGCCTCGCTCTTCTCGCCGCAGCACACCATGGCCGCGGTGATCGCGAACGAGTTCACGGAAGCGGCCGACGACCTGTACCTGCACGCGCTCATCGAGATCGGCCTCGTGCTGTTCGTGATCACCCTCGTCGTCAACGCGCTCTCGCGGCTGCTGATCTGGACCATGGCCGGGGGCGGCGGCACCGCCGCACGGGCAAAGGCATGAACGGCACGCTGCGCCGAAAGGTCATCTCGGCTCTGTTCGTCGGCGCCTGCGCGCTGGCTGTGGTCGCCGCGCTCGTCCCGCTGGCCTTCATCCTGTTCTTCGTCGCCAGCCAGGGCCTCCAGGCGATCAGCCTCGAGTTCTTCACCGGCACGCCGAAGCCGGTCGGCGAGCCCGGCGGCGGCATGGCGAACGCGATCGTGGGCACGCTGATGCTCGTCGGCCTGGCGGCGCTGTTCGCGCTCCCGATCGGGATCATGACCGGCATCTACCTGTCGGAGTACTCCGGCGGCCGGTTCTCGTCGGCGGTCCGGTTCGCGACCGACACGCTGAACGGGGTCCCCTCCATCGTCATCGGCGTGTTCGCGTACGGCGTCGCGGTGCTGCCGTTCCGGCAATTCAGCGCGCTGGCGGGCGGCATGGCGCTCGGCATCATGATGATCCCGATCATCGCCCGGACCACCGAGGAGCTCCTGCTGCTGGTGCCCGGCGCCATGCGCGAGGGAGCCCTGGCGCTCGGCGCGAGCCGCGCACGGGCGGTCTTCACCGTGATCGTCCCGGCCGCCCTGCCCGGCATCGTCACCGGCGTCGTGCTGGCTCTCGCCCGCGTCGCCGGAGAGACGGCGCCGCTCCTCTTCACCTCGTTCAACAACCGATTCTTCTCCACCAGCCTCACCGAGCCGGTCTCGTCGATCACGGTGCAGGTGTTCACCTACGCGATCTCGCCGTACGAAGACTGGCATCGGCAGGCCTGGGCCGGCGCCCTCGTCCTGGTGACGATCGTGTTCGTCTGCTCGCTGCTGGCCCGGCTGGCCACGGCACGTGTCGCCCGGATCCGGGACTGAGCCGCCACCATGGTCGAATCCGCACCGCCTCCGGCGCACGCCGTGCCTGTCGTGCCCCGCGTCACGCCCACACGGGACGCCGGCGCAGCCATCGGCGACAACCCGGTGAAGGTCGACGTGAAGGGCCTGTCGTTCTACTACGGCGCCAAGCGCGCGCTGGACAGCCTTACGCTCCAGATGCGGGCGAACCTGGTCACCGCCTTCATCGGGCCGTCCGGCTGCGGCAAGAGCACCTTCCTGCGCACGCTGAACCGCATGAACGACATCATCCCGGGCGCGCGCGTCGAAGGTGAGGCGCTGGTGGACGGCCGCAACATCTACGCCCCCAACGTGGACGTTGTGGAGTTGCGGCGCCGGGTCGGCATGGTGTTCCAGAAGTCGAACCCGTTCCCGAAGTCGATCTTCGAGAACGTCGCCTACGGCGTGCGCATCAACCGGCTCGTGCGATCGCGCGCCGAGTTGACCCAGCGCGTCGAGGAGAGCCTCCGCTCGGCCGCCCTCTGGGACGAGGTCAAGGACCGGCTGCACGACTCGGCGCTGGCCCTGTCCGGCGGCCAGCAGCAGCGGCTCTGCATCGCGCGGGCCCTCGCCGTCCGCCCCGAGATCCTGCTGATGGACGAACCAGCGTCGGCGCTCGATCCGATCGCGACGCAGCGGATCGAGGAGCTGATCTACGGCCTCAAGGCCGAGTACACGATCGTGATCGTCACCCACAACATGCAGCAGGCGGCGCGGGTCTCCGACCACACCGCGTTCTTCTGGCTCGGCCGACTGGTGGAGTACGATCGCACCGACCGGATCTTCACGGCGCCCGCCGAGAAGCTCACCGAAGACTACGTCACCGGGCGATTCGGCTAGAGGAGACACGCGCGTGGACCAGCGGGCCCTGCCGCACTTTCAGGAAGAGCTGCAGACACTGCAGCAGCGCCTGCTCCAGATGGGTGGGCTGGCGGAAGAGCGCGTCCGCGCGGCGATCGCGTGTCTCGTGTCGGGCGACGTGGACGGGCTGGACGCGATCGCATCGGGCGACGAGCCGGTCAACGAGCTGCACATCGAGGTCGATCGGCGCTGCTTCCAGCTCCTGGCGCTGTACCAGCCGATGGCGGTCGATCTGCGCGCGATCGTCGCCGCGGTCAAGATCAACACCGACCTGGAACGCGTCGGCGACCTGGCCGTGAGCATCGCGGAAGCGGCACGGCGCTACATGCTCCACCCCCCGGTCAAGCAGCTGATCGACATTCCCCGCATGGGCGACATCGCGCAGAGCATGCTGCGCGATGCCCTCGACGCGTTCGTCCGCCGCGACACCAGCATGGCGCAGCGAGTCCTGGACGAGGACGACACCCTGGATGCGCTGAAGAGCCAGATCTTCCGCGAGCTGCTGACCTACATGCTGAAGGACGCCGTCGCGGTCGAACCGGCCATCGACCTGATCCTGATCTCGCGGCACCTCGAGCGCATCGGCGATCACGCCACGAACATCGCCGAAGACGTGATCTTCATGGTGTCGGCCCGGGACGTCCGCCACCAGGCCAGCCCGCTGCCCGATCGCTGACGGGCCCGCGCTGCGGCGATCCGCTCCCGGCCGGCCCCACGATACAATCGGCCCGTGCAGGAGCCCGACCTCTGCGTGCTGTGCCGCTGCCGGCCGGTGACCCCGCGCTGGGCGCCGTTCTGCCGCGAGCGGTGCCGCAACCGGGATCTCGCCGGATGGCTCGACGGCGCCTACCGCGTAGCGGGAGAGCCGGTCCCGTCGCAGGACACCGAGGCCGACGAGCGCTGACCGCGGCCGGTTGACTCGCTTGCAGCGTTCTTGTCATCGTTGAGCATCCCCCGCGCCCCCATATGCCCGACACGCTGACCATCACAGACAACCGTACCGGGAAGCGCTACGAGCTTCCGATCAGCGAGGGCGCGATCCGCGCCACCGATCTCCGCCAGATCAAGGTGGCCCCGGACGACGGTGGTTTGATGACCTACGATCCGGCGTTCATGAACACCGCCGCGTGCCGGAGCCGGATCACCTTCATCGACGGCGACAACGGCGTGCTCGAGTACCGGGGCTACCCGATCGAGCAGCTGGCCGAGCGCTCCACGTTCCTCGAGACGGCGTACCTCCTGATCTTCGGCGAGCTGCCGACGGTAACTCAGGCCGCGGAGTGGAAACAGCAGATCGGCGCCCGACTCGCCGTGCCCGAGGCCGTTCGCGGCCTGACCGCCAGCTTCGCGCGCGACGCGCACCCGATGGGCATGTACCTGAGCGCGTTCGGCGCACTGTCGGCCCTGTATCCCGACAGCAAACGCATCGCCGACGAGCCGACGCGCCGCCTCCAGCAGCACCGCCTGCTGGCCGCGGCACCCACCGTCGCGGCCTGCGGGTACCGGCACGGCACCGGAAGGCCGTTCATCGAGCCGGACCCCTCGCTGAGCTTTCCCGGCAACTTCCTGGCGATGCTGTTCACGGGAGACCGCCCGTACACGCCGCACCCCGTCCTGGAGCGCGCGCTCGACGTTCTCTTCGTCCTGCACGCCGACCACGAACAGAACTGCAGCACCAGCACGATGCGCGGCGTCGGCAGCTCCCACACCGACCCGTACGCGGCGATGGCGGGGGCCGTGGCCGCGCTGTACGGTCCGCTGCACGGCGGCGCCAACGAAGGCGTGCTGCGCATGCTGACCGAGATCGGATCCGTGTCGGCGATCCCGGGCATCATCGAACAGGTCAAGGCCGGCAAGCGCCGCCTCATGGGGTTCGGCCACCGCGTCTACAAGTCGTACGACCCGCGCGCCCTTATCATCAAGCAGACCGCCGACCAGGTGTTCGCCGTCACGGGCACCAACCCGCTGCTCGATGTCGCCCTCGCGCTCGAGCGCATCGCCCTCGAAGACGACTACTTCGTCTCCCGGAGGCTCTACCCGAACGTCGACTTCTACTCCGGCCTCATCTACCAGGCCATGGGCTTCCCCGCCAGCATGTTCACCGTGCTGTTCGCCATCGGGCGCACGGCGGGCTGGCTGGCGCAGTGGGAGGAGCTGGTCAACGATGCGGAGCAGAAGATCGCCCGGCCGCGCCAGATCTACTTCGGATCGGCGCGGCGCGACTTCGTGCCGCTGGAGCAGCGCGGCTAGTGTCCACGCGCCCCGGCACGTCCCGCCGCCGGCGCGCCCGCTCCCGGCCCCCGCAGCGGTCGCGAGCGGTTTCGGCCGTGTTCCTGCTGCTCGCCATGCTCGCATGCGGCCCGGGCCCTGCCGGCGTGGACGCGCGCGAGGCGGCCTTCGACGCCTCCCGTGCCTGGGAGCACCTGCGCCGGCTGGTGGGGTTCGGACCCCGGCCGGCCGGCTCCGCCGCGCTGGCCGCCACGCGCCGATACATCGTCGGGCAGCTCGAGGCCGCCGGCGTCGCCGTGCGCGAGGAGGCCTTCGTGGCCGACACGCCGATCGGCCCGCTGTCGATGGCGAACGTCATCGGCACCATTCCCGGCCGGCGGCCCGACGTCGTCGCCCTGGCCAGCCACTACGACACCAAGCGCTACCAGGAGTTCCGTTTCGTCGGGGCCAACGACGGCGGTTCCAGCACGGCGGTGCTCCTCGAGCTGGCGCGCCTGCTCGTGTCCCGGAACAACCCGCTGACGATCGAGGTCGTGTTCTTCGACGGCGAAGAGGCCGTGCGGCCGCAGTGGGAGGGGCTGGACAACACCTATGGCAGCCGGCACAACGTCGCCATGCGCCGCAAGGCCGGCACGCTGGGCCGGCTGAAGGCGCTGATCCTGCTCGACATGGTCGGCGACCGGCATCTCAACTTCCGCCGCGAGTCCGGCTCGACCCGGTGGCTCACCGACGCGCTGTGGGACGCGGCGAAGCGCCTCAAGTACGAGGCGCACTTCCTCGACGAGGAGTTCGCCGTCGGCGGCGACGACCACGTGCCGTTCCTCGAGGCCGGCATCCCCGCCGTGGACCTGATCGACTTCGACTACCCGCCCTGGCACACGCCGGCCGACACGATCGACGCGGTCAGCGCGCGCAGCCTCCAGGTCACGGGCGACGTCGTCCTCGAGGCGCTTCCGGCGATCGAGCGGCGCCTGACATCCGCGCGCTGAGGCCGCGCCGCACCCGGACCCGACTCCGAGACCACATGCCCCATCAGAACCCCACACACGATCAGATCCGGCAGATCCTGGCCGATGCGCGAACCATCGCCCTTGTCGGCGCAACCTCCAACCCCGACAAGGCCGCGCACGGCATCATGCGCAAGCTGCTGTCGGCCGGCTACACGGTGTTCCCGGTCAACCCGCGGGAGACCGAGGTGCTCGGCCAGAAGGCGTACGCGTCGCTCCGGGACATTCCGGAGAACGTCGACATCGTCGACGTCTTCCGCCGGGCCGAGGACACGCCGCCGATTGCCGCCGAGGCCGTGGGCATCGGCGCGAAGGTGTTCTGGCTGCAGTCGGGGATCACGAGCGCGGAAGCTGCGGTGCTGGCGGAAACGGGCGGGCTGACCGTGGTCATGGACGCGTGCATCGGCTCCATGCACGCCGTGCTGAACGTACCCCCAAGAACTGACGCCTCCTCGTAACCGCGGTCGGACAGCTGCCTTCGACGTCGCCCGGGCCAGGGAGCTGGCGCTACGAGTGCCCGAGCGGCCGACAGTCAGAGCCCGCGCGCTGACCTGAATCCTCGCAGGGGCCAGCTCCCGCTGGCCCGACGGCCTGCGGGTGCACGCCGCCGACGGCGCTGGCGTCCCTCGGCAGCAGCCCGAACCACCAGGCCGCCAGCAGCGCCAGCAGGAGGAGGACGAGCAGGGCGAGACCGATCGTGCGGGCCTTCCCTCGGCCGACCGGCGCGGGCGCGCGGACGGGTTCGGACGTGGCCGTGCCGCAACGGAAGCAGATCAGCGCCTTGTCGGCGATTTCGGTCCCGCATTGCCTGCACTGCATCGGAGACCGGAACGAGGAAGGAGGTAAACGAGGCGGGCTACTCGAGCAGCTCGAGCAGCAGGTCCTGCGCGCGCTCGAAGCCGGGTGCGATCTCGAGCGCAGCCAGCGTCTCGCGCCGCGCGTCCGGGCGGCGCCCGGCGAGCAGGTAGGCATCCGCCAGATCGGCGTGCGCGGCCGCGCGATCGACCGGCCCGCCGCCCAGGACCGCCTTGAACGCGGGAATCGCCGTTGCCGCATCGCCGGTCTCGAGCGCCAGCCGCCCGAGGCGCGCTCCGGCACCGAGGTCGAAGGGATCGATCTCGACCACAGCCGACAGGGCGCGGGCCGTCCGGCTCCTGTCGCCACGTGGCTCGGCGAGGGAGGCCAGCATGCGCGCCGCCTCGAGGTTCGTGCCGTCCACGGCCACGACCGCGTCGAGCGCCCGCACCGCGCGATCGGTGTCCTTCCGATCCGACGCGATCCGGGCGATGTGCATGTTCGGGCTGTCCTCCCCGGCCGCCTGCGGCGCCAGGGCGGCGGCGCGCTCGTAGGCGCGGATGGCCCCGTCGTAGTCGCCCGCCTCACGCAGCGTCTGCCCCTGCAGCACGAGCAGCGGGTAGCTGTCGGGATGCTGTTCCAGCAGCTTCTCCAGACCGGCGCCCCCCGCCTCCTTGAGGCCGTCAGGCCGCTGCATGGCGCGCTTGAGCGCGCCGAACCGCTCCTCGACGAAGCGATCGAAGCCGGCCTGCAACTCGTCGATCGACACCCCGAACGTGCTGGTCATCGCCTCGGGTGTGTCCACGCCGGTGGCGAACACGGCCACCAGCGCGCGCAGCTTGTCCTGCCCGTACGCCTCCAGCAGATGCTCGACCACCTGTCCGGCCTGGAAATAGGCCATGCCGATCCTCTGCGGGTCGCTGAAGGCGGCATTGAGCTCGGCCAGCGGAATGGCGCCCCCCTGGTTCAGCGCGTGCGCGAACTCCAGGTGCATCGGACGGGCCCACTCGGCGCGGGCGCGCTTCTCCTCGAACTCGGAAATCCCCTCGCTCAGCCAGCGCGGCACGCGTTGGCTGGAGAGCTGCAGCGTGATCACGTGCGCCAGCTCGTGCCACAGGGTCGCGGCCCAGTTGAACTCGCCCGGTGGCAGCGCCCGCGGCGAGTCGACCGTCACGACGCGCCCGAAGCAGGCGCCGAGCGCGCCGATCATGCCGGGCAGGCCCAGCGTGCGCACGGCGAAATCGTCGTGCCGGGCGAACATCTCGATCAGGATCGGCCCCTCGGCCGTGAACGACCAGTGCGCCTCCAGCGCGTCCAGCGCCTCGCGTGCGAGCGACGTGGCGTATTCGCGCATGACCCCGGCCTCGTCCCGGTGCAGGCGCACCACCAGGTTGCCTTCGGTCACCGTCTCGTACTGCTCGTCCAGCGTGTCGAGCAGCGTCAGCGAGTTGTACGTCACCACGTCGAACGGATCGCGCTCGAAGGCGGTCTCCAGCGCCGTGCGTGCCCCCGGCTCGTCGCCCGTCCTGAGCAGCGTCATCCCGAGCTGAGCCCACGCGGCCGTGTTCGCCGGATCCAGGTCCAGCGCCCGGCGCGTCAACACCTCCGCTTCCGGGAACCGGTAGCGGCGTGCGGCCTGAGCGCCCGCTACACGGTACACCTCGCCATAGGTCGGGTTGATCGCCAGGACGCCCGCCACCGCCTCGTCGAACGCGGCCGTGCGGTCGTCGAGGTACAGCAGCGCCGCCTGCAGCGACAGCGCTTCGAGGCTGGCCGGGTTCAGGGCCAGCGCCTTGTTGAGCCACGCCCTCGCCTCGGCCTCCCGTGCGTCTCCCAGCTCGAGATCGGCCAGGACCAGCAGCGCAGGGACGCTCGTGGCATCCGTCTCGAGCGCCTGCTCCGCCAGCTCGCGGGCCCGGGGCGGGTTGTCATCGAGCACCGTGCGGGCCAGGCCCACGAGCGCCGACACCCGTACCGGCTCGGCCGCCAGCGCGGCCTGGAAGGACTTCGCCGCTTCGCTCTTGCTGTACTTCTCGAGGAAGAGTTCGCCCCAGGCCGTGTTGACCGCCGGGTCCTCCGGGACGTGCGCGTTGGCGTCGCGGAAGAAGCTGTTGGCGTCCTGATAGGCGCCGAGCGCCCGGGCCGCCTGGCCCGCCCGCAGCAGCGTGGCCGGACTCGTGGCCCCGGCGTTCCGCGCCGCGACCGCCTGCAGCGTCCGGCGGCCCTCGTCGCGGCGGCCCAGATAGAGTTGCAGCAGCCCGAGCTCGAGCGCGGCGTCTCCACCAGGTGCGGCGTCTGTTACCGGACGAAGCGCCGTCAACGCGTCCTGATAGCGCCCGCGGCTGATGTCCGTGCGCGCGCGCTGCAGGACGGACTCGGCCTCGCGCGACTGCGCGATCGCCGCGACACCGACCCCGACGGCCGCCAGCGCCAGGCCCGCGATCGAGAGCCGGATCACACGCGCGCGCATGGGTGGAAGTATATCAACCGCCCCCGGGGGGTCGGCCGCCGAGCGCCCGCTCTTCGACCTCGATGCGCCGCCGCAGCAGCCAGACAAAGCCCAGGAGAGCGATGGGGCCGGCCAGCAGCGCCCCGAGCAGCATCTGGAACCCGATCAGCTCACCGACAACGGCCACGTAGTTCGGGTGCGACAGCCGCGCGTACGGCCCCGAGCGCACGCGCACGCTGTCGGGGGGCACCAGCACCCGGAACGTCCAGCGCTCGCCGAGCGTGGCGATCGCCCAGTACTTGAGCCCCTTCGCCAGCAGGAACACCGCTCCGCCGGCCACCACGAACGCCAGGGGCGGGGGATCGGTGATCGCACCGTCGATCGCCATCGCCACGAAGGCGCCCGGGTACGCCCACTGCATCGCGCCGATCACGTCGGCCGCCGGCTCGACCGCCCCCCGGGCGCGCAGCCGCCGCTCGTTCCGCGCGGACAGGAGCGTTTCGCCAAGCATCGCCGCTCCGGCGATCGCGACACACGCGCCGGCGAAGGTCAGGCTGATCGTCACGGCCGCGGAACCCCGGCCCCGAACGGCCTACAGCTCCAGCCGTTCCGCCGGGGAGAGCCGCTCCAGGAGCACCCCGTCGCCGGTCGCGAGCTTCCAGCCCCGGAACCGGGCGTGCGCCACGAGCAGCCGGTCGAAGGGATCGCGCGTCCAGCCCGCGTCCAGGGCCCGCATGAACCAGGGCGTGGCCGGCGGATCGTCCACCAGCCATCGCGGCGACGCCACCAGATCGGCGAGCGCCCCCCGCAGCCGGATGCGGCCCCCTTCGAGCAGGAACTGCAGTTCGAGGATCGTCGCCGGCGACACGTACGGCCGGCCGGGGGCGCGGGTCAGCGGACGTGCCCGCGGGTGTCCGCGGTCCAGCCAGATCAGTGCGCCGGTGTCGAGCAGGATCACGAACGCGTCCGACGGCGCCGGAACTGGAGCCCGCCGGGCTTCCAGGTCCAGCTCCACTGGCCGTCGTCGACGGCCGGATCGAGCACGTCGATCAGCGGAGCCTTCCGGCGCTTCGGGGCCGGAGCCGTGTCGCGACGCAGCACGTACCGCACACCCCGCCGTTCGATGCACACCGGAGTGCCCTGTTCCGCCTCGTTCAGCACGTCGGCCAGACGCTCCCGCACCTCGGCGACCGTGTACCGCTTCATGGTTGTACATTGTACATCGCAGGAGGGCGGCGCCCGCCGCTGTCCCTGCCGAGGCGCCGGGCGAGTGCCAGGTCGCCGGCGGCCGCGATGAGCGGCCGGAGCGGCGCGCTCCACCGGGCCACCACCGCCGAGGACACCCGCAGCGCACCGGGTGAGCCCACGAGCGACCGCAGGGCGCGGTTCATTCCCCATCGCCCACCGAACTCCCGTCGCCTCGCACGGGCCAGCCAGCCGTGTGCGGGACGGCCGCTCGCCAGCTCCGCCAGCGCGGCCTCGGCCGCCAGTTCGGCGCCACGAATGGCGAACCGCAGCCCGTCGCCGGTCATCGGGTCCACGAAGCCCGCGCAGTCGCCGGCGAGCAGCAGCCCGGGGACGCCCGCGGCCGAGGCCTCGATGGCCAGCGGGCCGAGCGTGGCGACAGCGCTGACACGCTCGGCCCCGCGGAACCGCTCGCGCAGCACGGAGTCTCCTGCGATCGCCTCCGCGATCACGTCGCCGCCGGTCCCCACCCGGCCGAGTTCCCGCACGGCGCAGACGTTGACCAGGCCGCCGGGCAGCGGCGCAATCCCCAGATAGCCATCCGTGCGGATGTGCATCTCGCCGCAGTCACCCGTCTCTGCCACGCCCACGTAGTACGCGCCGAACGCCCAGCGGCGAGGGCGTGCGAACCGGGCGAGGCCGTACTGTCGCGCCAGGCGGGCCTGTCGCCCATCGGCAGCCATCACGAGGCGTGCACCGAGGCCCGTCTCCCGCGTCCCGACTCCCACGCGGACACCCGTCACCGTGCCACGCTCACCGGACGCTGCGCGGACGACGACGCCCTCGTCGATCTGCGCGCCGGCAGCGGCGGCGGCGGCCAGCAGGATCCGGTCGAGATCGCGTCGCCGGATCGCCCTGCCCTCCAGGCCCGGACCGTACCGGCTGCAGACGTCGGCGCCGCCGGGCCCGGTGATCCGCATGCCGCGGATGGCATCCGCGTGACCGGCCACCGCCTCGCCAACGCCGAGACGGCCGAGCAGCGCCACGGCGCCGGGATTCAGCGTGTCGCCGCACAGCTTGTCGCGCGGGAAGACCGCCTGCTCGAGCAGGCGCACCCGCACGCCTGCCCGGGCCAGGCACAGCGCCGCCACGCTGCCGGCCGGCCCGCCACCCACGACCAGCACGTCTGCGCGCCCGGCGGCCATCAGCTCCGTGCCTCAGACGTGCCCCAGCACCAGCGCACTGTTCTTCGACCCGAAGCCGAGGCAGTTGCAGAGCGCGGCCTCGACCCGCGCCTCCCGCGCCTGGTTGGGAATGAAGTCCATGTCGCAGGCGGGATCCGGATCGACCAGGTTGATGGTCGGGGGCAGGGTGCCCCGGCTCAGCGCCAGGGACGCGGCGACCACACCCGCGGCCCCGCTGGCCCCCTGCGGGTGCCCGATCATCGACTTGGTCGACGAGCCCGGCACCGCATCGGCGCGCCGGCCGAAGAAGCGGCGCACGCACCGCGACTCGATGGCATCGTTCAACTGCGTGGACGTCCCGTGGTAGTTCACGTATCCGATCGTTTCCCGTGCCCTGCCCGACCGTGCCACGGCCAGATCGAGGCACCTGATGATCTCGTCGCCGTCCGGATCCATCTGGACGCGGTGGTAGGCGTCGCAGGTGGATCCGTAGCCCTCGACGACGGCGTAGGCACGAGCCCCCCGGGCCCTCGCCCGATCCTCCCGCTCCAGCACCACCATCCAGGCTCCCTCTCCCAGGACGAACCCGTCACGCCCTGCGTCGAAGGGGCGAGAGGCTTCCGCCGGCCGATCGTTGTACCGGGTGGACACCGCCCGCATGCGGGAGAACCCGAAGATCATGCCGGGCAGCACGCACCCATCCGTGCCGCCCGAGAGCACGACGTCGCTGTCGCCGGATCGGATCAGCGCAGCGGCGTAGCCGATGGCGTCCGTCGAGCTCGTGCACCCGCACGAGAGCACGTGACTGATCCCCCGCAGCCCGAGCGAGATGGACACCTCACTCGAGACCATGCCGCAGATGCCGACGGCGATCGCGTACGGCGTGACGTGCCGCCCGGCCTGCGTGAAGAAGTCTTCGTACTGCCGTTCGCCGACGTCGATCCCGCCACCGCCGCTGCCGATGACGACACCGGCGCCGGGCTCACCGACCCTGAGACCGGCGTCGTGCCAGGCTTCCCGCCCGGCCACCACGCCGAACAGCGCGGCCCTCGAGTACCGTCTGGGATCCGCACGGCTCTCCACGTCATCGTCGCCTTCGAGAGGGAGGGCGTCTTCGATCGACACGGCGGGCACGGCGGCGGCCACGCGGCAGGGATACGGCGACGCATCGAACGACGTGATCGCGCGGGTGCCGCTCGTGCCCGTCCGCACGTGTGTCCAGAACCGCTCGCGGCCCACCCCGAACGGCGACACGACGCCGATGCCGCTGATGACCACGCGGGGCGATCGCGACGTGGGCATGAAGGTGGTCACTATAATACGGAGCCCCAGATCACCCGTTGGTGCAGCGAACGCCAGACATGGCCGAGCACGTTTCACGCCTGACGCGCGCCATCGCCCGGAGCGGTGCGCTGCTCTTCCTGCTCGCGCTGCTCTACGCTGCGTACACATACGAGGTCACGATGGGTACCCCCGCGGTCTCGTCGAACGTGTGGCCGGCAGCCGGCGTCAACGTCCTGCTCTTCTCGGTCTTCGCGCTCCACCACAGCGTGTTCGCCCGCACGCCCGTACGCGGCGCCATCCAGCGCGCCGCAGGCGCGCCGCTCGAGCGGCCGATCTACATCTGGTCCGCGAGCCTGCTGCTCGTGGCGGTGTGTCTGCTGTGGCAGCCGGTTGGCGGCGACGTCTGGCACGTGCCCGCGCCCTGGGCATGGGGCCTGCGCGCGGTGCAGGTTGCCGGCGTGTGGGTCTCGCTCCGGAGCGCGGCGGCGATCGACCTCGGCGAGCTCGCCGGCCTGCGACCTCCGGGGCCGTCTCCCAGGGCCGCACCGACGACGAAGAGCTTCTACGGCTGGGTGCGCCACCCGATCTACACCGGGTGGTTCGCGATGGTGTTCGCCGAGCCGGCGATGACCGCGACGCGCCTGGTGTTTGCGCTCGTATCGGGGGTGTACCTGCTGGTGGCGATACCGCTGGAGGAGCGGTCGCTGGCCGCTTCGATGGGGCCGGCCTACCGGGCGTACACGCGGCAGGTGCGGTGGCGGCTGCTGCCCGGCCTGTACTGACGCCCGAGGAATCGGCCGGGAAGGACCGGGGCCTACAGTCACCCGCATCCAGGTGCACGGCCGCACGCATCGGGCCTGCGCTATTCCTCTTCCTCGACGTCCTTCGGCAGTCCCTCCAGCTCCTCGAGGAAGATCAGGCCGCGGTGCGACGGGATCTCGAAGCGCTTCCCGCACGTCCGGCAGGTGACGTCGTCGTCCACGCGCACCAGGTGATCGCGCACCTTGGCGAAGAGGGCCCGATCGCGTTCGCCCGCGCCCGGGGGCGGCTTGTCCCTGCGCGTGCGGCGCAGCCATCGCACCGCGTAGTCGTTCGTCCGGCCGCAGCGCGGGCATCGATAGCTCGCCTGCCTCTGCTCCGGCCGCTCCGTGAAGAAGTGCCGCTCGTCCACCCGCCGCATCTTAGCTGATAGACTGACTCCGCATCGACTCGCACGCCTCGGCATGACCGACTCCCCTTCCAGCTCGACGTCGGCGCCTGACCAGCCCGCGCTGCCGCCGGAGCTGCCCGTGCTCCCGCTCCGGCGGACCGTGGCGTTTCCGCTGACGCTGCAGCCCCTGGCGGTGAACCGGCCGGGATCTGTCGCCGCCGTCAACCGCGCGCTGTCCGGCGACCGGCTGCTCGCGCTGTTCATGCAGGACAGCGATGCGGACGAGCCGGGCCCGGACGACCTTCGACGGATCGGCACGGTCGTGGCCATCCGCCAGATGGCCAAGACTCCGGGCGGCGTGAACATCATCGTGGAGGGGATCGCGCGGGTGCGAGCCGATGCGATCACCGTGGAGGCGCCGGGCCTCCGAGCCAGGCTGACGCCCGTTCCCGAGCAGGTCGAGAAGTCGCTCGAAGTGGACGCGCACGTCCGCCGCATCCAGGAACTGGTGGGCAAGGCCGTCTCGCTCGCCACCGGTCTGTCGGAAGAACTCCGGGGCCTCGTGATGAGCATCGACGAGCCGCTCAGGCTCGCCTACCTCCTCGGCAGCCTCATCGACCTCAAGCCCGCCGAGCGCCAGGCCCTGCTCGAAGAAGACGACCTCCTCAGGAAGCTCCACACCATCACGGTCGCGCTGGCCCGCGAGGTGTCGCTGCTCGAGCTGAAGGGGCAGATCGAGTCGCAGGCGCAGCAGGAGATGACCGACCAGCAGCGCCAGTACTACCTGCGCCAGCAGCTCAAGGCGATTCAGCAGGAGCTGGGCGAAGGCGAGGAAGGCGAGATCGGCGACCTGCGTACCCGGATCGAAGCCGCCCGGCTGCCCGAAGCGGTGCTGACCGTCGCCACCCGCGAGCTCGATCGGCTGGGGCGCATGACGTCGGCGTCACCCGAGTACCAGATGGTCCGGACCTACCTCGACTGGCTGCTGGACGTGCCCTGGTCGAAGGCCGCCGACGATCGGCTGGACCCGGTGGAGGCGCGGCGGGTCCTCGACGAGGATCACTACGATCTCGACAAGGTCAAGGAGCGCATCGTCGAGCACCTGGCGGTCCGCAGGCTGAAGGGCGACATGAAGGGGCCGATCCTCTGCTTCGTCGGCCCGCCCGGCGTGGGCAAGACGTCGCTGGGACACTCGATCGCACGGGCCATGTCGCGGACGTTCGTGCGGATCTCGCTCGGCGGCGTCCGCGACGAAGCGGAGATCCGCGGGCACCGACGCACCTACATCGGTTCGATCCCGGGACGCATCGTGCAGGCCCTGAAGCAGGCCGGCTCGATGAACCCCGTCTTCATGCTCGACGAGATCGACAAGGTGTCGGCGGGCTTCCAGGGCGATCCCGCCGCCGCGCTCCTCGAGGTGCTCGACCCCGCCCAGAATCACACGTTCCGCGATCACTACCTGGAAGTCCCGGTCGACCTGTCGCGGGTGCTCTTCATCGCGACGGCGAATCAGCTCGGCACGATTCACCCGGCGCTCCTCGACCGCATGGAAATCATTCCGCTCGGCGGCTACTCCCAGGACGAGAAGCGGCACATCGCGCGGAAGTACCTGATCCCCAGACAGATCACCGAACACGGCCTGACGGCCGGACAGCTCGAAATCACCGATGACGCGCTCAAGCAGGTGATTGCTGCGTACACGCGCGAGGCGGGCGTGCGGAACCTGGAGCGCGAGCTGGGCGCGCTGGCGCGCAAGGTCGCGGCACGGATCGCCTCCGCCACCGATACGGCCACCGTCGTCACCACCGTCACCGCGGACGATCTGGCCGAGATGCTGGGGCCGCCGCGCTTCCGGAAGGAGCAGGCGTTCCGGACCTCACGGCCAGGTGTCGCGACCGGCGTGGCCTGGACCGAGACCGGCGGCGACGTCCTGTACATCGAGGCCACGCTCATGCCCGGCGGCTCGCAGCAGACCATCCTGACCGGTCAGCTCGGCACCGTCATGCAGGAGTCCGCCCGTGCGGCGCTCAGCCACCTGCGTGCTCACGCGTCGTCTCTCGGCCTGTCCCCGGACTTCCTCGCACACCGCGACCTGCACGTCCACGTGCCGGCCGGTGCCATCCCCAAGGACGGACCGTCGGCCGGGGTGACGATCGCCACCGCCATCCTGTCGGCCGCGCGGAAGGAACCGGTGCGCGACGACGTGGCAATGACCGGCGAGATCACGTTGTCGGGCCTGGTGCTGCCCGTCGGAGGCATCCGCGAGAAGGTGCTGGCGGCACGCCGGCAGGACATCCGCACGTTCATCCTCCCGGCGCAGAACGAGCCGGACCTGGCGGAACTGCCCGGGGACGTCCGGGCGGACCTGACGTTCGTGCCGGTCGAAACGCTGGAGCAGGCGCTGGCCGTGTCGCTGCCCGGCGCCGTCGAGCCTGCCTCTGCGACCGCCCCCGCGCGCTGACGGGGCCGCGGTGTCGGACTCTCTCGTCTTCTACATCTCCGGGCACGGCTTCGGGCACGCCTCGCGCGCGATCGAAGTGCTGCGCGCCCTGCTCGCCCGCTGCCCGGCGGCCCGGGCCATCGTGCGAACAGCGATCCCGCGCCGTCTGTTCCAGGCGGTATCCGGAGACCGGATACGGGTCGAGCCCTTCGAAGCCGACACCGGCATCGTGCAGCTCGACAGCCTGCGGCTCGACGAAGCGGCCAGCATCGCCCGCGCCGACGCCTTCTACCGGACGCTCCCTGCCCGCGCCGCCGAGGAAGCCCGGTACCTGACCGGAGCAGGAGCGGCGCTGGTGGCCGGCGACATCCCGCCGCTCGCCTTTGCGGCCGCCGCGGCCGCGGGCCTTCCGTCGATCGCTATGGGCAACTTCACCTGGGACTGGATCTACGAGGACTATCCCGGCGTCGATGCCGCGCCACGGCTCCTGCCCGCGATCCGGGGGGCGTATGCGGGCGCGTCCCTCGCCCTTCGTCTGCCGCTGTCAGGCGGTTTCGAGTCGACGCCCCTCGTCAGAGACGTCCCGCTCATCGCCCGACATGCCGTCCGGTCACGCGACGAGGTGTGCGGCGCCTTCGGTCTGCCGCCGGGCGTGCCGATCGTGCTCATGTCGTTCGGCGGACACGGGCTCGACGGGTTCAACCCCGCGTCGATCGCGCATCTCGAGGGGTATACCGTGATCGCGGCCGCCGACCTGTCCTTCTCGCGCGGCCCCGCCGGGCCAGATGCGCGTCGGGGGGTCGTGCCGATCGACGAGTCGGCCATCGCTGCGGCGGGCTTCCGCTACCAGGACCTCGTCGCCGCCGCGGACGTCGTCGTCACCAAGCCCGGCTACGGGATCATCTCCGAGTGCGCCGCCAACCAGACGGCCATCCTCTACACCTCCCGGGGTCGCTTCCGCGAATACGACGTGCTGGTCCGGGAGATGCCGCGCTTCGTGCGCGCGGCCTTCATCGGGCAGGACGATCTGTTCGCCGGCCGCTGGGAGAAGCACCTGGAGGCGTTGCTGGCCAGCCCGGCGCCTCCGAAGCCGGACACGACTGGGGCCGACGTGGTGGCGGAGATCCTGGCGCGCGCCCTGAACACCGGTCGCCTCGACTGATCCGCCAGGGATTGCACGTGTAGCGGCCAGCTTCAGCTGGCCGAGGGCCGGCTGGAGCTGGCCCCTGCGAGTGCTCCGCAGCCTCTCTGTCCTGTCCGGCCGTGGTCAGGCGCGGAGGCAGGTCACGAGCGACCACATCCCCAGCACGTTGACCTTTTCGATCGAGACGGGCTGGAGGTCCGCCTGGGCGAGGAACCCGGGCAGGTCGAGGTCGCTCTTGAAGCCGATGTGCACGGTGAGCGGTGAGATGGCGCGCTCGGCCCGGGACAGTACGGGGTTGGGGCTCCGGAAGTGGTTCAGGATGACGATGCGGCCGCCCTTCCGGCAGACGCGGCGCATCTCGCGCGCCACCTGCACAGGATCCGGCACGACGCTGACCAGGTAGGGCGCGTAGACGATGTCGAACGTCTCGTCCGCGAAGGTGAGGCTGGAGGCGTCCATCTCCATCAGCCGCACGTGCTGCAGCCCCTCGCGGGCCACGCGCTCGCGCGCCTTGTCGAGCATCGACCTGGACAGGTCGATGCCGGTCACGTGGCAGTGCCTGGGGTACAGCGAGGCGTTGATTCCCGTGCCCACGCCCACCTCGAGAATGCGGTCGCCCGGCTGGATGCGCATGTGCTCGAGCGCCGACAGGCGGCCCGGGTGCAGCGTGGGACCGAAGACGATGTCGTAGACCTTGGAGAGCTTGCCGTAGACGCGCTCGACGAAGTGGGTCTCGACGGCCGCAACCGACAGGGCCCGCGTGGCCACATCGCCGCCGTACTCGTTGTCCTCTCGCTCGAACAGCGCCATGAACGGCCTCTCCCTTGTCCACCGAAGCCGCCGTGGGCCGCGACGGGTGGCTGTCCGCCGAAGCTGCCGCGAGCAGCTGAGGCGGGCCGATCGAACTCGAGGTACGCCCGGCTGCCGGGTCACGTGCGCGGTCGGCGCGGCGGACCCCCAGCGGATAGCGTTCGACTATAGCCGTTCACGCCCGGGAGAAACAAGGAAAATGGGCGGAATCGGGCCCGGCGTCGGCTACGCGGGGCCGATCAGGTCGAGTACGGCCAGGGCCGCCGCGCTGCTCGATGAAGGCGTGGACAGGTGCAGACCCTGGACGAGCCCGCGGACGCCGCGCCCCACCTCCGCGGCGATCAGCACGCCCTCACGAGCCGCCGCATCACCGTCGCCGGCACGCCGCATCCGATCCAGCACGGCAGGGGGCACCTGCACGCCGGGCACTTCGTTGGCCATGAACTCGGCGTTCAGCACGCTCTCGAACGGCCAGACCCCGGCCAGAATCGGCACACCGAACGCCTCGACCGCCTTCATGAACCGCTCCACCGTCCCGACGTCGAACACGGGCTTGGTGATGGCGAACTCGGCGCCCGCTTCCACCTTCCAGGCGAACCGCTTCAGCTCGGCATCGACGTCATCGGCGCCGGGGTTCACCAGCACACCCACGTGGAACGCCGTGGGCCCGCCGATCGGCTGGCCACCGATGTCGTGGCCGTGGTTCAGGCGCGACACGACGTGCGTCAACCCGATCGAATCGACGTCGAACACGGCCGTGGCGTCCGGGAAATCGCCGACGCTGGCCGGATCGCCTGTGACCAGCAGGACGTTCCGCATGCCCATGGCGTGGGCGCCCAGCAGGTCCGACTGCATGCCGAGCAGGTTGCGATCGCGACAGGAGTACTGCAGGACCGTCTCGATCCCCGCGCGTTGCTGCAGGAGCACCGCGGCGGCCAGCGCGCTCATCCGGCTCCCGCGCACGCCGTCCGGCACCGACACGACGTCGACACCGCGCCCCTTGAACATCCGCGCGTCGGCCACGACCTCGTCCGCGTGCGATCCTCGCGGCGGCAGGAGCGAGACGGCCAGCGCGAACCGGCCGGAGGCCAGCGTCCGCGCCAGCACGGACTTCTCGGCGCGCGGCACGGCGGGCGTCTCGCCGGCCGGCGGCCGGTGCCCGTCGGGTTCCGCTGCGGCAACCGTCACTCCCGGACGACGGGCCTCCACCGCGCGGACACCGGCCTTGATCTGGCGGATGTGCTCCGGCGTGGTGCCACAGCACCCGCCCACCAGCCGCACGCCCTGACCGACGAAGCGGCGCGCGTACGAGGCCAGGTACTCAGGCGACGACAGGTAGATGTTCCGCCCCTCGATATCCCGCGGCCGGCCGGCGTTCGGCTGGGCCGACAACCGGGCGCGCGTGGCTGCCGCCAGCCGCTCGACCGTCTCCAGCATCGGGGCCGGACCTACGCTGCAGTTCACGCCGATCACCGCCGCGCCGCGACGCTCCAGCTCCGGCGCGAACTGCTCCGGCGGCGTCCCGTCCAGCGTGTTGCCGTCGTCTTCGGTGGTCATCCG
>Ga0194132_10002288_pt1 | contig 36452 bp, 33 predicted proteins | sample TA2KigOf80mmetaG_FD_148612 | JGI IMG/M metagenome (GOLD analysis project Ga0194132, IMG submission 148612) | Freshwater microbial communities from Lake Tanganyika, Tanzania - TA2015054 Kigoma Offshore 80m | ecosystem: Environmental > Aquatic > Freshwater > Lake | place: Tanzania: Lake...
GTTGGTGTAGACTGTTGGGGTCCGGGAGGCCCAAAATGGAAATCCCGGTTTCCTTGAAAAGGGGCATGCAAATGAAGAAAGTACCGTACTCGCTTCTGGTCGCGATGGCGCTCACGATTCCGTGCGGGGCGCAAACGTTTGGCGAAATCACCGGCGTGGTGACCGATCCGTCGGGCTCCGCCGTCGCAGGCGCGAACGTCAGCGTGACCAACAAAGCCACGGGGGCGTCGCGTTCCGCCGTGAGCAATGAAGCGGGCATCTACAGCTTGCCGTCGCTACTGCCCGGCGCATACGACCTGCGCATCGAAAAGCAAGGCTTCCGCGCCGCGTCGCGCCCGGGCATCGAACTGCAGGTGCAGCAGACGGCACGCGTGGACGCCGCGCTACAACTCGGCCAAGTGAGCGAAGTGGTGGAAGTGTCCGCCACGGGCAGTCTCATCAATACCGAGAACGCCACCGTGGGCACGGTGATCGAGAATCGCCGCATTGTCGAGCTTCCGCTCAATGGACGTAACTTCCTGCAGCTCGTCGCGCTGAGTCCGAACACCAACTATGGGTTTTCGGCGGCGGGATCGGCGAGCCGGCAAGGGGGCACGCGCACTGAACAGCAGATCTCGATCTCCGGCCAGCGGGTCTTCTTCAATCGGTTCACGCTTGATGGCGTCGAAAACACGGACGTCAATTTCAACACGTACGTGATTCTGCCCTCCATCGACGCGCTGCAGGAGTTCAAGGTGCAATCGGGGATCTATCCCGCTGAGTTCGGACGCAGCTTCAGCCAGGTGAACGTATCGACGAAATCGGGCGGCAATGCCTTTCACGGCGCGGTGTTCGAGTTTTTGCGCAACAGCGCGCTCGACGCGCAGCCGTACGCATTCACGAGATTGCGCCCGGCCAAGAGCCCGTTCCGGTGGAACCAGTACGGCTTCGAGCTCGACGGTCCTGTGACGATTCCGAAGCTCTTCAACGGACGCAACCGGCTGTTCTTCATGTCGAACTTCGAAGGCTTCCGCGAACGGCGGCAGGGCCAGGCCGTATTCAACACGCCGCCGGCTTCGATCCGCACCGGGAATCTGTCGAGCGTGCCCACGCCGATCTTCGATCCCGCCACGCGCGCGCGGGTCGACGGACGGCTTGTGGCGCAGCGCTTCCCGAACAACACGATCCCGCAGAGCCGGATTCATCCGATCTCGACCAAGTTCTTCGAGTTCATCCCCGAGCCCAACGTGAACACGCAGGCTCTGGCGAACAACCTTGTGGTTCTGCAGAATCGCCCTATCGACAAGGACCAGTTCCTGCAGCGCATCGACTTCGTGGAGAGCAGCAACTCGAACTGGTTCGGCCGCTACGCCTGGACCGACGAGCAACAACTGACGCCCGCCATGAAGCTGAATGGACTGAAGCTGGCCACCGTGGCCAAGCAGGCGCTGATCTCGAACACGCGCGTGCTGTCGGCGAACAAAATCAACGAGTTTCGTTTCGGCTACAACAAGTTCTTCAACACGATTGGACCGGAACTCGCCTTTACCCGCAACGTGCTCGGCGAACTGGCCATCCCGAATTTACCGTCGCCCGATCCCGCCGCTTGGGCGCCGCCCGGCGCCACGATTCAAGGGTTTGCGAACTTCGGCGGAGGCGACGGTCCGTGGACCAACAACAACCACGTGTTCCAGTGGGTGGACAACTTTTCGTGGACCCGCGGCCGGCATTCGCTCCGTTTCGGCGCCGAGATCCGCCGCGATCGCTACAACCAGCTCGGCAACCAGTTCCTGATGGGGCAATTCAATTTCGATGCGCTGGCCACGGTGAATCCCGCGGCGCCCACAGGTACCGGCTTCGGCTTTGGCGACTATCTGCTGGGCACGATCCGGCAATCGCAACATGGCCTGGTCCCCGCGGTAGCGCAGTTCCGCGCGACCGGACAGTACTACTACGTCGACGATGTCTGGAAGATCGGACCGCGGCTCACGCTGACGATGGGACTGCGGTATGAGTACACGCCGCCGTGGTCCGACCGTACGCGGACGATGATGAATCTTGCCATTGTGGATTGGGCCCGCGGGCAACGCAATGTCGCCGATCGTTCGCGCCATCCGGTGCTGGTGCGCGCGGGAACGGGCGACTTTTTCGAAGGCACGGTGCTGCGATTCAATCAGGGCATCGAGCAAATCCAGGTGGCGCGCGACGGGCGGCTGGGCGACCGGCTGGTCCAAGAGGACAAGAATGACTTCGCGCCGAGGCTGGGACTGGCGTGGAGCCCGACGTCCAAGTGGACGCTGCGCCTGGGCGCCGGCGCCTTCTATGCGCAAGATGTGGGCAATCTGATTTTCGACATGAGCCGGAATATCGCCGGCCGCAGGCAGGATATCGCCAGCGTCGACGCGCCGGACCTTTCCTGGAGCCGGGTATTCCTTTCGCCGGGCGGCCAAGTGGTGGTGAACCGGCCCACCATCTTCGGCAACTCGGTGGACCGCCGCACGCCGTACAGCCTGCAATATGTCGCCAACGTGCAGCGCGAGCTGTCTTCGAAGGAAGTGGTCGAGATCGGATACCTGGGTTCGGTGAGCCACCGGCTGCAATTTCTGACGTTCCAGAACAAGGCCGTGCCCGCGCCCGCCGATGGAGGCTCGGTGATCTCGCGCCGGCCGTTCACCGAGTTCGGGAACATTCATATGGCGAGCAACGACGGGAACGCCGCGTATCACTCGCTGTCGTTCAAGTTCCAGCGGCGGATGAGCGCGGGCCTCACGCATTTGACCAGCTACACGTGGGCGCGCGCGATCGACTACGCGAGCGGCATCCGGTCGGACTCCAATGACGGCGGGTTTCCGCAGAACAACGATTGCCTGCGTTGTGAGCGCGGACTGTCGACGTTCCATGTCGGTCACCGTGGGGTGACATCGGTGCTGTACGATCTGCCGTTCGGCAGCGGAAAGGCGTATCTGTCGAAGGGCGGGATCGTCAATCAGATGGTGGGCGGATGGCAGGTGAGCTCGATTCTGACGCTGCAATCGGGCAGCCCGTTCACGATACGCGCGGGGCGAGATCAAGCGAACACGAGCCGCGACGACGACCGGCCGAGTTCGACCGGCCGCAACGCCGCGTTTCCGCGCGGCCAGCAGGATCCGCAGCGCTGGTTCGACACGTCGCAGTTCACGCTGGCGCCGTTCGGCACGTTCGGCAACGTGGGGCGTTCCACGGGCATGAGCAGCGGAATCATCGGTTGGGACATCTCGGTGCTGAAGAATTTCGCGATCCACGAGCAGCACCGGGTGCAGTTCCGCTTCGAAGCGTTCAACGCGCCCAATCATCCCAACTGGGGATTCCCGAACGCGACCATGAGCAGCACTTCGTTCGGCGCGGTGACCTCGACGCGGGGGAACCTGCGGAGTCTACAGTTCGCACTGAAGTACCTTTTCTGATGACGATCTGACCGATACCGATTGTGTACCCGGCGCCGCCCGCGGCGCAGACGGGGTCCGTTCAAGCGGGCGCGGCATGAGTGAAACATTTCGGGTGTGTTATGTTCTTGAATATGCCCGTTTACCGGATCTTCCGCATGAAAGAGAACCCCCGCCAGCAGTTCAAGTGGGCTCCTCATTCAAGCGGCGCCACCGCGGTGAAGCCGAAGGATTTTGAAGAGGGCCCCTCGATTGAGGCGGATAGCGCGTATGCTCTGTGGTTCAACCTGCGCTGTACAGACCAGGCCCTGAAAGTGGGCGATGTGATTGAGTTGCCCACCGGTGACGTGCGGATCTACAAGTACGTGGGCCTGGAAGAGGCCAAGTGGGTTTTGCCGGAGGTTCGTCCGTTGGAAGCGCGTTCCCCGGAAGCACCTGCCCTGGAAGGGCCGCAGTCGGCAGCTATTCCGACCGCCTGATCTCGATACCGGGTTAGTGGCCCTCGGCTTCGAGGAAGCGTTCCGCCTCAATGGCCGCCATGCAACCGGCGCCCGCGGCGGTGATGGCCTGCCGGTAGACACGGTCCTGCACGTCGCCCGCGTGGAAGACACCCGTGATGTTGGTGCGTGCGCCGCCGTGGCTGACGATGTAGCCGTCGGCGTCAAGGTCCAGTTGCCCGGTAAATGGAGTTGTGTTGGGAATGTGGCCGATGGCCACGAAGAAGCCGTCCACGTCCTGCTGCCACGCTTCGCCGGTGTTCAGGTTGCGCAGGCGCACGTGGGTGACAAAGCCCTTGGAGACATCGAAGACCTCTTCCACCACGGTGTTCGTGACGAATTTGATCTTTGGATTGGCGCGAGCCCGGTCCAGCATGATCTTCGACGCGCGGAACGTGTCGCGGCGGTGCACCAGGGCCACTTCGCTGCCATAGCGGGTAAGGAAGTTCGCCTCTTCCATGGCGGAATCGCCGCCGCCCACCACCATGATCTTCTTGCCGCGATAGGCCCAGCCGTCGCAGGTGGCGCACGAACTGACGCCATAGCCGATGAGCTTCTGTTCGCCTTCGACGCCCACCCAGCGCGCCGAGGCTCCCGAGGCGACAATCAGGGTTCGCGTCTCGACGGTGAACGTCTCGTCGGTGGAGCTATCGTGGACGGTGAGTGTGAAGGGGCGCCTGGACAGATCGGCCGCCACCACACGCCCTGAGCGGTATTCGGCGCCGAAATGTTCGGCCTGCTTCTTCATGTTATCGACCAGAACGGGACCATCGATCCCTTCGGGGAAGCCGGGGAAATTCTCCACCAGAGTGGTAATCGAAAGCTGGCCGCCCGGTTCGTGACCGATGAGAACGAGCGGGTTCAGCGAAGCCCGGGCAGTGTAGATGGCGGCGGTGTTTCCCGCGCAGCCGGAACCAAGAATAACGACGTTGCGCACTCGTTCCATGGTAGCAATGGGGCGGCGGCTGTCAGTAGTAATCGTGCGAGGGCGTGGCCGGCTCCGCCAGGCGCAGCGGACGCACGCGGTCCACTCGAATGGCCGCCGCGCCATCGGGGTTCTGTAGAACGCCTTCCATGATGAGATACGGCTCTCCGGTGAGCACGGCTCGAAAGCGGTTGAACTGCGCCGGCGTCAGGATGGCGTTGGCGATTCCTGTTTCGTCCTCCAGGCTGAAAAACGCAAAGCCCTTTGCCGTCTCCGGCCGCAGCCGACAGATGACACACCCGGCGATGCGCGCCCGCGTATTGGGATGCAGCCCCCGCAATCCAGCCGCTGGCGTCACGCCCAGGGCGTTCAGATCGTGACGGCGCAGCCCCACCGGATGCACGCCGACGGTGAGCCCGGTACCGGCGTAGTCGGCGGTGAGCCGCTCGATGCGCGTCATGGGGGCCAGCGGCGAGGGTGGCTGCGGGGGTTCCGGGTCCAGTTGTTCCAGCAGAGGACCCGCCGGCCGCAGGGCCAACTCACCCGTCCACAGATTTTCCCGCCGATGGGAGCCTGGCGCGATGGCATTGAATGCCCCCACGCGAGCCAGTTGCCGCACCTCATCCTTGCGCAGCAGGGGCACGCGCGACACCAGATCCCGCACGCCGCCGAAAGCGCCGCGCTGCCGCTCCTCCACCAGCGCCTGGCCGGTTAACTGCCGCAGGCCGCGCACGTAGTTCAACCCCAGCCGCAACTGCCGCGCTCCATCGGAGGCCACCTCCACCGCGGCCCGCCACCCGGACCGCGCCACATCCACCGGCAGCACACGCAACCCGTGCCGCTGCGCATCCTTGACGATGGTGGCCGGGTGATAGAAGCCCATGGGCTGGTTGTTGAGCAGGGCCGCCGTGAACGCCGCGCGGTGGTGACACCGCAGGTACGCGCTGGCATAGGCGATGAGCGCAAAGCTTGCGGCGTGCGATTCGGGAAAGCCATACAGAGCAAACGACGTGATGGCCTGCACAATCTGGTCCTGCGCCGGGCCGGTGATTCCGTTCGCCTGCATGCCGTTGCGCAGCCGCAGTTCGATTTCACGCATCCGCAGTTCAGACCGTTTGAAGCCCATGGCGCGGCGCAACTCCTCGGCCTCGCCGCCGGTGAAGTTCGCCGCGATCATGGCGATGCGCAGCAACTGTTCCTGAAACAGAGGCACGCCCATGGTTCGCGCCAGTACGCTTTCAAGAGAAGGATGCAGGCTGACGGGCGGTTCCAGGCCGCGGCGCCGGCGCACGTAGGGATGGTACATACGGCCGACAATGGGGCCGGGCCGGATGATGGCCACCTGCACCACCAGATCGTAGAACCGCGCGGGGCGCGTCATGGGCAGGCTCGACATCTGGGCGCGGCTTTCCACCTGGAAAAGGCCCACGGTGTCGGCGCGCTGCAGGTCCGTGTAGACCGCCGGGTCATCCTGCGGCAGATGGGCCAGATCCACCTGCTCGCCATAAGAAGTGCGGATCAGGTCCACGGTCTCCTCAATCGCGGCCAGCATGCCCAGGCCCAGCAGATCCACCTTGATCAGCCCCAGATCAGCGCAGTCTTCCTTATCCCACTGGATCACTGAACGGCCGGGCATGGTGGCCGGCTCCAAGGGCACCACCGCATCGAGCGAACCCTGGCAGATCACCATGCCGCCCGAATGCTGGCCCAGGTGCCGCGGCAGGCTCTGAATCTGTTGGTAGAGAGTGAGAAAGTGAGCCACGCGCGGATCCTCCGGCGGAAAGCCGGCTTCGGCGAAACGCTCGCGCAGACGCGGCTGGCTGTCTTCATCCTCGTCGCGGAACCCCCAACGCGAAATGAGGGACGACAAACGCCCCAGGCTCTGTTCGTCAAAGCCCAGCACCTTGCCCACATCGCGCACCCCGGAGCGGCCGCGGTATGTGATGACGTTGGCGGTCATGGCCGCGCCGCGCGCGCCGTAACGCTGGTAGACGTATTGAATGACGCGTTCGCGCTGATCGCCGCTTGGCAGGTCGATGTCGATGTCGGGCCATTCGCCGCGCTCTTCGGAAAGGAAGCGTTCAAAGAGAAGATCGAGCGCAATGGGGTCCACCGCGGTGATGCCCAGCGAATAGCACACCGCGCTGTTGGCCGCCGACCCGCGCCCCTGTGCCAGGATGTTGTGGGCCCGGCAGAACCGCACAATGTCCCAGACGATGAGAAAGTAGCCCGCCAGATCGAGCTTTTCGATCAGCGCCAGTTCGCGTTCAATCTGTCGCCGGGCCTTTTCGTGATAGGGCCGGAAGCGCTCCCGCGCGCCCTCGTCCGTGCGCTTGCGCAGAAAGCTGTTCATCGTCTCGCCTTCGGGCACGGGATAGGGCGGGAAACGGTAGCCCAGATCGGCCAGCGTGAACGCGAGTCGCGCCGCCAGATCGCGCGCGCCGCCCAGGGCTTCGGGCAGGTCCGCGAACAGACGCTCCATTTCACGCGCCGGCTTCAGGTGGCGGCCGGCATTCCGCGCCAGCAGCCGCCCGGCCGCGTCGATGCGCGTCTTGTGGCGCACGCAGGTGAGCACATCCTGCAGCGGGCGCTCTTCCGGCGTCGCGTGGCGGACGCCGTTGGCCGCCACCAGTGGTATGCCGCGGCGCCGGGCTTCTTCGATCAGGCGGTGATTTCGGGCCTCCTCCTGGCGATCGTGGTGGCGTTCCACGGCGCCATAAACATTGCCGCGGCCGAAGATGCCGGCCAGCGTATCCAGGGAATGCCCGCCGCGCGTGACGCAGATGAGCCCTTCAGCGTGAGCCTGCATCAGGGCTTCGCTCGCCGATGCCTGGCCCTTGGGTGCGCTCATCTTCATGGTGGTGATGAGCTGGGAAAGGTTCCGGTAACCGGCCGGACTTTCCACCAGCACGGTATAGGCGCCGCCGACGGCCGCCGTGATTTTTGCCCCCAAATGCGCCCGCACGCCTGCCTTGCGTGCCGCCATGTAGAAGCGCGGCGCGCCGCACAGGTTATCGGTATCGGTAAGCGCGATGGACGGGATCCCGAGCCGCGCGCAGGTGTCGATGAGGTGTTCCGGGGTGGACGCCGCGGTCAGAAAACTGAACGCCGATTGGGCGAGCAATTCCGGGTACATCAGTCATAGTTCCCTTCGATGTACCAGGCCGGGCCGACTGTGGGCGCGAGGTTCGCTGACAGTGGATGAAAGATGCGGTAGAGGGCGCCGCCGGCCATTTCGATGTCCCAATCCTCGCGGTCCCACGCCTCCTGGCGCCACCAGTCGCCGGACCCGCGCCAAGGTCCCGCTGCCCGGAGGATCTTCCCATACAGCCCCGGCGCAAACAGCCGCACCGGCACACCGCCATCGAGATCCACACGGGCCTTCAACGGCGGGCGGAAATACCGGAACGCCAGCCGCACGCCGAACTGGCGCGCGGGCTCCTCGACGCGCCAGAGATCGTTGTCCGGCTCCACCACGGCGACGGTTCGCATGGTCCAGGCATCGGGGCGGTGCGTATCGAGCAACTCCGGCGATCCCACGTTGTCCGCCCCCACCAGCCCGCGAATCCGGCCCAGCGTCAGTTCCAGCTTTTCCGGCTGCGGCACGGGCGGAGTGAAGAGGCCGCTCTGCGCCACCCGCGGCGCCACGGGCTGCACGCCAACGGTTACGGCCACGACAGCGGCCGGCGCCGGGTGCGCCTCCAGGTCCAGTTGCAGAATCTTGAGCAGGGTGCGCGCGTCGCGCGTGGCAAAGGGAAGCTGCAGCAGCCGCGTGTGCGTGCGGCTTTCCTCCAGATCGAGCTTCAGGCGCACTTCGGTGGTGGCACGGGTGTGGCGGGCCAGCCGGCCGCAGAGTTCACCGAGCAGGCGGGCCACCATGAAGAGCAGGGGTTCGATGCGGTCGACGGGATGGTCGAGTTCCAGTCGCTCTTCAAAGCTGGCGGGGCGGGGAAGTTCGCGCAGCGGCCTTGGTGCGCCGCCGCGGGCCAGGCGCCAGAGAGTCTGGCCGGCCTGCCCCAGACGCTCAACGACGCCGCGTTCGGGGAGGGCGCAGAACTCGGCGAGGGTCCGGATGCCCCAGCCTTCGAGGACGGCCAGCGGCTCGGGCGGCAGGCTGAGTTGCGCTAGAGGCAGGTTGCCCAGGAATCGCATCTCTTCGCCCGGCGGGATCACGGTGGCCCCGGGCCTGTGCCGCGCGGCGATGAGCGCGGTATCGGGCGACGCGGCCACGGCGATGTTTCCCGCCAGCCCGAGTTCATGGGCCCGGCGCGCGATTTCACTGGCGATTTGGGCCGGGCCGCCCATCATGCGTTCCAGGCCGCTGATGGAGAGGATGGCTTCGGTTTCACCGGGGAGTTCGACCGAGGGTGAGAAGCGCTGCGCCAGGGCGGTGAGGCGGGCAGAGGCGGCGGGGTCGCCGTGGTGTCCTGGATGAAGATGGATGGCCGCAAACATCCCTGATTCGCCTTGTGTTCGCCCTTCTAGTGTCGCGCTTTGCGGGGGCGGTGTCAAGGTTTGGGGAGATGGTTGCGGGAACACGGGGCGAGCGTTTTCTTATGACATAATCTGTGAGCGTTCAAAGCTACTTCGCTAGAAAGAGACGTTCGATATACACACGGGGTGCTTCCACGGGCGGTTGACAGCCGTGGGTGGGCATGGGTTCCGCCAAAGCTGCGATCGAGAGCATGTGCCGGTACTTGTCGCGCTTGCGCGCCAGGCGATTACGGTGAACGCTGTCAGTCCGAGCGCCTCCCGGGCGCCTCGAATGAGACCACCCTGATCGGGCAGACGCCTGAGGTGGCCCAAGACCCGCTGAAGGCGTGGGCTGAATCGGGCCGGACACCCACATGGAGACGCATGACCTCCGAAGATGTTGCAAATGCGTGCGCGATGTTGTGCCTTGAGGAGGCAGGGGTGGTCACGGGGCAAACAATCGCCGTGGCTGGCGGCAGTTCATTGATGAATCCGGACTTTCCGCTCGCCCTTCAGTGTTCCGAACAGAATACTAACTTCGGCTAAGTTCCATTACTCGATTTTGGTGCCCTTCAGGGCCACCTGGACTGCGCTGTTCATCAGGTTTTCGGCCAGACCGCGTGTTGTGTGGTCCAGTTGCTCGATTTTGGCGCGGATCAGGAGGTGGTCATCGCCGTGATAGACCACCAGTAACTCATTCACTGCGCGGTCCACGGAGGCGCGCTCGTCTTCCGGCAGGTCGAAGTAGGCATCGCTCTGGCGGGCCTTCTCCACGGCTGCCTGGACGCGGTCCGCTTCCACGCGGGCTTCGCGGACCTGACGTTCGCGGAAGTCTTCTTCGGCCCTTTCGATCGATTCGGAGACCATGGCCTCGACTTGTTCGTCGGTCAGGCCGTAGGACGGCTTTACCTCCACGCTCTGTTCGAGACCTGTGCGGGCGTCGCGGGCCGTTACGTTGAGGATCCCGTTGGCGTCGATCAGGAAGCGGACCTCGATCCGGGCCATCCCCGCTGGCATGCCCGCGATGCCTTTCAGATCGAAGCGCGCCAAGCTGCGGCAATCGCGCACCATTTCGCGTTCGCCCTGCACCACGTGAATCAGCACGTTGCTCTGGCCGTCGACGCTGGTGGTGAAGGTCTCCGTGGCGCTGGCCGGAATGGTGGAATTGCGATGAATGAGCTTTGAGACGACGCCGCCCATGGTCTCGATTCCGAGCGACAGCGGAGTCACGTCGAGCAGCAGCGTGTCCGTCACCTGGCCGGCCAGGATGCCAGCCTGAACGGCGGCGCCGAGCGCGACCACCTCATCGGGATTCAACTCCGTGTGCGGCTTGGCGCGGAACACCGCTTCCACCGTGTCCCGCACCAGTGGAATGCGTGTCGAACCGCCCACCAGCACCACTTCGTCGATCCGGTCCGGCGTGACGCCGGCATCGGCCATGCACTGCCGGCAGGGGGCCAGCGTGCGGTCGATCACCGGTCCGATCAAACGGTTGAACAGGCCTCGGGTGATCTCGCGCTGATAGCCACGCCCTTGCCAGTTGAGTTCGATGGAGGTCTCGGGGAGGAACGAAAGCCGCTCCTTGGCCTGGATGACGCCGCGCCGCAACAACTGCATCGCTTCGTGGTTGCCGGCGATGTCCTCGCCCCATTCGGACTGAATGTCCTCCATGGCCACGCGCATCAGCAGGTTGTCGATATCGTCGCCGCCCAGGTGTGTGTCGCCGTTGGTTGCCAGCACCTCAAAGATACCGTCGTGGAGCTTGAGAATCGAGATGTCGAAGGTGCCGCCGCCCAGGTCATAGACAGCCACCACGCCCTGTTTCCGCTTGTCGAGCCCATAGGCCAGCGCCGCCGCTGTCGGCTCATTGACCAGGCGCAGGACATCCAGGCCGGCAATGCGACCGGCGTCGCGGGTGGCCTGGCGCTGGGCGTCGTTGAAATAGGCCGGCACGGTGATGACGGCCTCGCGCACTTCGGCTCCCAATTCGGCTTCGGCATTCTCCTTGAGCCGCCGCAGGATCAGCGCGCCCACTTCCGGGGGCGTGATGGTCCGCCCGCTCACGTCGAATCGCACCAAGGCTTCGCTCCCAGGCGCCAGGCGAAACGGCAGCAGCGGCAGTTCAGCCGCTACATCATCGGAGCCCTTTCCCATGAAACGCTTGGCCGAATAGACGGTTTCCGCGGGGTGGCTGACGAGCCGTTCACGGGCGGCGCTGCCCACCACGGGCTCGCCTTCGGGGGGGAACGATACGATGCTCGGGACCAGGCGGTCCCCGGCCGGCCCTTCGACGACGCGGGGCGCCGTCAGGTCCATGTAGGCGGCAAGGCTGTTGGTGGTGCCCAGGTCGATGCCGATCACCCGGCGTGTTTCGCCGAAATCGATTTCAAAAGTGCTCATGATTCAGGGGCCAGTGCTTTTTCCGCGTCCCGGAGGAGGTTTGAAAGATAGCGGCGGCGGTTGAGCGCGGCGCGAATGCGGGCCAGGTCATCGCGGGACTGGCTGGCGTCCCAGGAGGCGAAGAGGCCATCGATCGTCTCATCCGTTCCGGCCACCAGGGCCGAGAACTTCCGCCGGGCTTCCTCCAACGGACCGCGCGCGTGTTCGTCCCCGGCCTTCAACTCCTCCATCGCCATGTTCAGTTCGAACACCTCTTCGAGCAGTTCGGGCGGAACGTCTTTCGACCGCTGTTCTCCGATATCGAAGCCGTTGAGTTTGAGCAGATATTCCGCGCGGGACACCGGATCGCGCAGGGTGCGGAAGCCGTCGTTGAGCAGGGAACTGAGTTCCAGGGCGCGCGCCTGCTGTTCGCGGTCCGCCCGGGCGAAGCGGTCCGGATGGAGTTCGCGGCTTCGCTGATAGAACGCGGCGCGCAACGCCTCAGGGTCCACCGAAAGCCGGGGCGCGATGCCCAGCGCCTCGAAGTATGTAGCCACGGGTCAGGCTGTGAAGGAGGTTCCGCAGCCGCAGGCCTTTTGCGCGTTCGGATTCTCGAACGCAAAACCCGACTGCAGCAGGGATTCCTTGTAGTCCAGCGTCATCCCGTTCAGGTACAACATGCTCTTCGGGTCCACGAAGACCTTCACATCGTCGAAGTCGAAGACATGGTCGGTGGGCCGGGGCCGGGGATCGAACTTGAACTGGTAGCTGAGCCCGGAGCAGCCGCCTCCCAGCACACCCAGGCGAAGACCACCCACCACGCCCTGCTTCCGGAACTGCTCCCGGATGCGGGCCACAGCCTTCGGGGTGACGGTGAGATTCGCTTCCAATACCGCGGACATGATTTTCCTTAGTGGACCTGGGCAGCGGCCTCGGCCGGGGCTCCGGTCTTCTTCTTGTAGTCCGCGATGGCGGCCTTGATGGCGTCCTCGGCCAGCACCGAGCAGTGGATCTTCACCGGGGGCAGGCTAAGCTCACTCACAAGCTCGGTGTTGCGGATGGCCAGAGCCTCATCCACCGTCTTGCCCTTGAGCATTTCGGTGGCCAGCGAGGAACTGGCGATGGCGCTGCCGCAGCCGAACGTCTTGAACTTGGCATCCTCAATGATGCCCGCGCCGTTCACCTTGATCTGCAGCTTCATCACGTCGCCGCACTCGGGCGCACCGACCATGCCGGTACCCACGTTCGGGTCGCTTTTGTCCAGGCTGCCCACGTTGCGCGGGTTGTTGTAATGGTCCAGAACCTTGTTCGAATAAGCCATTTTGCGTTCTCCTCGAAAAGCTGCCGCCTCAGTGGGCGGTCCACTGCACCTTGCTCAGGTCAATCCCTTCCTTCACCATCTCGTAGAGCGGGGAAAGTTCACGGAGCTTCTTCACCACTTCAATCAGGCGGTTGGCCGAATACTCCACCTCCTCGCGAGTGTTGAACCGGCCGATGCCGAACCGGATGGAGGTGTGCGCCAGGTCATCGCCCAGGCCCAGGGCCTTCAGCACGTAACTGGGCTCCAGGGTGGCCGAGGTGCAGGCGGAACCGCTTGAAACCGCGATATCGTTGATGCCCATCAGCAGGGACTCGCCTTCGACGTAGGCGAAGCTGATGTTCAGGTTGTGCGGCAGACGGTGCTCCATGGAGCCGTTGATGAACACCTCGTCCAATTCGGTGAGGAACCGGTTCTTGAGGTAGTCCCGCAGTTCCCCCGCGCGAGCCATTTCCTGATCCATTTCGAGGCGGGCGATCTCGCAGGCCTCGCCCAGGCCGACGATGCCGGGAACGTTCAGCGTGCCGGAGCGCATGCCGCGTTCGTGCCCGCCGCCGTCCATCTGCGCCGTCACCTGCACGCGGGGCCCCTTGCGGCGCACATAGAGAGCACCGACGCCCTTCGGCCCGTAGATCTTGTGACCGGAAAGCGAGAGCAGATGGACGCCGTCGCGATTGACGTCCACCGGAATCTTGCCGGCGGCCTGCACGGCGTCGGTGTGGAAGAGCACGCCGCGCTCCTTGCAGATGCGCCCGATTTCGGCGACCGGCTGCACCACACCAATTTCGTTGTTGGCGTACATGATGCTGACCAGAATGGTCTTATCCGTGATCGCCTCGCGCAGCATGTCAAGGTCGATCAGGCCGTCGCCCTTGAGGGGGAGATAGGTGACCCGCGCGCCCTCCTGTTCCAGGTGCTTGCAGGTATCGAGCACCGCCTTATGCTCGGTGGCCGCCGTGATGATGTGGTTGCCCTTTTCGGCGTACATCTGGAACACGCCCTTGATCGCCAGGTTGTTCGATTCGGTGGCTCCGGAGGTGAAAATGATCTCCTTCGGGTGCGCCCCAATCAGGTCCGCGATCTGCTTTCGGGCCTTCTCCACCGCCTCTTCGGCTTCCCAGCCGAAGCTGTGGTTGCGGCTGGCCGCGTTGCCGAACTTTTCGGTGAAGTAGGGAAGCATAGCCTGCAACACGCGAGGATCAAGCGGCGTGGTGGCATGATTGTCCAGATAGACGGGCAGTTTCATTTCTCTTTATGTCCTGATGACAGCCAGCCCGGCAAGAGAGGTGAGCGCTTCCGGGGGCGGTGTTGCACAGCCGGACGCCACGGGCTCATCGTCCACCAGGGTTGCTATTGTGATGCTTTCGAGCAGGCGCAGGATGCTTTCGTGAACGCGCCGCAGAGGCTCCCGCACGGTGCACAGCTCAGACTGGCTGCATTCGCCATGATCCGTGAAGCAGGCGGTGAGGATGATGGGGCCGTCGATGGACCGCACCACCTCAAGACAGGTGATCTGCCGCGGGTCGCGGGCCAGACGATAGCCGCCGTTGGTACCGTGTTCGGAGACCACGAATCCGCCGCGTGAAAGCGATTGGAGGATCTTGGACAGCAGGGGCACGGGCAGACGGTAGTTGGCCGCAATCTCCTTGGCGCTGGCCGGGCCGCGGGAGGCGTTCACCGCCAGGTGCTTCAGGGCGATCAGTCCGTAGTCGGCTTTCTTGGTGAGCTTGAGCATCGGCCAATATACGACTCGATCAGTCGTACATTTCGAGTATATGTCAGACCGAAATGGTCCGTCAAGGGGTCTTGTGTGGGCTTGCCCGGGACTTGGCTCGGATTGGCTGGGCTCGATTTGGTCTGGAATCAACAGATTAAACTGCGATCAATTTGGTCGCCGGAGCCGGTTGGATGGTTTTCGGGGGGTGTTGCGGGGAAGCCCGGCGAAACCCTGCCGAAAACGGCAAAAAAAGCGGGTGTGGGAAGCCCAAAATCGCGTTCACGTCGAAGTGAAAACTATTTTTGCCTTGTTTTCAGTGATTTACGCGGGCGATGGCCGAATTCCGGAACGGGCCGTTTGTAGATTACACAGTGAGAGGCGATATGCGCGGCACGAAACCAAAAAACAATTCAGAAGAGACCAGTGACGCTACCAAGCCGCAACGGCGGATGAGCCCCAAGAAGTTAGTGGTGGAACTCATCAAGAAAGCCCAGACGGATCTGCTGAACGAGAAGAACAAGCTCTCGCTGGCGGATCTGGTCCGGCTGCTCCAGATGGAAAAGGAGTTCAAGACGGCCGAGGCCACCGAGATCCGGTTCCGTTGGGTGAAACCCGACGGAGACGGTGAGGCCACCGGCGAATGAGTGAACGGCGGAAGGGCGGTGGAACGCGGGGATCCGTGAAGGAGATCCGTATTGAGTACGATGCGCTGCCGTCCCAGGCCAAGTTCCACAATTCGACGGCGCGGTTTAAGGGCTTTTCGGGTCCCGTCGGATCCGGAAAAAGCGAGGCCTTGTGCCATGAGGCGCTCCTGTTGGCGTTGGCCAATCCGGGGCGCGTGGGTTTGCTGGGCGCACCCACGTATCCGATGCTGCGCGACACGGCGCAGCCCACTCTGATGAGAGTTCTGACCGATGCGGGCATCGGGTTCGAATTCAACCGCTCGGAAAACTACCTGCTGGTGGCGCCAACGAAATCGAAGATCCTGCTGAGAAGCGTCGACGAGTTCGAAAGGCTCCGCGGCACGAACCTTGCATGGTTCGGACTGGATGAACTGACATATACCCACGAAGAGGCCTGGACACGCCTTGAGGGCCGCCTCCGCGACCCCCAGGCGCAGCGTCTGTGCGGCTTTGCCGTCTGGACGCCGAAGGGCTTCGATTGGGTATACCGGCGCTTCATCCGCGACCGTGTGGACGGCTATGAAACCATCATTGCCGCGCCGCACGAAAACCGGCACATTCTGGAGAAGATCCCGGACTACTATGAACGGCTGAAACGAAGCTACACGACTGCCTTCTATGAACAGGAAGTGCTGGGTGTGTACCGCGATTCGCAGCGCGGGCGGGTCTACAACGAGTTCGACCGGCTGAAGCATTTCGGCCCGGCGCGGCCGGTGGATCCGGCGCGGCCGCTGCTGTGGGCATTGGATTTCAACGTGAATCCAATGTGCTCCGTGGTGGCGCAACTGGATGAAAGCGGCGTGTTGTGGGTGTTGGATGAAGTGGTGCTCGACCGGGCGTCCACGAATCAGGCCTGCGTGGAATTTCTGCGGCGGTACGGGGCTCATCCGGGGGGCTACATCATTTACGGCGACGCGAGTTCGAACCAGATGCGGACCAGCGGACCGACGGACCAGCAGATCATGCGGCGCGCGTTCCTCCACAAGGGCAATCACGACGTGGACTACAGGATTCCGAAGACGAATCCGCTGGTGCGGGAGCGGGTGGCGCTGGTGAATTCGATGCTGATGAGCGCCGCGGGCGACATCAAGCTTTACATCGCGGACCGGTGCGAGAACTTGGCACGCGATCTGGAAGAGGTGCTGTACAAGGACGGCAGCGCGGAAGTCGACAAGGATCGCGACCCGCGTCTGACGCACCTGTCCGATGCGCTGGGCTATCTGGCATGGCAGGAATGCCGGCCGAAGCCGCCCATCGGACATCAGGAACATCCGCTCGTTTAGACGGGCAAGGAAGAGGACATGGACCAAATCACTCTGGAGCATCCGGACTACGCGGCCCGGAAGAAATCATGGCGCCAGTACGGGGATCTCTACACGGGTGGTGAGATCTTCCGGCTGAACGCGGCGGAGTATCTGACGGCACGGCAGCGGGAACCCGCCGATGTCTATCAGGAGAGGCTGAATCGCGTTTTCTGCGAGAATTACGTGGGGTCGATCATCGACTGGTACGCGGCGACGCTGTTCCGGAGGGAACCGGTGATCGCGCTGGAGAACGCGCCTCCAGGCTGCTCCACTTTTTATCACTGCTTTCTGGACGACGCCGATCAGCGGGGCTCTTCGCTGACGGATTTCTTCCGCCGGCAATTGACCAGCGCCCTGATCTACGGCGCCAGCTATACGCTGGTGGACTTTCCGCGGACGGGCATGGCGCCGGCCAACCGGGCCGAAGAGGACCGGATGGGGGTGTCGAGGGCGTACGTGGTGGGATACACGCCACTGGACCTCATCAACTGGAGCCGGGACGAGCGCGGCAACTTTGACTGGGTGGTGCTCCGAACCACCAGCCTGAACAAACGCGACGTCGCGGCGGCGCAGTGGACGGAGGAGACGCAGTGGGCGTACTACGACCGGTCCTCGTTTCAGCGCTACCGGCAGGTGAAGCAGGGTGACAAGGTGGAACCGATCGAACTGGTCGATCAGGGTCCGCATGGGCTGGCGGCGCAGAATGTTGTGCCGGTGTTCGAAATGCAGGTGAGCGACGGGCTGTGGCTGATGAACAAGGCCGCGCGCCTGCAGCTTGAACACTTCAACCAGTCGAACGCCCTGTCGTGGGCGCTGACCACGGGCCTTTTCGCGGTGCCGGTGGTGTTCAGCGAACGCGACATGTCGCAGCGCATCGGGAGTTCGTACTTCATTCAGTTGGGCAGTGAGGACCGGTTCGCCTGGAGCGAGCCGGAGGGCAAGGTCTACCAGCTTGCGGCCAACAATCTGGCGCGGGTGAAGGACGAGATCTACCGTGTGTCGTACCTGATGGGGCAGGCGGGCGGGCCTCCGGGCTCGGCGCAGCAGCAGTCGGGTTTGAGCAAGCAGCGCGATTATGCGGTGACGCAGGAAGTGCTGCGGGCGTACGGCGATCTGGTGAAGGCGGCGATGAAGCGTATTCTGCGGGCCATCGAATCGGCGCGGGATGACGGCATGACCATCGACGTTTCCGGTCTGGACGAGTTCGACATCGGCGACTTCACCAGCGACCTTGAGGACGCCGGCCGGCTGCTTTCGCTGGGCATTCCGTCCGAGACGCTGAAGCGCGAGGTGTTCAAGAAGGTGGCTTTGAAGTATCTGTGCGATGTCCGGAACGAAGTGAAGGACGCAATTGCGCAGGAGATCTCGCGGGTGATCTGACCCGGCTGGCGAATCAAAGGAGCAATACATGGAAGCTGAGATGAACAACAACCAGGACAACGGGGCCGCCGATGTCCGGAGCCTGGTGCGCGAAGCCATACAGGAGTTCGTTCGCGCCGAGCAGTCCAAGAAGGAGCCGGCTTACCAGGCCGAACTCGTCGAGGAACGGCGGCGGCGTGAGCAGCTTGAGCGCAAGTTGAACGAACTGGCCGAAGAGAACCGGCGGAACCGGCAGATGGCGGAAGAGGCCGACAGGCACTCAGCCATCCGCGCCGAGCTCCAGCGGCTGGGCGTGACGAAGGTCGATCTGGCGTTCAAGGCGGTGCGGGATGACGTCCGGCGATCGGAGAGCGGCACTCTGATTGCCGGCGAGGGCGTGGGACTGCGGGATTACCTGCAGGGCTTCGTCACCGAAAATCCCGAACTGCTTCCGGCGCGGATCGCGGGCGGATCGGGCATGGCGGCGGCGCACAAGCCGCATCCGGCTCAGCCCGAGGAGATCGACATCGACAAGATCAAACCGGGCATGAGCCCGCAGGACCTTGAAAAGGTCCGTCTGGAGATCGCGCGGCTGGCGAGCCAGAGTTTGAGGGGATAAACGCGATGTGGGGCCGGGCCGTTAACGCCTGGCTGTGATATCGCGAACCGCCGGGCCCGGACAAGCGGGGCCGTCCCGACCAGGGGCGGCCCCGTTTGCTTTTGAATGGCTCGGCAACACACGAGACAGGAAGAAAGGAACAACAATGCCTGCTATTACTTCTGCCAATCTGGCGAATGCGATCGTGAAAATGGTGGCGGCCGAGTCGCTGCCCGCGTTGAGGGGGAGCCTCGTGATGGGGAACCTTGTGAACCGGGACTTCGAGCCGGTGCTGGCCAATGCCGGCGATACGGTGAACGTACCGATTCCACCCTCCATGACCGTCCAGAACATTGGCGAAACCGGAACGGTGAACACGCAGAATCCGAACGTCGGCAACGCGCAGATCGTGTTGAACAGGCACTTCGAGGCTTCGTTCTCGATTCCGGATGTGACCAAGGCGTTCGCCTCGCCGGAGCTCCTGAAGCTGTACCTGGAGCCCGCCGTGTCCGCGATCGCCGAACAGGTGGAGACGGACCTGCTGGCCACCGCGAGCAGCTTCACCGCCAACCCCGCCGTGGGCACCTACGGCGCGGCGCTCACCGAAAGCTCCATCGACACCGCCGAGACCACCCTCTTCACCAAGAAGGTGCCGATGTCGGCGCCCCGTTACCTGGTGGTGGACCCGACGGCCTACGGCCAGCTGCGCCAGATCGCGCGGTTCAGCGAATTCCAGACCGCCGGTGAGGCGGGCCTGAAGGCTCTTGTGGACGGACAGGTGGGCCGGTTGAAGAACTTCTATGTCTTCCGGTCGCAGTTCGTTCCCAAGGCGGGTACGGCTCCGGTGCAGACCAGCAACCTGGCGTTCTCCAAGAACGCTCTGGGCCTGGTGATCCGCCGCCTGCCCAAGCCGCTGCCGGGCACAGGCGCCATCGCCGAGTACGCCGAGGCGGGCAACTTTGGCGTGCGCGTGGTGATGAGCTACACGCCGAACACGCTGGCCCAGCAGTTCACCGTGGACATCCTGTATGGCTACGGCATTCTGCGCAACGATCACGGCGTTCTGGTCCGCAGCTAAGCGGTCCGGGGGCGTGGTGCGATTGCGGGTCCGGGGGGCGTCTGCTCTCCGGGCCCGCGAAACGAATGGACAAGGAGTCAACCAATGGACTTGAGATCGTACTACCAGAAGATGCGCGACGTGCGCGCGAAGATCGCGGACGCGCATGTGGTGATCGTCAGCCTGGGCACCAGCGACGGTGGCGTGGCGGGCGAACTTCGCGAGGTGAAGCGTGAGACCGCCGCGCAACTGATCGTCGACCAGCGCGCGCGCCTGGCTACCGCCGAAGAAGCCGGCGCCTACCGGGCTGGCATCGCGGAGGAGCACCGCAAGCACGTGGAGGAGAGCCGGCTCAACCAGTTTCACTACACCATCGTGAGCGACACGCAGCTTCAGTCGCTTGTGGCCAGCCAGTCCGCGGCACAGCAGAAGAAAGGCGGGAAGCCGTAGCGCTTTCCGGAACGGATCATGGCACTGTTTACCGATAACCCGCTCCGCACCGTTGCGGATCTTCATCAATACGAAGCCGGCGTGCTTGAAACGGCGAACGTCGAAAGCATCGACCTGACTGCGAAGCTCGTGCTGGCGCAGGGCGAGATCGGCAATCAGGTGGCGCTGTTTCTCATCCAGCGCGGCGTGTACCAGGACGACGGCATCCGCGCCGCCCTGTCGCACGTGGCCGTGACCCCGCCGCTTGAGCAGTGGCACGCCTATCACACGCTGGCGATGATCTATCGCGACGCGTTCCACAGCCAATACAATGACCGCTATCAACCCAAGTGGAAGGAGTACGAGCGGCAGGCCGACCTGACCGGCACTCTCGCTTTCCAAACGGGCATTGGCATTGTACCGGCGCCATTGCCGCGGCCTTCGCAACCGCCGGTGGACCGGATTGCCGGCGCCGTGCCCAACGGAAGCTACATGTTCCAGGTGACGTGGGCCAATTCAATCGGCGAAGAGAGCGCCCCGAGTGAAGCGCTGCTGTTTGAGACCAATGACGGCTCAGCCGCGCAGTTTCGCGTGGAGAACGCTCCCGCACTGGCCACCGGCTGGAACCTCTACGCGGCGCCGGCGGGTGAGACCCCGACGCGGCAGAACAGCCTTCCGCTGGGCTTGAGCGAAACCTGGACGCTGCCTCCGGACGCATTGGCAGCGGGACCTGTGGCCGGCACGGGACAGGCGCCGGTCTACTACGTCCGAAGCGAATTCAGGCGGTAAACCATGGCGCAAACAGCAACAGTCTCAGTGCGCCGCACCGCGGAGGTGCTGCAGGGGAACTCGGGGCTCGACTTCTCGCTGGCCAGTGTGACGGCCGGGGAACAGGGTGAGCTCCAGCAACTGCCGCCCGCGCGAGTGGTGGCGCAGAACGTGGTGGCCGATGTGGCCGAGAAGGGTCCGGGAGTGACCTACCCGGTGGTGTATCTGTTCTGCGACAAGGTGGAGAACCGCCTTCGGGAGAAGTTCAGGACGTTTTCCGGCAAGGCCCATCTGACCATGGATGTGCGTGTGACGGACCATCATCTGGGCACGATTGAGGACCGGCTGCGGCTCTACGTGGACGCGGCCACTCAGGTGCTCGACAACCATCGTGGCGATTGGGGCGAAGGCATGTACTTCGCCGGTGGCTACGAGGTGACATTCTCTCCGGTCAAAAGGGGAGGCAAGAATTACGTGCAGACCGCGAAGGTGCAGTTCGACCTGGACGTGAGTCTGGATTAGGAGAAGAATGCCATGGCTTGTTACATCTCAACCAATGCCAACCGGTTCTACCTGGCCGATGAGCCAGCGTTCGGAACCGTGCCCGCTATCACCGCGCAGAACCGCGTTCCGGCGCTCCGGCTGGAGGCCCGCCAGGAACTGGCGCGCTCCGTGCGGCGCGACAAGACCGGAAGCCGCACCTTTGCGGGGCTGCCGGCGAACATGCGCCGGTCGACACAGTACGCGCTATCGAGCTACATGACCAGTTGGGGGAACACGGCCCAGCCGCCGTTGCATGGGCCTCTGTTCAAATCCGCACTGGGGAGCGATGCGCTGATGTTCACGGGCGGAACCGTGGCCGCGGGCACCACCGCCACCCAGATCGTCTTCAGCGTGAACCATGGCCTGGGCGTGGGCCAGGGTATCCGGTTCGGCGGCGAGATTCGATTCGTTACGGCGATTGTCAGCCCGGTGGCTGTGATTGTGAATGCTCCGTTCACGATCACGCCGTCGTTGGGTTCGCCGATTGGGGCCACGGCCAGCTATGCACCGCGCACGGAGCTGCCCAGCATGTCGATTTTCGACTACTGGAGCCCCGCGACAGCTGTGCAGCGGATCGTGCGCGGGGCGGGCGTCGACCGCCTGCGAATCCGCGTCAACGGCGACTTTCACGAGTTTGAAGCCAGCGGGCCGGCGGCCGACCTTCTGGACACCGCCAGCTTCCAGGCGGGAGCCGGCGCGCTGACGGCGTTCCCGCCCGAGCCTGCCATCTCGGGTTTCGACTACAACATCATCCCGGGCCATCTTGGCCAGGTATGGATTGGCACCGGGCCGGACCGGTTTCATACGCTCACCGACGCCGAAGTGATCATCGACAACAACATGTCGACGCGCGAACTGGAGTTCGGCGCCGATTCGGCCCGGTGTCTGGCGCCGGGTGAACGCAGCGTTCAACTGCGATTCTCGCTCTTTGAGATGGACGATGACGCGACTCGCGCCCTGTATCAGGCCGCGCGGACGCGTTCGCCCATTCCGGTGATGATTCAGCTTGGGCAGACACAGGGCCAGTTGTTCGGTGTCTTCATGAGCTCGATGATTCCGGAAGTTCCGGAGTTCAGTGACCGCGAGACGCGATTGGTGTGGAACTTCTCCGAGTCCCGCGCACAGGGGGTGGCCGATGACGAAATCTTTGTTGCGTTCGCCTAACGCGGTGCGGTACGAAAGCAGCCGCGTGGTTGAGTCGGCCGCGCTGCCCGGGGTGAGGTTCACGGTGCGGCGCATGTCCTATGGCCGCCGGTCTGAACTGATCGCCCGGATGCGCGACCTGATGCGGCGCGCCGAGTTTCACGAGGCATCGCCGGCGCTCGACGGCAAGGCCGAGGCGAGCCTGCTGGCGATGGACGTGGACAAGCTCTACCTGGAATGGGGCCTGGCACAGGTGGACGGTATCGAGATCGACGGGTTGCCGGCGACGGCGGCCAGCCTGATCGCGAGCGGTCCCGAGGAGTTGTGCCGCGAGATCGCGCAGACTATCAAGGCCGAATGCGGGCTTGACGAGGAAGAACGAAAAAACTGATCGTCGCCTTCCACTTCCAATACTCCGAACAGGCCGCCTGGAAGTGCGACTCGTGCAGACAGAGCGGCCTCGATGTGACACGGCGGTGCGGATTCCTGGGCAGGCCGGAGGTGCGCGATGAGCGGCCCCGGCCGCCGGTGTGGGTCCGCCGCCGTGTCTCGTCCGATGAGTGTCCGAAGTCGTTGATCACAGGCCGGAGCATGGCCTGGATGGAGTTGTTCTGGTTCTGGAAGACGTTTGGCGGCGTGGATCTGATGTCGCTGGCGGCTCGCGATGTGGATGCTTTGATCGTGCTCGAAACCGAATGGAGGAAGGAAGCTCATGACGTTGGATGACATTCAAAACGACTTGCGCCGTCTGAGCGACGGCGTCCGCCTGGCGGCGGTGGCGAGCGCCTTGCAGGCTCCCTCGCGCAATGAGGCGGCGGCCGATGGCGCGGACCCGCTAACGCAGGCGATCGGCGCGTTGAACGGCCAGATTGAGGCTCTGCGCGGAGTCTATGCATTGCAGACGGACTCCGCCTCGGCACAGACAGAGGCGTTGCAGGACAATACGCGGGCACAGATCGCCTCAGCGGCATCGCGTGGATCGGTAGCGGCGCGCGCCGGATCGGGCGTATTGGGGCACCTGCTTTCGGCGAATCCTCTGGCCGGTGCTGTTGCCCGTCTGTTTGGCGGACGGCCGGAGCCTGCTCCGGCGCCGTTGGCGATCACGCCGCGGCCGCCTTCGATTGCGTTTGAAGGCGTGGTGGGCGCGACGCCACCCCGTGCGGCGGCCCCGCGGCCGGCCGCGGCTTCGGTGGCGAACATCACGGTGCAGGTGCAGGCGCTGGATTCACGGTCCTTCGTCGACCGGCGTGACGACATCGCCCGGGCGGTGCGTGAGGCGATGCTCGAGTCGCATGCCCTGAACGACGTGATCTCGGAGATCTAGCCATGCCGCAGTTTCCTATTCTCAAGACCGGCGCCGTGGCCCAGTATCCGCTGCGGCGTGACACGCTGCACGCGGTGCGGACACTCCGATTCGTGGATGGAACCGAGCAGCGGTTCCGGCAGAGCGCGGGACCGCTCAAGCGGTGGACCATTGCCCTGGCTCTGCTGGACGAAATCGAGCTGTCCTCGCTGCGGCGATTTTTCCTTGAGGCGAAGGCCCAAGGTGGTTTTTTTTCTTTTACCGATCCGCTGGATGGAAGCAACCATCCGAACTGCGTGATCGAAGGCGACGAGTTCGAGGCTTTGCTTGAAGGCGATCTGAGAGCTTCGGCGTCCCTGGTGATCAGCGAGGCACGAGACTGATGTTGACCTTTCCGCAATTGAGTTCCGGCGCCATGGGCCAGTTCCCCCTCAAGGCGCGCGTTTCCCGGCGCACTGTGACCAACCGCGGCGCCGGCGGCTCACTGGTGCAGTGGGTTGATCCAAGCTGGGCATTTGTTGAGTGGGATCTGCGGCGCGACGATCTGTCGGCCTCCGAATGGGAAGCGGTGGAGATGCTGTTCGCGGACACCGAGGGCGGCCTGCTGCCGTTCACGTTTCTTGATCCCATGGACAATCTGCTGCGGTGGAGCGAGGATCTTGCTTCCGCGGTCTGGGTGAAGGGTTCGGGGATCCAACTCACCGCCGGTCTTGCCGATCCCCTGGGCACTACACGGGCCGTGCGCGTGCGCAACACCGGGGCCACACCGCAGCGTCTTTCGCAGACCATTGCCGCGCCCGCGGACATGACCTACTGCTTCAGCGCGTACCTGCGCGCCTCCGCGGCCACCACTGCAAGGCTGGTGCGGGCCTCGGGTGTTTCGGAGGAGAAGGCCGCGGCAGCCGGCTCCGCCTGGCGGCGCTTTGCCACCAGCGGAAATCTGGGCGGCGCTGGCACCACGATGACGTTCAGCGTGGACCTGGACCCGGGCGCGGAAGTGGATGTATTCGGGCTGCAGGTGGATGCGCAGCCGGCGGCATCGCCGTACAAAGTGACAACGAATGGAAGCGGCGTCTATCCGGATGCGCGCTTTGGAAGCGATGAACTGCGGGTGACCGCGGGATCGCTGGGGTTGAATTCCGCCACGGTGCACATCGTGGCAAGGCTTGAGGGGTAATGGCATGCCAGACATTCACATGATCAAGGAACAGAGCGTTCCCGAAACTCCGCTGGTGATCTTCGACTGCGAGTTCCCCTCGGGCCAGGTGCATCGCTGGTCGACCCACCGTGTGACGGTGGAAGGGGAAGAGTACAGCCCGCGTGTGCTCGGCCACAGCCTCTTCGATTTGCGCAGCGGGGCCGACGAAGGGATCGATGCGGCGTCGAAGATCGCACTGACGCTGGCCAACGCGGACTCCCTGGCCTCCCAGTTGGACCGGGCGGAAGGGTTCAAGGGTTCCAAGCTCACCGCACGATTTGTGTTCCAGGACCTGAAGACTGATACCACATCCGCCGGCCCGGTGGTGGTCTTCCAGGGTTTGGGCAACGCCCCCGAGGACATTACGGAGAGCGAACTGCGCGTGTCGTTTGGCAGCCGGTTGAGCCTGCAGCGGATCGCTGCGCCGGCCCTTCGCATCCAGCGGCACTGCCAGTGGACGTTTCCCGAGACGGCCGCTCAGCGGCAGGAAGCGGTGAGCGGGGGCGACCGCGGGAAGTACTCGCCGTATTTCCCCTGCGGGTATTCACCGGATCAGCCGGGCGGCAGCGGCAACCTGAATGGGGCGGCGCCGTTTACCTCGTGCAACTTCACGCGGTCGCAGTGTGCCGAGCGTGGCATGCTATCGACCGACTCGGCCAGCCGCCCCACGCGGCGGTTTGGCGGCATCGGCTTTGTGCCAGCAAACGTGCTGGTGCGCAGCCACGGCGAACGCGGCATGCATGTCTCCGCGGCAGCGGACAATCGCGCCGTCTACAACGACACCGTGCCCATGATCTATGGCACGTGCTGGTATCAGCCGCCCGTGACGCTGGCGCGAAACGACGGCAACCTGACGCGGATGGAAGTGCTGCTGGGCCTGGGCGAGATTCAGGGCGTACTGAAGGTTCTGGTGAACGGTGTCGAGGTCCCACAGGGGCAGGCGGGCCGCAACATGACCGGGACGGGGTGGTTCAATCCCGTGAGCCTGGGCAATCGAACCGGCAACTACAACCTGGACTTCACAGCGGGCGCACCGAACACCGATGGGGACCCTTATGGCAGCATGGCTGTGCTTTCGGTTGTGGTGCCCAGCCGGCTGAGCTCCGGAGCGGCGCTGCCGCGTGTGGAAGTGCTGGTGCAGGGCCTGAAGCTTTCGGTATTCGACGAGGCCGGCCTGTACGTGGGAGAGCAGTTCACGAACAATCCGGCCTGGGTTCTGCTGGACCTGCTGCGCCGCAGCGGCTGGGATCACGATGAGTTGGATCTGGCAAGCTTCGGCAAGGCGGCGGTGTTTTGCGCAGGCACCGTGCCATCGCAGGATCTGAACGGAAACCCGATCAGCATCCCCCGCTATCAATGCAACCTGCCGCTGCGGCGCCGGCGCAGTCTGGCCGATGTTGTGCGCGGTGTGCGGCTGGGGGCGGCGTTGTTTCTGGCGTATGGAATCAACGGGCGGCTGCAACTCTTCCCCGAGGGGTCTCTTGCTTCTCAGCAGCCGATGAAGCCGGCGGGCAGCAACGCGGCGGCGGTGCTGAATGGCGGATGGCCCGCCTATGAGTTCGGCGACGGCGTGAATGGGTCGTCGGGCCTGCTGCGGCGGGACAATGGCGAGCCGGCGATCCGGTTCTGGTCGCGAAGCAATGCGGAGACACCGAACCGGTTCTCCGTCGAGTTCCAGGATGAGTTGAATGAGTTCCAACAGGACAGCCTCTCTCTGGTCCATTCAGGCGATTCGGCGCGAGCCGGGCAGGAGGTTCAGGCCGTGCTGCCGGCGATGGGTTTGCCGAATCCCGATCAGGCGGCACGCATCGCCCGCCTTGCTCTAGACCGCGCCGTGCTGGGCAACCGGTACGTGGAGTTCGAGACCAGCATGAAGGGGCTGGGCTTGCGACCGGGCGATCTGATCACCTTGACGTACTTGAAGGAAGGTCTGAACCGGACTCCCTTCCGGGTGACTAAGGTGTCGCCGCGGTTGAACTTTGAAACAGTTCTGATTACCGCGCAGATCCACGACGATGCCTGGTACGGACGGACGGGACTGGCGCATTCGACGGGACGGCGCCAACCGGATCACGATCTCGCGGCGCCGCGCCCATTGGTCGGCACGGTGGCCGGCTCGGATGGCCGTACTGACTTGGGGATCGCGGAAACGGCTGTGGAACAGGCGGATGGATCCGTGCTGGTCCAGTTGGCGGCTTCGTTCGTGGCTCCGGCGAAACCGGTGCCAGGAAAAGTGGGTGTTCCCCTGCTGAGCCTGTCTCCGGTGATCGCTTCGACCGGGGGCACACTGGCGGGAAATCAGACTCTGTACTACGCCGTGAGTGGCGTCGACGCTGGGGGCAATGAGGGGCCCCTGTCGTTCGTGGTGCGGGCTGTGATTCCGGCCGGCACGAACACGAACAAGGTGACTCTCACGGGGCTGAGCCTGCCCGCGGTGGCTGCGATGCGGCGCGTGTATCGTGGGCCGAGCCCGCGGCAGTTGCTGCGGATTGCCGAGTCGGCGGTATCGGGAAACCAGTTCGTTGACGAGGGCGTGGCAGCCATGCTGTTGCCTCCGCCCGACGACCAGTTCGATCACGCCAACGTGTACTGGCGGCCGGAAGTGTTGGCTGAGACGCAGGCGGACTTGTTTGGGGCGTCTTCCGTGGGTGCGTCGGGGCTCGCGCTGAGCGTGAACGCTTATCGTGGCATGACGGTGCGGATCACGCGCGGGAAGGGCGCGCCGCAGGAGCGGACGATTGCCGCGAATACGGATACAGCGTTGTCGGTATCGAGCCCGTGGGATATCGTTCCGGATGGCTCAAGCTACTTCGCGGTGGCTGAGTCGAGCTGGCGCTTTGGCGCGCGGACGGAGTCCAGCCCGGCCGTGATCGAGGTTCCCAATCGTGCCGGGGAGACGGTGCACGTACTGGGTGCGGCGGCCAATGCGCAGGATGTTGAGTGCCCCTATGAGATCTCGCCGGTGACGCGAGTTCAGGTGACGGGCGACGGTGGGATGAACCAGGATGCGTATGTGCCTGGAGAACCCGTCTACTCACTGTTCACGCCGGGCGATGGAACGCTGAGCATCGCTGGCTTTGGTTTCGCTTCCCTTGAGAACACCCGGACTATTGAGGGCGCCTCCATCACGGTGCATCTGGTGGATGAACTGGCGCCGGTCAAGGGCATGCTGGCAAGCTCGGCCACCGCGGGCGCCGGCGTGTTGACGATTTCCTCGCCCATGGCAGTGGGCGCGGGCGACTACCTGCAGGTGGGCAGCGAGATCGTGCTTCTGGACGCCGTGGCCGGAACCGCGCTGACGGTTACCCGAGGGCAGTTGGGTACGACGGCGGTGAGCCATGCGAGCGGTGCGATGGTTTGGAAGCTGGAGCGCCGTGTGCGGGTGATCCCGTTTGTTCGCGACTTTTTCGGGGGCGAGGGAAGCGGCGACTTCAGCCATTCCATCGAACTGCCGTACGCCCGTGTTGCCGCTACGGAAGTGGTGATGACGAACTCACGGGGTGATAGCCCGGTTGGAGTGGTCTCGGTGACGGATGGGGCCGACCTGGGTTTGCGGACTTTCGGAGGCGGGCAGTACGCCATTCAGGTGGAGGGCTTCCTGGCGATTCAGTCGAAGGCGGCTCCGCCGCTGGTGGTTGAGGCTCCGCGCTCGCCGCGCGACGTGTTCGCGGTGTTGAACCAGGCGCCCATGGGTGGCGCGGTGACGCTTGAGGTGCGGCGCGGGCCGGCGTTGTACTGCTCCCTGACGGTGGCCAGCGGAAGCACGGTGTCGAACGTGGTGAATGGAGCTACGGTTGCGGCGCTGGCGGCATCCGACGAGGTGACGGTGGACATCGTATCGGTGCCGCCGGGGGCGGCGGGCACTCCGGGCCGCGACCTGACTGTCGTCATCCGGACCTGACGCGCTATCCTGGAACGTGCTCGCCGCCCAGCACGTTTCCAAGGACTTCACGCTTGATGCGCATCCGATGGCCCGGCTGCGCTCCGCGCTGTTGGGCGGCACGGCGGGGAAGCGGTTCCGGGCCCTGGACGATGTGAGCTTTGAGGTGGCCCGGGGCGAGACGTTTGCCTTGATCGGCCCGAACGGGTCCGGCAAGAGTACGCTCTTGCAGATCGTGGCCGGGACGCTTGAGCCAACGTCCGGCCGCGTTCTGCGGCAGGGGCGCGTCGCGGCGCTTCTGGAACTGGGGGCTGGCTTCAACGTGGAGTTCTCGGGCCGTGAGAATGTCCTGCTGAATGCCGGCATCATGGGCATGAGCCGGCGCGAGATCGACGCGGCGTTTTCGTCGATTGAAGAGTTCGCCGGTATCGGCGCGTTCATGGATCGTCCCGTGCGGGAGTATTCCACGGGTATGTACGTCCGTCTGGCGTTTGCCGCTGCCATACACGCCGAGCCCGAGGTGCTGATTGTGGATGAGGCCCTTGCGGTTGGCGATGCGGCCTTTTCGAACCGCTGCATCCGCAAGCTGGAGGAGATGCGGTCACGCGGCACGACCATCCTTTTTGTATCCCATGACCTTGGTCTGGTGAAGCGTCTCGCCGACCGGGCCCTGTTTCTTCACAACGGCCGGATGGCCTCGCTGGGCGTGCCCAGCGATGTGGTGAATCAGTACATCGGCACGGTGCTGGAGCAGCAGAGCGGCGAGGAGCCCGCACGCGTTCCCGAGCGGCGCCATGGCGACGGCGCCAGCAGGATCATCGATGTGGCATTGACGGACGAATCGGGCCACGAACGCAGTTCCTTCACCCATGGCGAGTTAATGCAGCTACGGCTGGTGATTGAGTTCAAACAGCCCGTGGCGCGGCCCATGGCCGGATTCGCCATCAGGAACCGGTTGGGCATCGATGTGGCAGGCACCAACACGCGCGTGGAAGGGCTGGAGATGGGTCCGCAACAGGCTGGCGGGCGCGTGCGAGTGGATTTCCGCATACCCTGTCTGTTCACTCGCCAGGACTATACAATAACGGTTGCCTCGCAGCACTGGGATGGCTTCAGCCAGGATTGGCTGGATGACGTTCTCACCTTCAGCGTGGCTGAGCCGCGCGACTGGGGGGGTATTGTGAATCCGGGTGTCGCGGTGACTGTAGCGGTGGAGGACAAGCGGTGACAAACACGGCCGACCGCGCCTTTTTCGGACATCCCAAGGGGCTCTCAACGCTCTTCTTCACGGAGATGTGGGAGCGCTTTAGCTACTATGGCATGCGCGCCCTGCTGATTCTCTACATGACCGGCAGCGCGGCGTCGGGAGGACTGGGGTTCGACGTCGCGACCGCGGGCGCGATCTACGGGCTCTATACATCGTCGGTCTACCTGATGAGTCTGCCGGGCGGGTGGATCGCGGACAAGGTCACCGGGTCGCGACTGGCGGTTCTCATCGGCGGCATCATCATCGCCTCAGGCCACTTCCTCATGGCCGTTCCATCCCTCACCACCTTTTATGTGGGCCTGGCCGTGATTGTCATCGGCACGGGGTTGTTGAAGCCGAACGTCAGCGCGGTGGTCGGCATGCTATATCAGGCCGGCGATACGCGGCGCGACGCCGGTTTTTCGATTTTTTACATGGGCATCAACACGGGAGCCTTCATTGCTCCGCTTGCCTGCGGCTATGTTGGCCAGCGGATCAACTGGCACTGGGGCTTCGGTCTGGCGGGCATCGGCATGACTTTGGGCGTGGTGCAGTATGTGCTGGGGTGGAAGCATCTGGGTGACGCGGGGGCATTGGCGAAGCGCGATCCGGCAAACGTCACGAAGTTGTGGCGCGCGGCCGCGCTGGCGGCGGTGGTGGGCACGAGTGCGTATCTGGCGGCCGGGCAGGTCACCGCGGTGGACGTGGCGAACGTCTTCGGGCTGGCGCTGATGGGCGTGGTGGTGCTGGTGTTCGGCGGCATGCTGCTGGCCAAGGGCTGGACACCCGAGGAACGAAAGCGCGTGGTGGTGATCACGGTGCTGTTCCTGGCGGCGTCGCTGTTTTGGGCAACCTTCGAGCAGGCTGGCTCGACGCTGAACCTGTTCGCGGACCGCAACACGGACAACAACATCATGGGCTGGAGCGTGCCGGCTTCGTTCTACCAGTCGGTCAATGCGATGTTTCTGATCCTGCTGGCGCCTCCCCTGGTGTGGCTGTGGATGACGCTTGGTTCGCGCAACCCTTCTGTGCCCGTGAAGTTTGTGGTGGGCCTGGTGGGCGCGGGCCTGGGTTTTGTGTCGGTGGCTCTGGGCGCCGGGTTGAACCCTGGGGGTGGGGCGAGCCCGTGGTGGCTGATCGCGACGTACTTTTTCCATACCGTGGGCGAACTCTGCTTGAGCCCGGTAGGACTGAGCGCGATGACAAAGCTGGCACCGGCGCGTGTGGCGGGGTTGATGATGGGATGCTGGTTCCTGTCGAACTCCGTGGGGAACTATCTGGGCGGACGCATGGCGGGCTTTTATCAGGCGCTACCGCTTGATCAGTTGTTCGGCGCGGTGGCGGCGTTTGCTATTGCGGCGGGCGTTATTCTGCTGTCGTTCCGCGGCGCAATTGTGCGATTGATGGGAGGCGTGCGCTAGTCGATGGACCGAATTTTTCAAGAGATTCCCGAAGCGCTCAGGCAGGCCGGTGTGGACGGCTGGCTTTTCTATGATCATCACCGGCGCGATCCGTTGGCGTACCGCGTGCTGGGTTTCGAGCCGGCGCAGCAGGTGACGCGGCGCTGGTATTACCTGGTGCGTTCGGATGGCTCCGTGGAAGGTCTGGTGCACCGCATTGAGAGCCACGTGCTGGATCCGCTGCCGGGGCCGAAGGCCGGCTATGCGGGTTGGGAACTCCAGAAGAGCGAGTTGGCGCGGATGCTGGGCGGCTTGAAGCGGGTGGCGATGCAGTATTCGCCGCTGAATGCGATTCCGTATGTCTCGATGGTGGACGCCGGCACCGTGGAACTGGTGCGGAGCCTGGGCGTCGAGGTGGTGAGCTCGGCCGACTTGGTGCAGCACTTTGAGGCGCGCTGGACAGCGGAACAGTTCGAGATGCACCTGGAGGCCGGGCGCCGTGTGGACCGGACACGCGCCGATGCATTCCGGCATGCGGGCGAGGCGCTGGCCGCCGGCAGGCGGTTGACCGAGTTCGAGTTGCAGGGGTTTATACTGGATCGCTTCGTGGAGCGTGGGTTGGTGACCGATCATGGTCCGATTGTGGCCGTGAACGCGAACGCGTCGAATCCGCACTATGGGCCCGAACGGGACTGGTGTTCAGTGATCGCGCCCGGCGATGTGCTGCTGCTGGACATGTGGGCGAAGCTCGACCGGCCGCGGGCCGTGTACTACGACATTACGTGGATGGGGTATTGCGGCGCGGTGCCCCGGCCAGAGGTGGAGCGTGTCTTCGGCGTGGCGCGCGCGGCGCGCATGGCCGGCGTGGAAAAGGCCTGTTCGGGCGGTGTGGTGCATGGATTCGAGGTGGACGACGCGACGCGCGGCGTGATTGCCGGGGCGGGGCTGGGTGAGTACTTCTTTCACAGGACCGGCCATTCCATCGGCGAAGAGGTCCATGGAACGGGCGTCAACATGGACAACCTGGAGACACGCGATTCGCGCCGCATCGTGCCGGGGCTCTGTTTTTCGATCGAGCCCGGGATCTATCTGCCGGAGTTCGGTGTACGAAGCGAGGTAAACGTGTTCATGGGCGCGGACGGCGGCCGGGTGACCGGCGAGGAGCAGGAGCGGCTTGTTCTGGTGTAGCCTGCGCGCGGCGGCACTGCTGGCGTTGTGCGCCGGTGTGTTGAGCGCCGGCAACGTACTGAAGTACGCGCGCAAGGGCCCGCGCGTGGTGTTCCAGTTGGATGATGGCGAGGCTGTGATCGACTGGATCAGCGGGGCGTCCGTGGAGATTTCCCGGGCGCGCCGGGGGGGCGCGGTGGCGGAGGAGACGCTGCCTCGCGTGGCGGTGAAGTACTTCGATATCGACCGGACATCCTCGGTGCTGCTGCGGTCCGATGATCTGGTTCTGACCATCCACAAGCAGCCGTTTCGTGTTGAAGTACGGGATTCCGAACAGCGCACGCTCCTTTCGGAACTGGGCATGGTGTGGGGCGCGGGCGGCAAGGTGCGGATGGAGTTCGCCGCGCCGCGTGACGAGCAGTGGATGGGGCTGGGCTACCGGCGCGATCAGAGACTTGCCGCCAACGGCATGATGATCGAAACGCGGCATCCGGCCGTGCTGTCGACGTGGAAGTATTTTCTACGGTTCCTGAACCCGGGCCTATACCGGTTCGATGTGGGCAAGGCTGACGACACGCGCCGGAGCGTCTCCTTTGACGCGGCAGAGCGTTTCAGCTACCGGTTTCATCTTGGCGGCAATCTGAAGGGCGCCCTGGAAGAGGCGATGATGGATCGCGCCGTGCAGCCGCCACCGCCGGATGGGCAGGACGGCTTGATGCTGCTGCACGGCAGCCTGTCCGGCATCCTGGTGCCGGCGGTCAGCGCCGCTCCGCTTGCACCCGGGCTGCGCGGCATGCGGGATAAGCTCGATCCCTACATGGTGACTTACGTGCAGGAGGCGAAGGATCGCGGGTTTCCGGTGGTCCGGCCGCTGGTCCTGCAGTTCCCTCGCGATCCCAAGGCGGCAGGGGAGACGGGCGCGTACATGCTGGGCGATGAGATTCTGGTGGCCCGCGAGCGGAACGTCTATCTCCCGATGGGTTCCTGGACGGATTTCGACAGCAACCGCGTGTACGAGGGCAGGGCAGCCGCGTTGCTGGACGCCCCGCCGCGCTTCCTGGTGAAAAGCGGCAGTGTGCTTCCGCTGGAAGAGGCGCCTGGCGGGCGGCGGATGTCGCTGCACTACTTTCCGAACAACGGCGGCGAGTTTTTCATCTGGGAGCCGGATTTGGCGAACATCTCCCAGGTTCATGCCGCGCCGGCGGGCGACTTCATGAGGGTGGAGATCGAATCGCTGGTGGACCGCGAGTATGAGTGGGTGATTCACCACGCGCGGCGGCCCACGGCGGTCCGGATGGATGATGTGGCGCTGATTGAGTCGCCCGGAGGCATCGAATGGCGCTCCGGGACGTGGTACTTTGACCGCTCGAAGGGTAATCTGCACGTGCGGTTGTTCTGCGTCGCCGGGCAGGACGTCATAGTGAATATCACGATGGAGGGAAGTGGGGCATGAGCCAGTTGCAGCCGGGGTATGTACTGAACGCGTTGCTTTATTCGGGCCTGGGCCTGCTGTTGTTCCTGGGTGTGATCCGGATCTTGTCGCGCATGATTCCAGGCGGAGCGTGGGAACAGATCGCGCACCAGAAGAACAGCGCGGTGGCGATCGCTTTCGGGTTGTTGGCGCTGAGCGCGGCCGTGATCATCGCCGCCACTTTGCACTGAGAGGGGAGATACCGATGCGGCGAACCTTTTGCGGATTGATGCTGGCATGCGCCGGTTGGGCCGCGGACCCGGGATTGGAACGGCTGGAGCGTGAGATGGCCCGCGTGGCACGCGGGGCAGGCGCTGTCGCCGGTGCATCGGCCATTCACATCGAGACCGGCCGCCGCGTGTCGCTGCGGGGCGGGGAACGCTTCCCCATGGCGAGCACCTTCAAGATTCCAGTAGCGGTGGAATTGCTGCGCCGTGTGGACGCAGGCGACGAGCGGTTGGACCGCATGATCACACTGGCGCCTGAGGACCTGGCGCCGGGCAGCGGCACGCTATCCGATCTATTCAACAAGCCCGGAGTCGCGCTGAGCGTGCGGAATCTGCTGGAACTGATGCTGCTGATCAGTGACAACACGGCGACCGATATCCTGCTGCGTGAAGTGGGCGGCGCGGCCCCGGTCACGGCCCGCATGCGGGCGTTGGGCATCATGGGGATCGATGTCATCCGGCCGACACGCGATCTGATCGCCGATTTCAGAGTGTCGTCGAAGCAGTTTCAGACCGATGCCCGTGACACCGCGACGCCGGATTCCATGGCCTCGCTTCTGGCGCTGATCCACGAGCGGAAACTGCACAAGCCGGCCTCGGCGGAGTTGCTGCTGGATATCCTGCGGCGCTGCCGGACGGGCGAGGCGCGGTTGAAGGGATTGCTGCCCCCGGGCACGGAAGTGGCGCACAAGACCGGCAGCATGGGGCGGGCCGGCCGCATTGCCACCAACACCAACGATGCCGGCATCGTGACGCTACCCGATGGGGCTGGGCACGTGGCGATCGCGGCGTTCGTCAAGGATGGCGAGGGGCCATTGGAGGCGCAGGAACGGGCGATCGCCGAGATTGCCCGCGCCGTGCACGACTATTTTCTGTTCGTACGCTGAGTCAGCGGGTGCGGATGCGGATGTCGCGGAATTCGACGAAGCTGAAGCGGTCGTGCAACTGAAGTCCGATGGGGCCTTTCCTGGCCCTGGCCGGATCGCCGGGGCTTTCGGCGGCCAGTTGACCGTTGAGCCGCACGCGGATGAGCTCGGGGCGGGACTCGATCTCAAGAACATTCCAGTCGTTGGCGCGCTGCAGGCCCGCCTTGGCCGGTGAGAACAGGTAGACACTGCCCGATGGATACTTCGTCTGGTCCGAGTGGTAGAGCTGGATTTCGTAGCCGATGTGAGCAGGAGTCTTGCGTTCCCCGGCACCGAAGGAGCTGCGGCCGCGCGAGCTGTCGCGCAGGCTGACGCCGCTGTTGCCCAGCGGTGGCAGGCGGTATTCCAGGCGCAAGTCGTAGTTTTCGAACTCTTCGGCGGTGTAGAGTAGAGCCAGCTTTGCTGGTCATACCAGTGGATGTAGGCTTTGTCTGTCGCCGGCCAGGGACCGAAGGGCTCTTTGCCCGGCAGCTTGGCGCGCGCCACAAGAGATCCGTCGGCGCGCACGATCCACACTCCTTCGCCATGGACTTCCCAGCCCGCCAGATCGCGTCCGTTCAACAACGGACGCCACTCCTGCGCTTGCACGGCGCAGACCGCGAGCCATAAGACACCAAATCGAACCATGAAATCCATCATACCCACATTTCCGTTTTGAGCCGCGCGTGCGAATCTCCTGGATGCTCGTCCGCATCAATATCGATAGGGGTTTGAAGGCAGCGAAGACCCCTGCGGAGGACAGCACCCAATGGGTGACAAACAAAACCAGCCCTTTCAGCTCTCGTTCAACGGCCTTCTCAAGATCGACTTCCAGGGATCGCGCGTTACTTCCGATGGTGGTCTGATCCTGGTGCGTGAGTTGGATGAACGGCTGGGCTTCGGTGCTCTCATTGCCCAACACCTGACTGACTCACGGCGCGGCAAGAATACCCAGCTTCCGCTGGCGGACCTACTGCGCCAGTCCGTCTACAGCCGGATTGCCGGCTACGAGGATGTCAACGATGCCGAGCGGCTCTCGCAGGATCCAACCTTCCGGCTGA
>Ga0194132_10002289_pt1 | contig 36447 bp, 34 predicted proteins | sample TA2KigOf80mmetaG_FD_148612 | JGI IMG/M metagenome (GOLD analysis project Ga0194132, IMG submission 148612) | Freshwater microbial communities from Lake Tanganyika, Tanzania - TA2015054 Kigoma Offshore 80m | ecosystem: Environmental > Aquatic > Freshwater > Lake | place: Tanzania: Lake...
GAAGCAACCGCGCCCGCGCGCCGCGCCGCGTGAGGCGGCGACGGGAGCGGGCACTTTTCAAAATCGGTTGCACAAGGCCCGCGCTCCGATACCTCTTCTACGAACACGGGCGCGCACCAAAGCGGGCACTTTTCAACATCGGTTGCACAAGGCCATGGAGTTGCAAAACGAAACGCTCTGGTACAACTCGCGCACGTCAGAATGAGGCCCATCGTAGTCCTCACGCTCCGGGTGAGGACCGTTGGCGTACACGGTCGCGCGGGGCGCATACTGGCGCGCCTCGGTAGCCCCACGGTCCTCACCCGGAGCGTGAGGACTACGGTGGCCGAAGTTGCAAAACGAACAATCCTAATACCACTGGCGCTTATCAGAATGTCGCGCGACCGATGTGGCACTCGTCGACCAGGTTGCACAACGCCCCCAGAGCTGCCGATGTGGGGCCACGCGGCGCGCACACGTGGCGCGCACCGGGGTCGAAATAGGACACCTGTCCCATAATATACAGTGTGACACGTCATCTCAATCACCGTTACCATTTTTTCCCCGGCGCGCTACGCCCGCAGCACGAACAGAGCGGACACGGCGTTGAACAGGGCGTGGACCAACACCGGCACGAGCACGCCGTTGGTGCGCACCGCCAGCCAGCCCAGCCCCAAACCCAGCACGAACAACGCGACCGGGTTTGGCCACACCGACGAGTGCATCAGCCCGAACAGCGCGGCCGTGGCGTACACCGCGCGGCACCGCCGCGCGCCGGTCCGTTTCACGCGCCACAGCACCGCCAGCCCGACCGCGAGCGCCGCCGCGAACGCAGCCGCGCCGGTCTTCCCACTCGACACGGCAAACAGCGCCGCGGCGCACATCACGAACCACGGCCGTGCCGCCGTGACCGGGCCGACGCCCGCGCCCGGCACCGGCACCCGGCCCACACACCACGCCAGCAGCAGCCCGCGGATCAACAGTTCTTCACGGAGCGGCGCGCCGACGCACGCTTCCAAAGCCAGAAGTAGTTGATCGAGCGCCGGCCGCCCGGACATACGCGCGAGCGCGTGCGATTCGGGTTCGACGCCCTGTTGCTGCGAGAGGAAGTTCACGAGCGCGTTGAGGACGAGGACGAGCGGCGAGAGGACGAGCCACGCGCCGCCCGCGAGCGCGACCTGCCCCGCGAGCCCGCCGCGCCCGATCACCTGCGGTTCCCAAGCCGGGTAGCGCTGGCGGAGCGCGAACGCCAACGCGCCGAGTTGCAGCGGGAGCGACAGGACCGCGGCCCACAACATGCGCACGGTCTTGGCGATTTCCTTCTCGCCGGGGTCGGCGCTGTCTGCGCCGTAGACCGCTTGGAAGAAGCCGCTGCCGGCGAGCGCGTTGTACACGAGCGGCGTGATGAGGAACTGAACGACGAGGATCGTAACGACGACCTCGAACCCGTTCCACGGCACGCGCCACGGCGTCCACCGCGGGAGCATCGGCCCGCGCGGGCGCAGGGCGAGGGCCAGCAGCGCGACCGGCACCGCGCCCGCCGCGACCAGCCCCCCGGCGGTCGCCATGCGCGCGGCGTCGGTCCAGAAGTCGGCGGGCACGTTCGACCTCGCGGGCGTTGGTGTTCGAGCGACGAACGTTAAGATACCTTCCCCGCGCCGTCCGCACAGAGACGCCGAATGGCTACGATTCTGGACCGCATCGTTGAGACGAAGCTGCGCGAGATCGCCGCGGCGCGTGCCGCCGTGCCCGACCTCGAACTTGCACGCCGCTGCGCCGACCTGCCGCCGGCGCGCGACTTTCGGGCCGCGATCCGCCGGTTCGCGCACATCACCCTCATCGCGGAGGTGAAGAAGGCGTCGCCGTCTGCGGGCGTGATCCGCGCCGACTTCGATCCGGTCGCCATCGCCCGCATTTACGAAGAGCACGGCGCGGCGGCGATCAGCGTGCTGACCGACGTCGAGTACTTCCAAGGGAGCCTTAAATACCTAACGGACGTGCGCGCCGCGGTCGAACTACCGGTGTTGCGGAAGGACTTCGTCCTCGACCGCTACCAACTGCTCGAAGCCCGGGCCGCGGGCGCGGACGCGGTGCTGCTCATCGCCGAGTGCCTGCCGGGGGAGCGACTCGCGACCCTGCAAAGCGAGGCCGCGGCGCTGGGGCTTCACACGCTGGTGGAACTGCACGACGCCGACCAGTTGCCGCGCGTGCTGGACTGCGGCGCGCCGGTCATCGGGATCAACAACCGCGACCTGCGCACGTTCACCACGCGCCTCGAACACACGCTGGACCTGCTGCCGAAGATTCCCGCGGATCGAACCGTCGTGAGCGAGAGCGGTATCAAGGTCCACGCGGACCTCGTGCGGCTCGGCCGTGCCGGGGCGCACGCGGTGCTGGTGGGGGAATCGCTCATGCGCGCGCCCGACATCGGCGCGGCCCTCGTCGCGCTCAAGGGGTGAGCGCGTTCGGGTCCGGGGGCGGGCGCTCGTCGCCGCGCAGCAGCCGGTAGCCGCACCAGCCCCAGAGCGCGATCAGTAGGAACGTGTCGATCGGGTAGCGCACGCTGGTGTCGCCGAAGACGCGCGGGCCGGCGGTCGGCGCGCGCCCGTCGGGGCCGGGTTGGGCCAAGATGCGCATGCCCACGGTCGCCTCAATTTCTAACCCCGCGATCCAGTTCTCCATTACGAACAGCGCGACCAACACCGTAAGCGGGAACGAGTTCACGTAACCCACCATGCGCGCGCCGAACGGGCGCGGCGCGGGCGGCGGCGCGGCGAGCGCGCGCGACTCCGGCGCCCCCAGCTCAACAGGTTCAGGGTTCACAGCGAACGCCTTCGCTCGGAAGAGACGGCGCGGCTCCGCGAGCAGCACCGCGACCGCAACGAACGAAATCAGCGCGTCGTAATACATGAAGTGGAAGCACGTCAGATACGCGCCGAGGAACAGGAACGCGGCCCCGGTACCGGTCGCGCGACGGCGGTCGGCGCGCAGAACGTAGATTAGGACCGTTGGGACCATCACCGCGGCCCACAGGCTCCACCCTAGCGTGTCGTGGATCGGCTTGTTGCGGTTCTCGTCCGGCTTGGTGAAGTCGAACATCGCGCGGCGCGGAATGCCCTGTAGGTCGCGGCTCAGCGAAATCCAGTTCTCGTTGTGCTTGTACAGTTCGCTCGCCTCGCGGCCGATCTGCAACCAGTTGAACCAGTTCTCTATGCCGACAAGTGGGATCGTGGCCGCGCCGAGTACGGCCCCGGTGCCGACCATCGCGAGCGCGAACCGCCACCGGCCGGTTAGAAGCGGTACGAGGAACAGCGCCGCGGCCCACACCGGCTTGAACGCCAATAACCCCCACGCCGCGCCGCCCGCGCCGTCGCGCCCGCGGCTCGCGAGCACCCAGCCCCACACCACGATGCACAGCGTCACGCACGGGTTTTGGCCGAGGTCGAGGCCGCCGCGCGTGCCCGGGTGAACGAAGATCAGCACCGTAGCGACCGACCACCAGACTCGACCGCGCGTGAGCACCTTCACGCCCAAGGCCGCGAGCGGTATGAGTGCGATGCTGATGAGTTGGAACACGCGGTAGGCGTCCTGCGGGCGGTCGATGAGCGCGAGCGGGGCATACATGAGGGCGTGAACGGGCGGGTACAGCGGCCCGCCGATGACGGGTTCGTTGAGCTTCGCGACGACCTCCGGCGTGACCGCGTTCGCCGCGGCGCGTTCGTAGGCGACCGCGACCAGCGGGTTCGCCGGCAGCGGTTGCGCGAAGAGCAGTGCGGTCGCCCCGCCGAGGCGCTTCTGCTCCGCGTCCGGCTCATGGTCGCACCCCATGCACCACGACATGAGGTTCACGTAGTCGTGTTGCCACTCTTCGTCAGCGCGCCCGAGCTTGCGCCACTTCGAGGGAAGCCCGGCCTCTTGCTGTTGCAGGCGCGACTCGTCGGACACGCGGAACGAGTCGCGCGCGACCTGCCACTGCACTTGGCGGTGGTACAGGCGGCGGCCGTTGCCGGTGACGATCATGCGGCCCATGAGGTACTGGCCGCCGAAGTCGATTTGGGCGTGGCCGTTGTTCCCGTCCGGGCGCGCGCGGTCGGGGCCGGCGCTGGTGGGTACGTCGAAGATGGTGTACGCGCGGTAGCCGAAGCCGATCGCGCAGCCGAGCGCGACGAGCCACACGAGCGCGGCGCGCGCCCGCGGCGCGGCGAGCCACGCCCAGTAGCGCGCGGGGATCACATACGGGGGAGGGGGCGGGGCACTCACGCGGTCGGCCACTCGCCGGAGAAGACCTCGGTGGCCGGGCCGGTTTTGTAGACGCAGTTGTCCGCCTCGGACCATTCCAGTTCGAGGTCGCCGCCGGGCAGGTGAGCGACGATCTTCCGCCCCGTGCGCCCGGTCAGCACGCCGGCCACGCACACCGCGCACGCGCCGGTTCCGCACGCCAGCGTGATGCCGCTGCCGCGCTCCCACGTCCGCATCGTCACTTCACCCGGCGAATGCACCTTCACGAAGTGGGCGTTGACCCGTCGCGGAAAGACCTCGTGGTTCTCGATCTTCGGCCCCAGTTCCGCGACCAGATCGCGCGCGCTCGCGTCGAAGTACTCGTCGCCGACGTACACGACGGCGTGCGGGTTGCCCATCGAAACGCAGGTCGCGGCGAACGCGACGCCGCCCGCGGTGAGGGCCGCGTTCACCGGCGGGTCGCCCGGCAGCGTCGTGGGAATCTTCGCGCTCGCCAAGATCGGCTCGCCCATATTGACACGCGCGCGTACGGCCTTGCCGCCGCTCACTTCGAGATCGACTGTGAGCACGCCGCGCCCGGTTTCGAGCTTCAGTTGTGGCTTGGTGGCGATGCCGTGATCGTGGACGAACTTCGCGACGCATCGCAACCCATTCCCGCACATCTCGGACTCGGAGCCGTCGGCGTTGAACATCCGCATGCGCGCGTCGCCGCGCTCGCTGGGGCAGATCAGGATGAGGCCATCGGAGCCGATGCCGAAGTGCCGGTCGCTGACCGCGCGGGCCAGCGCCACGGGGTCGGCCGGCGGCTTGGTCCGCACGCAATCGACGTACACGTAGTCGTTGCCGATCCCGTGCATCTTGGTGAACCGCATGGCACGCGCCTCGCATGGAGCGGCCGTGAAGCAGCGCTTCGCTGCGACAGGCCGCGAGTCGAACCGAGCGGCCGTGAAGCAGCGCTACGCTGCGACAGGCCGCGAGTCGAACCGTTGGTGCAATTCTACAGCGCGCGCAGAAAAAGGTTTAGCGGTGTCCCCAGAGGGGACGCGCTTAGAATTGCGATCATGGCCGAGGCGAAGCCGAAAACGCGCACGGTGCGGATCGCGCGCCCCCGGAACGCGGACGGCGTCGGCATGTTCTGTATCGAGATCGACGGGAAGGGGCAGTTCTACACGTTCTGCGAGGTTCGGTGCGAGATCGGCGGGCGCGGGTTCGCGCTGCACCGCAGCGGGCAGGGCGACCTGTACCACGCGCGCGTCGGCGCGCCGGAAGACACGTCGTGCGAGTGCATGGGGTTCCTGCGCTGGGGCCGCTGCAAGCACACGGCAGCATTGGCGGCGCTCATTCGACAGAGGCAGTTGTAGGGGTCAGCCACTCCGCAATCTTCGCTTCGAGCTGCTCGACGAACGCGCTGCGCGGCAGCACGAGGTCGCAGCCGGCGGCGCGCGCGGCCTTCAACACCGCGGCCTCGACGTGCGAGCCGTAGGCGATAACGCGCGGCACCGGCGCGCAGGCTTCCTTGAGTGAAGCCAGCAGCGCCGGTAGGTCGAGGTCGGGGAAGTGAACGTCCACGATGACGCCGCCGGGCGGGGCGGCGCGCGCGGCGACGACGAGGTCCGCGACCGTGCGGACCATGCGCACGCTGAGCCCGGCGGCGCGCGCGGTCCCGCTCACGCGGCTGTAGAAGATCAGGTCGTCGCAGAGCATCAGGCCGGGCGCGCTCATTTCTTCTCCGCCAAGCCTTTCGCGTCGAGCGTAATCTCGATGGCCTTCAGCAGCCCGTCGTCGAACTTCTTGGCGCGGAAGTTCTCGATGATCGCGGTCTTCACCTTCGTCGCGTAGCCGGGGGGGAACTCGTCCGGGTGCGGCACGAACACGTACAGCGATTGCGGCGTCTTGCTCACGAGAATGTAGATGCCGTGCAGGTTCACTTCCTTAGCACGCTCCTCGGCCAGTTCCTTGAAGAACTTCTCGCGCTCCGCGCCGTTCATCGCCTTGATCTTGTCCGGGTCGCCCTTCCACGGCTTCTCGACCGTTTCGACGAAGATGTCGGTCTTCTTTTCTTTCAACAGCTTCTCCGCGGCCGGGGCGAGCTTGGCCCAGCCCGCTTCAGTGAAGATTTTCGCGTCGTCCTTGCTCGCGAGCGGCTTCTCGCGGTCCGGCTTCGGCTCCTTCTTGGGCGGGTCCTTCTTCGGCGGATCTTTCACGTCGGCAGTCGTGGTCGCTTCGGAGCGCAACGCCTGAACCGAGCGCCGGTTCATCAGCCGCTTCACCTCGGACAGTTCCACGAAGATGCTGATGGATTGCGCGTCGATCGCGCCGCCCTGTGTGACGCCGACGAGTTGGCCCTTGTCGTTGACGAGCGGCCCGCCGCTGTCGCCGGGGTTGGTGGGCGAGTCGGTTTCGATCACCTTCGCCTCGAACGAGACCACCGTGCGCTCGTCGAGCTTGGCCTTCCACTTCTTGCCGTAGAGCTGGCGCACCTTGCCGGGCGTGTACACCCACAGCGCGCCGCTCTTGCCGGGGTTGCCGATGGAATGCACCGCTTGGCCGGGATCGGGCGCTTCCGGGGCCAGCGGCAGTTCGGGCACGCCGTCCGGCACGCGATCAATCCGAATCAGCGCGAGGTCGGCGTTCTTGTCCAGTTCGACCACGGTGCCCGGAATGCCAAGTCGCCCGGCGCGCTCGGTGTAGAACTTCTTGTCCGGGATCGTCTTCTTCCCCTCGTAGGCCGGGAAGAACACGGTGGCTTGCTTCACGTCGGCGACGACGTGGTAGTTGGTGAGCACGAGTCGCCGGCCCTTGTCCACGAGCGTGCCGGTGCCGGTGGCGAGCCGCCCGCCGCCTCTGTCCGAGTGGACCCACGCCGTCGAGCGCACGACCTTCTGGTACACGGTCGCGCCCGCGTCCAGCGGGGGCGGCGCGGACGGGTCGGCCTTTGGCTGCGCGCGCGCGACCGGCGCGGTGGCGAAAGCGAGCAGGCAGGCGAGAGCGAGACGGCGCATGGGTACCTCGCGTGTGCGGTTCAGCAATTCTACGCGGACGAGCGGGGCGGCGTAATCCCACAAGGGTTATTCGACTACACTACCCGCATCTTAACCCCGAAGGAACCGAGTATGTCGCAACCCTTGCGCTGTGTTCCGCCGAACGCCCTCATCGTCGGGTACGACTTCAGCACGGGCGGCGTCAAAGCCCTCGCCTTCGACCTGCACGGCACCACCCTCGCGGACGTGAAGCTCTCCACAGACCTGTGGACCGATTACGCCAAGTGGCCGGACGCGCCCGCGGGCCAGACGCTCTACACCGACACCGGCACGCGCGAGCTGAACCTGATGATGCTCGAAGGGCAGGCCCGCGCCGCGACGCGCGCGCTGGCGCGCAAGCTCAGCCGGCGGTGGGTCGCGAACTGGGCCGCGGCCGGCGTGTCCGCGACGCACCACTCCGCGGGGCGCATCGACGAGAACGGCAACCAAGTACGTCGCGCGATCTGCTGGAACGATCAGACGCTGGCGCGGTACCATGCCGACGGCCTCGCGCGTCTCGGCCCCACCAAGCCGCACGAGTACACCTGCGGGCCGTGGGCCGTGCGGTACTCGCTCTCGCACCTCGTCAAAGACGAAACCGAACTGCGCGCCGACGACTGGGCGCGCACGGAACTGATTCTGCCACACGGCCCTCTCGCAGCGGGCTACCTGACGGGCCGGTTCGACGTCACGAGCGTGTCGTCGGCCGCGAGTACCGGGATCATGGACCTGCGCACGGACCGCTGGTCGCAAGCCATGCTCGGCGCCCTCGCGAACGAGCACTACCGCGCGCTCGCGTGGCGCGCGCTGCCGACCATCATCGGGATGAACGACCCCATCGGGCCGCTGAGCGAGTCGACGGCGCTCGACGCGGGACTTCCGTGCGGCGTGCGTCCACTCGTGTTCCCGACGCTCGACGATCAGGCCGCGGGGTTGATCGGCGGCGGGGCGGTTGAGGCGGGGCAGGTCGCCATCATCCTAGGCAACTCCGCCGTAGTGAACTCGTCGTCGGCGCAGCTCCCGCAAAGCGGCACGCTCGACGCGATGAAGCTGAACTGGGGGCCGTACCTGTGGATGCGGTGCTACTCCAACGGCGCGCAGTTCGTCGACGTGGTCGCGGGGAAGGACTGGTACACGCTCGAAGCAGAGGCCGCGAAGGTGCCGCCGCTGTGCAACGGCGTGAGCGTATCGCCGTTCCTGCTGTCGGAACCGTCGATCGGCGTAGACAAGCCGCGCGTGGAGTGGACGCCTTCGGAGCCGAGCAACCGCGCTGTGAATGTGCGGGCGTGTTTGGAAGCACTCGCGTTTCTGCTGGCGCGGGCCGTGAAGGAGCACGAGGCCGCGGGGCAGACGATTACCCGCGTCACCGTGTCCGGCGGGATGGCTCGCAGCAAGCTGATGTGCGAAATCCTCGCAAGCGCGATCAACCGCCCGCTGGAGCGCCTCGTGTCGGACGAAGGCCCGGCGCTGGGCGCGGCCGTGGTCGCGCTCGCCGGCCTCGAATCGCACTTGCGCAAGCAACAGGGGATCGCGGAGCCGTACACCGCTGCCGACGCGGTCGCCGCGCTGGTGAAGTTCCGCGACCGCGTCCAACCCGTGCCCGCATGGGTCGCGGCCTACGCGAAGTAGGCGTCGAACCGCCGGTGTGAGCCGGCTGGGTTCTGAGACAAGCCCATGCCGGCTCACACCGGCGGTTCGATACCTACTTCTCCAACAACTCGCGGCCGAGTTTGTTGGCGTGGCGGAGCGCGTCGGGCAGTTTGCTCGCGTCCTTGCCGCCGGCTTGGGCCATGTCGGGCTTGCCGCCGCCGCCGCCACCGATCAGCGGGGCGACCTGCTTCACGACGTCGCCGGCTTTCAGACCCTTCTTCACGAGGTCCGGCGACAGTGCTGCCAGCACCGCGACCTTGCCTTCTTCTTCCGACCAGCCGAAGACGACGAACGACGACGGGCACTTCTGGCGGATGCGGTCCACCTGCGTGCGCACGGTCTCCGCACTCGCGCCGTCGGGCAGTTTTGCGACCAGCACCTTCGCGCCGCCAACATCGTCGGCCTTCGAGATGAGGTCGTCCACGAACGCCGTGAGCGCCGCGCCCGCGGCCTTCTTGAGTTGGGCCTGAAGCGCCTTGAGTTGCTCCTGAATGGCCTCGACGCGCGCCGGCAGCTCCTCCGGGCGGCACTGGAGCTTGCCCGCGAGGTCGTCCACCACGGCGCTGCGGGTCTGAACGTCGTCGTATGCCGGCTTGCCGGTCACGGCGGTGATGCGGCGCACGCCCTTCGCCACCGGCTCTTGCGACAGAATCTTGAAGTAGCCGATGGTGCCGGTACGCGGCAGGTGCGTGCCGCCGCAGAACTCGACCGAATCGTCGCGGCAGGCTTTTTCCGGGGTTTCCGGCCCGATCATCACGACGCGCACTGGGTCCGGGTACTTCTCGCCGAACACCGCGCGTACGCCCTGAATCTCCTTCGCCTTTGCCAGCGGCATCGTGAGCGCGGTAACGGGCTGATCCATCACGATCTGCCGGTTCACGCGGCGCTCGATCTCCTGCACCTGCTCCGCGCTCACGGGCTTGTCGTGGCTGAAGTCGAAGCGCGTCTTCTCGCCATCGACCAGCGAGCCTTTCTGCTCGACGTGGTGGCCCAGCACTTCGCGGAGCGCGAGGTTGAGGAGGTGTGTCGCGGTGTGGTTCCGCATGATGTCGATGCGCCGCATCGTGCCCTGTTGGAGCGACACGCGGTCGCCCACTTTCAACTCGCCGCTCAGCAGCGCGCCGACGTGCAGCACGGTTTCGCCGAGGCGCTGCGTGTCCTCGACCTCGAACTCGACGCCCGCGGTTTCGGGACGGTCGATGGTGCCGGTGTCGCCCACCTGCCCGCCCTGCTCCGCGTAGAAGTTGGTGCGGTCCAGCAGCAGCGCGACCTCGTCACCGGCCTTCAGTGTGCCGGTGCGGATTACCTCGTTGTCCTTCACCCAGCCGAGCACGGTCGCCTCGATCAGTTCCGCGGCGTACTTGGGCGAATCGTCCGTCGCCGGCAATTCACCCTTCACGGCCGTGGTGACGAACTTCTTGCCGCCGGCCCGCGCGCCCGCTTGGGCCTTTGCCATCTCCTCCTCGAAGCCCTTGGTATCGACCGTCAGCCCTTGCTCCTGCGCCATCTGGAGCGTGATGTCGATGATGACGCCGTAGGTGTCGTGCAGCTTGAACGCTTCCGCGCCGCTCACTTGGGTGCGGCCCTGCGCCTTCATCTCGTCGGCGATGCGCGAGAACAGCGTGATGCCGCGGCGCAGGGTGCGGAGGAACGCGGTTTCCTCGTCGCGAATCTGGTCGATGACCTTGTGCGGGTTCTTCTTCAACTCCGGGAACGCGGCCCCGAAGTGTTCGACCACCGTGGGCACGAGCTTGTAGAGGAACGGCTCGTTGGTACCGAGCACCTGATAGCCGTACCGCTCCGCGCGGCGCAGGATGCGCTTCAGAACGTAGTCGCGTCCGACGTTGCCGATGGTCGCGCCGTCCGTGAGCGCGAAGGTAAGGGTACGGATGTGGTCCGCGATCACGCGGTACGCGGTGTCCTTCAGGTCTTCGAGCACACCGCCGTAGGGCACGTCGCAACCCGTGACCGTGTGAATCGACGCGAACAGCGGCAGGAACACGTCCGTGTCGTAGTTGCTGTTCTTGCCCTGAATCACCTTCGTGATGCGCTCGAACCCCATGCCGGTATCGACGTGCTGGGCCGCGAGTTTGGTCAGGCTCTGGTCCTCATTGCGGTTGAACTGGATGAACACGAGGTTCCAGATTTCGATGACCTTATCCGTGCCGCCGTTCACCAGCGGGCCGCCGCTCTTGTCGGGTGTGTGGTCGTAATGGATCTCGGTACACGGGCCGCACGGCCCGGTATTGCCCATCTCCCAGAAGTTGTCCTTCTTGTTCCCCAGATGGATGTGCGCATCGGGCACGCCGACCGCCTTCCAGTACCCCGCGGCCTCGTCGTCGCGCGGGATGTTCGCCTTCTCGTCGCCCTCGAACACGGTGACGTGCAGGCGCGTCGGGTCCAGCTTCCACACGTCCGTGAGCAGTTCCCACGCCCACGAGATGGCGTCCTTCTTGAAGTAGTCGCCGAAGCTCCAGTTGCCGAGCATCTCAAAGAACGTGTGGTGGTAGGTGTCCTTGCCCACGTCGTCGAGGTCGTTGTGCTTGCCGCCGGCGCGGATGCACTTCTGGGTGTTGGCGACGCGCACGACGGGCGGCTTCTCGGTGCCGAGGAAGTACGGCTTGAACTGGTTCATGCCGGCGTTGGCGAACAGCAGGGTGGGGTCGTTGAGCGGCACGACGGGCGACGAGGCGACGTTCGTGTGCCCGTGCTTCTTGCAGAAGAAGTCGACGAACTGCTGGCGGATCTCGGACGAACTCAGCATGGCTGCTCTCGGGGTTTGCGCCGACCACATCGGGCCGCTTACGGAGAAGGACACGAAGTTCGCGCGAAAGTTCAAGGGGCCGCGCGCGCGGCGGCGCGCCGGTGCGGACGTGTGAACAGGTAGTGGGCCGCGCGTGCTTGTTTTTTCAGCTATTTTCACATTTTCGCGGGCGTTAGGTTGCGGACGCTGGTGCGTCCATCGTATGGTCACTCTCCCCGGACGCATCCCGCCATGCTGCCGACATCACTCGCGGATCGGCGCGCCAAACTGCTTGCCCTGCTGATCGAACGCGGCCCGCTGTCCATCACCGAGTTACAAGCCGCACTCGACGGCGAGCAGCGGCACGCGGTCGAGCGCGCGCTGAGTTGTAGTTGGTTCGAGCGAATCACGTCCGGGCGCGGCGCGCGGTACGCCGTCACCGAGTTGGGGCGCGCGGAGGTGAAGCGGGCGAACTAGCGCCGCACGGCGGCGAAAACCTCACGCAGCGGGACCTCGTGTTCGCGCGCGACGCGGGCGCAGTCCTCGTACTCCGGCGTCAGCACTTCGAGACCGGCGCGCCAGCCGCGTTTGGCCCGCACCGGCCCCCACGGGGTATCCACCGTCACCCCCTCACGCTGTAACTTGGCGCGCGTCGCGGTCGTGCGGCGCACGCCGAACGTGCCCGTTTCGCGGAACAGGATCGCCTCCAGTTCGTCAGCGGTCGCCGCGCCGCAGATCACCGAGAGCAGCACCCCGGGGCGCTGCTTCTTCATCTGAATCGGCACCGAGAACACGTCCAGCGCGCCGGCCGCGAACAGGCGCTCGATGGTGAACCCGATCACTTCCGAGCTGATGTCGTCGAGGTTGGTTTCGAGGACGACGACACTATCTGTCTCGTCTGAATAGCCACAGGCGGCTGACGCCCCCGGCACAACTGTGCCGACCATCAGGCGCAGGATGTTGGGCTGTTCGAGGAAGTCTTTCGTGCCGGAACCGTGGCCGACGACCTCGATCGTCATCGCGGGCGTTGCGGTCCACTCGGTTACGACGGTCGTGAGGATTGCGGCACCCGTCGGGGTCGTAAGCTCGGCCTTGATCGCGGACGGCGCGAGCGGCACGCCCTTGAGTAACTCCGCCGTGCCGGGCGTCGGCACCGGCATGAGGCCGTGAGCGCACTTCACGGAGCCGCTGCCGGTAGGGACCGGCGTACTGGTGAAACGCGCGACGCCAAGCAGGTCGAGGCCGACCGCCGCGCCGACGATGTCCGCGATGCTGTCGAGCGCGCCGACCTCGTGGAAGTGGACGCGCTCCAGCGGCATCCCGTGAACGGTCGATTCCGCTACTGCGACCTTGCGGAAGATCGTGGTCGCCAGATCGCGCTGCCGCGCCGTGAGCGCGCCCCTCGCGAGGATCGCCTCCACGTCGGGTAGGAAGCGGTAGTCCTCTTGGTCCGCGGCTTCGACGGTCGCCTTTGTCGCTGCGAACCCGCACCGCTTCACGGTCTCGACTTCAAGTTTGATTGGAAGGGCGAGTGAGTCTAGTGCCGCGCGGATCGCGTCGGCCGGCACCCCGGCGTCGATGACCGCGCCGAGTACCATGTCGCCGCTGATGCCGCTGAAGCAGTCGAAGTGGGCCACGCGCACGGTGTTTCCTCCGGTGATTCGTGTTCTATGGCGCGAGCGTGTGGCATAATAGGCCGTCGCCGCGCCCGCCGGAGTCTCGCGTGTCCACCGTTAGCAGCCTGCTCGACCGGCTCGCCGCGCTCGCCAACACGGGCGGCGGCTGGGGCTACCACGCCGGGAGCGCCTCGCACCCCGAACCGACGTGCCTCGCGCTGCTCGCGCTGAACGCGGCGCGCGCCGACTTCGAGCCGGTCGTCGCGCGCGGCCTCGCGGCGCTCGACGCGCACCGGGCGCCGGACGGCACCTACCGCCTCGCCGACGGGCGCCCCGAGGCCGCGTGGCCCACCGCCATCGCGCTCTTCACGCGGCTCGCACTCGGCGCGCCCCCGGACGAGATGCGCGCGACCGTCGCGCGCGTCCTCGCGCTCGAGAGCCGCACCGTCAAGGCCGACCCCGAAACGAAGGATATGGAAACGGACATCGATCTGTCGCTGGTGGGTTGGCCGTGGGCCGCGGCCAACTTCGGTTGGGTAGAGCCGACCGCGTGGGCCTGTCTCGCGCTTCGTGCCGCCGGACAAGAGAAGCACGCTCGCGTTAAACAGGGCTTGAAGCTGCTGCTCGACCGCGCGTTCGATTCGGGCGGCGCGAACTACGGCAACCGCGTCGTCCTCGGCACCGCGACCGAGCCGATCCCCGGCCCCAGCGCGATCCTGCTGCTCGCGGTACAGGGGGCCGTCGATCACCCGCGGGTCGATGCCGCCGTGGGCTACTTGCGCGTGCACGCGCGGCAGGCGAGCGACCTCGAACACCTCGCGTGGGCGCGCGTCGCACTCGGCGTCCACGACTCCGATTCCGCCACGCGCGACCTGTTCCCTGAACTGGACAAGAAGATTCTGGCGCTCGCGGCGGACCCAACGACAAGCCCGCACCGGCTGGCGCTAGCGGCGCTCGCGGTCGCGGAGCAAAACGCATTTCGGCTGCGGTACGGTGCCGCCCCTTCTTCCTCCCCTCTCCCTTCAGCGCGGGGGGCCGGCGGGGTAGGTCTCTTCGGCAAGATCGCCTCGAAGGTCCGCGGGGTGATGGTCGCGGGGATCACAAAGCTGAAGCCGCTGCCGGTCACGTCCGCGGTACACATCGCCCGCGCGCCGGACTATGACGCCCCGCTCGCCGACATCTTGAACGCGCAGTACGAACGCTTTCGCGCCGCGCAGCCGCTCGCGGGGAAGCGCGTCGTCATCAAGCCCAACCTCGTCGAGTATCGGCCGGACCGCGTGATCAACACCGACCCGCGCGTCGTGGACGCCGTCATCACGCTCTGCAAGAAGGAAGGGGCCGCGGAAATCATTGTGGCTGAAGGACCGGGGCACTGGCGCAACGTCCACTTTCTCGTGAAGGAAAGTGGGCTGGGCGCGGTGCTGGACAAGCACGGTGTGCGCTTCGTGGACATCAACCACGACGAACCCGTGAAGGTGCTGAACCTCGGCCGGCTCACGTGCCTCGATCACCTGTACATGTCGCGCACGGTGCTGACTGCGGACGTACTCATCTCGCTACCGAAGCTTAAGACGCACCACTGGGCCGGCGTCACGCTCGCGCTCAAAAACCTGTTCGGCACGCTGCCGGGCATCTGCTACGGGTGGCCGAAGAACGAACTGCACTGGCGCGGCATCCCGAACAGCATCGTGGACATCGCGTGTACGCGCGGCCCGAACCTGTCGATTGTGGACGCGATCACCGGGATGGAGGGCGACGGCCCCTTGCACGGCACCGCGAAGCAAGTCGGCGCACTACTGATGGGCGTCGACCCACTCGCCGTGGACGCGACCGGCGCGCGGCTCATGGGCCTGCCGCCGGAGCGCATCCCCACTCTCGTGATGGCGGCCTTAAGGCGCGTCGGGCGCTTGGCGGAAGCGGAAATCCCGCAACTGGGCGAACCAATCGCGGCGCTGGCGCAGCAGTTCGCCCTCCCCCCGCTGATCGAGCGCGAATTGTTGCCGGTGCAGAAGCGCGCGACGTTGTAGGATTGGTTGGAAGCCTAACCTACAAGCAAAAAACCCGGCATTCGCCGGGCTTTTGTCGTTTTAGTGCGGGAGACAGGACTTGAACCTGCACAGGGTTGCCCCCGCCAGCCCCTCAAGCTGGTGCGTCTGCCAATTCCGCCACTCCCGCGAGGAATTACATCACTGGAATTATGGCAGGTGAAACCGGGATTTCAAGAGCGTGCGGCGACGAACTCGGAAACCGTCTCAGCGGTCGCGCCCGGGTGCGTGTACTGCGGGTAGTGGCCGCACTCGAGGAACTCGACGCGGCGCACGTCGGGCAGGTGGTTCGCCAGCACGACCTCGCGGCCCCACGGCACGATCCGGTCGCGGTCCCCGCCGATCAGCAGCACCGGCGTGCGGATCGAAGGCAAGAGAGGGCGCAGATCGAGCTTGTCGAGTGTGTTCGCCCGCCGGCACGCGGCGGCGATGGGCGTCTGGCCGTTGCACGAGAGGAACAGTTCGCGCGCCCGCGGCGAACAGGCGGCCCACGTCGCTGGGCACGCGCGGCGCATTGCGAACTCGCGCAGCGGCAGTTCGCTCAGCCGCCCGGACCAGTACCGCCCCTGCCGCGCGCCGAGCCGCTCGTACCACTTGAGCGGGCGGTGCGCGAACCCGCCTTTCAGTACGCAGCGCGAGAAGCGGTCCGGCCGGTCCGCGAGCGCGCTGAGCGCGACGGTTGTACCGAACGAGGAGCCGAGCAGCGCGACGCGCTCCAGCTTGAGGTGATCGAGCAGCGCGAACATGTCGGTCGCGTAGTCGCGGTGGCGGTACGCGCCGAGCGCCGCACCGTCCTCGAGACCGTTGGGAAGCTCGTAGGCGATGCAGGTGAAGCGCGCCGCGAGCCGGTGCATGACCATCGCGAACCCGCGCACCGCGTCCGACAAGCCGTGGATGATAATTAGTGGTGGTCCTTCGCCCCAGACGGCGAACCGCATCGCGTAGCGGTCGGTATGTAGCACGGCCCACCGCGCGCCGGCGTCGAACGCCGCGAGCGCCGCGCGGCAGGTGTCGTCGGAAACGTCTGGGAGTGTGGGCACAGAGATGGGAAGTCTGTGCCGCTCGCGGCTTCGCTAGTGCACTCGCGAAGCCGCGAGCGGCTGGGGTGCTACTTCTTCTTCGGGTCCGGTTCCTTCGTGACGATGCCGGGGCTGGCGTTGAACGCCTTCACCGTCGTGCCGTCGCTCACCTTCCATACCGCGACGCTGCCGTCGTAGCTGCCGCCGGCGACCAGCTCGCCGTCCGGCGAGAACGCAACCGTGTACACGTAGTCCGTCAGGCCCGATAGCGTCTTGCCCGCGGCCAGCGTGTCGGCGTTCCACAGGCGAACCGTCTTGTCGGCGCTGGAGGTCGCTAGCATCGGCTGCTTCGGGTTGTAGGCGATCTTGAACACCTCGTCGCCGTGCCCGGCGGCGTTGCGGACCTGCTTGCCCTCGCCGTTCGGCTTCCACGTGCGGAGTTGCCGGTCCGCGCCCACAGAGAACCCGGCGCTCCCGTCGGCCTTCACCGTCACGCCGTACACGATGTTCTGGTGCTCGGGGAACGTCACGATGGACTGCTTCTCCTTCAGGTCCCACACCTTTGCAGTCTTGTCGCGGCCCGCGGTCACGAGGTACTTGCCGTCGGCGGAAATGCCGCAGCCGAGTACCCAGTCGGCGTGGTTCTCGACCGTCTGCATCAGCGCGGCCTTGTCCAACCCGGCGCTCAGATCGAACACGCGCACCGCGCGGTCGCAGCCGCCGGCGGCGAGGGTCTTGCCGTCCGGCGTGATTGCGAGGCAGAGAACCGAGTCTTCGACGTCGAACAGGTGCTTCACGAGCACTGCCTTATCATTCACTCCGTCGAGAACTTCGACGCCGCCCTCGTCTTTGCCCTTTGCGGCGATGTTGTATACGCGCACGTCGCCCTCCTGACCGGGGCGACCGCCGGCCACGGCCAGCTTGCCGTCGGGCAGGAACGCTATGCCGTAGGCGCGCTCGGCGCGCGTGTAGACGCGCTTGACCAGCTTCGCGGTCGCCACGTCCCAAATGGTCAGTTCATGGTGCCCGCCGACGACGAGTTGCTTGTTGTCCGGGGTGAACGCGAGGGCGTTCACGATGATCGCGAACGGGTACTTCGCGGGCGGCACCGGCGGCTTCCAGCGCACGCGCAGTTCCTTCACGAGGTCGGCCTTCGGGTCGAGGCCGGCGTCGAGCTTCGCCCCGTCCTTAATCCACTGCGCGATGACGCCGGCCTTGTCCTTCGGCACCGCTTCGCCCTTGTCGCGCGGCGGCATCCGGCGCTGGTCAGCGGTCACGATGAGCGAGTGGAACTCGCTCGTCTCCGGCTTACCGGGCGTCACCGGGTCGCCGTTCGCGCCGCCGGCCCGAATCTTCTCGTAGCTCGTCATGTCGTACTTGCCGGACTTTTTCTTCGTGTCGTGGCACGCGAAGCAGTTCTCCTTCAGGATCGGGGCCACGTCGTTTATGAAGCTGACGGGCTTGCCCGGCTGGGCGGAAGCGAGTTGCGGCGAGGCGAGCCACAGTACGGCGGCGCAGAGCGTGCCCACGGGGTATCGGCAGAGGAGCATGGGAGGGTCTCGGAAAAGTGGCAGCAGGGCAGGATGAGGAGAGTGTACCGGAGCGCGGGGTCCGGAGCAACAGCCGATTGCGCACCGAAGTTCTACCCCGGCGACGGGCCGAGCAGGTTCATCGACTGCAACTTGGCGCGGAGCGTCGTCCGCGAGATCCCGAGCAACTCGCTCGCCTGCACTTGGTTGTTGTTGACGTGGCGCAGCACCTCCGCGAGAGCGACGCGATCCACCTCCACGATGACCGTGCGATAGATGTCCGGCGCGCCGGTGGCGAGCAGGTCGCGTACGAACCGGACCACGTCGAGCGGGGCGGCGGTGCCCGGCGGTGCGGTCGGGCCGCCGCGGAGCGCCGCCGGGAGGCAGTCCGCGGTCAGCACGTCGCCCACGGCCTGAATGACCGCGTACCGGATGGCGTTCTGAAGTTCGCGCACGTTGCCGGGCCAGTCGTGGGCCTGTAGGACGCGCAGCGCGTCCGGGGCCAGCCCGGTCACGTTCTTGTCGAGCGCGCGGTTCGACACCCGCAGAAGTGGTCCGCTAGTAGCGGCACGTCGTCCTTGTGGTCGCACAGCGCCGGAAGTTCGATGGTCACGCCGTTGAGTCGGTACAGCAGGTCGCCGCTGAACGTCTCAGCCGCGACCAGTTCCGGCAGCTTGCGGTTGGTGGCGGCAATGACGCGCACGTCGGTGGCGATGGGGTCGCGCCCGCCGACGCGCTCGAACTGCTGGTCTTGCAGCACGCGCAGCACTTTGGCCTGCGTCGCGGGGGCCATGTCGCCGATCTCGTCGAGGAACACGGTGCCGCCGTTGGCCTGCTCGAACTTGCCGACGCGCTGCCGGTCGGCCCCGGTGAACGCGCCTTTCTCGTGCCCTAACAGTTCGCTCTCCAACAGCCAGTCGGGGATCGCGGCGCAGTTCAGCGCCACGAACGGCTTGTCGGCACGCTTGCTGTGCTGGTACAGCGCGCGGGCCACCAGTTCCTTGCCGGTGCCGCTCTCGCCCAAGATGAGGACGGTCACGTCTTGCGGGGCGACGCGGCCGATGGCCTTGTACACCTCTTGCATGAGGGGCGAGCGCCCGACGAACTGGTCCGCGCCGCCCTCGACCGGCCCTTCGGCGAACACCGCGGGCACGTGCTGCATCCGGCGCAGTGCGACCGCGCGCCCGACCACGTCGCGCAGTTGGTGCAGATCGACCGGCTTCAGCAGGTACTCGAAGGCCCCGCGCTTCATCGCCTCGATTGCGGTCTCGCTGGTGGCGAACGCGGTGATGACGACCACGGGGAGCCGCAGGTCGAGAGCCTTGATGCGCTCGAACAGTTCCAACCCGCTCAGGTCGGGGAGCCGCACGTCTACGACGACCGCGTCCGGGCGCAACTGCGGTAACAGCGCGAGCGCCTGCTTCGCGGTCTTCGCGGTGGCGACCGTAAGCGCCTCGGTCTCTAGGCCCGCGCGGAGCGAGTACAGCAGGTTCGGCTCGTCGTCCACGATCAGGAGGGTTGCCACGGTGTACCTCAGTGGGCGAGCGCGGGGCGCGCCGGCGGGAGCGCGAGGGTGAAGGCCGCGCCCTTCGAGCGCGCGACCGCGGTCAGGGTGCCGCCGTGCGACTCGGCGATCCGCCGGCACACGGACAGGCCCAGCCCGACGCCGGTTTCCTTCGTACTCACGAACGGCTCGAAGATGGTGTCGCCGAGGCCCGCGGGCAGGCCCGGCCCGTCGTCCTCGACGGTCAGCGTCAGCCCGCTGTCGGGGCGCGGGGCCGCGACGGACACGCGCACCGCGCCGCCGCCCGGCTGCGTATCGAGCGCGTTGAACAGGAGATTGTAGAGCACTTGGCGGAGCTGGTTCGGGTCGGCGGCGGCGCGCGCGCCGGGGTCCGCGTCCACCGTCACCGTCACGCCCTGTCGTGCAGGTCGGCGCACCGAGCCGCACGCACATCCCCGCGTACCGCGACCTGAACGACGAGGTCGCCGCGCTCACCGACCGGATCAACTGGGAGCATGGCACAGACGACTGGAAGCCGGTCGTGTTCCTGAACGAACACCACGACCCGGAAGACAATTTCGTCCTGTACCGCACGGCCGCGGCGTGTGTCGTTAGCTCGCTGCACGACGGCATGAACCTCGTGGCGAAGGAGTTCGTGACGGCCCGCGGCGACGAGCGCGGCGCGCTGGTGCTGTCGAAGTTCACCGGTGCGGCCCGCGAACTGCCGGACGCGGTGCTCGTGAACCCGTTCGACGTGGACGAGATGGCCGACGGCCTGTTCGCCGCGCTGACAATGAGCGCCGCGGAGCAGGAGCGCCGGATGCGCCGCATGCGCGCCCAAGTCGACGACTGCAACATCTACCGCTGGGCCGGGATGCTGCTGTCAGAAGTTGGGAAGCGCGTGCCGGACCCAGCCCCGGAGCCGATGGCGGAAGAGGTCGACGACGAACCGGAGCGCGAACCCGACGACGCGCGCCTCGCGCGCTGGCAGTACCTCGCCCAACCGAGCTTCGCCGGCATGGGCCTGTAGCGTGCCTTACGCTTCCAGTTCCTTGATCCGGTCGCGGATGTCGAGCAGACTCCGCGGCCGGCCGCCGGGATCGGTGTCCACGCGCGGGTCCACGATCCGGGTTCGCGCTTGACTTCGCGCGCGGAGCGAGCGACGATAGTAGCATTCCTGCCTGAACGCCGGCCGTGCGGTCCCGCGGCCGGTTCGCTGCCACCCCACAAGGACCGCCCGCGATGCCTGAATTCTCCCGGTCCCTCGCGGCCGTTGCGCTCTTGGCGCTCGCCGGTCCCGCGCGCCCCGCGGACCCGCTGCATGCCCGCATCGACAAGCACATCGCTGCCGGCTACGGCGCGAACGCCAAGCAAGTCGCGCCGCGAAGCGGCGACGACGAGTTCTTGCGCCGCGCGTACCTCGACCTCATCGGCACGACGCCTACGGTCGCTGAACTGAACGAGTTCCTCGCGGACTCGGCCAAAGATAAGCGCGCGAAGCTCGTCGATAAGTTGCTCGCGTCGCCCGGTCACGCCCGCCGCATGGCGTGGCACTTCGACGTCATGCTTATGGAACGCGGCGCCGACGCGAAGGTTCCGCGCGCCGCGTGGGAAGCGTACTTGCTCGCCGCGTTCACCGAGAACAAGCCCTACGACGTGCTCGTGCGCGAGTTGCTTTCCGCCGACGGCGCGGACCCCAAGACCCGCCCCGCGGCGAAGTTCTTTCTCGACCGCAACCTCGAGCCCCATGCGGTCACGAAGGATATCGGCCGCATCTTCCTCGGCCGCAACATGCAGTGCGCCCAGTGCCACGACCACCCGACCATCGACGACTACAAGCAGGCCGACTACTACGGCATCCAAGCGTTCTTGAACCGCTCGTTCCTGTTCCCCAACGCCAACGCGCCGGCCGCCGTCATTGCGGAGAAGGCGGAGGGCGATGTCAGCTTCATGAGTGTGTTCGACAAGAACAAGAAGCTCAACTCGACCGCGCCGCGGATGCCCGGCGGCAAGCCCGTCGAGGAGCCGAAAGCAGAGAAGGGGAAGGAGTACAAGGTCGCGCCCGCGAAGGACGTGAAGCCGGTGCCGACGCACTCGCGCCGCGAACGGCTCGCGGGCGCGGTCACGAGCACCGAGAACAAGGCCTTCGCGCGGAACATCGTAAACCGCATGTGGGCCATGATGATGGGCCGCGGGATCGTTCACCCGGTCGACCTCGACCACGGCAACAACCCGCCGTCGCACCCGGAACTGTTGAACGAACTGGCCGCGGAGTTCGTCGCCCACAAGTACGACCTCAGGTGGCTCGTCCGCGAGATCGCGCTGTCTGATTCGTACCAGCGCTCCAGCGAGTCCCGGCCCGGACTTGATGACCCGTCGGCCGATCGCTATCTGGTGGCGATCATGAAGCCCCTGACCGCGGAGCAGTTCGCCTACGCCGCGATGCAGGCCACCGGCCACACCGACGCCGAGCGCGCCGCGCTCGGGGCGAAGGGCACCGAGCAACAACTCGACGCCCTGCTCGCGCCGCGCATGGGGCCGTTCCGAGGGATGCTGGGCCGCGGGGTCGATCCGACCGCGGACGCCTTCACCGCGACACTCGACCAGACGCTCTTTGTGAAATATGGATCGGCCGTTCGCACACTACTTACGCCGCGCGCCGGCAACCTGACCGACCGCCTGAACAAGATTACCAACCCTGACGCGGTCGCCGACGAACTGTTCGCCGCGGTGCTGTCGCGCCGCCCGACCGCAGACGAGCGCAAGGACGTGGCCGACGCGCTCAAGACCACCACTGACCGCGGCAAGACGATCAACGAACTGGTGTGGGCGCTCGTGGCGTCCGCCGAGTTCCGATTCAACCACTAGCAGGAACCGAAAAATGCTGCCCTGCAACTACGCCTGCAACACCGCCGACCACGCGACCACGCGCCGGGCGTTCCTCGGCGCGGGCTTGGGCGCGACCGCCGCGCTCGGCGCGGACGGGTTCGCCAACCCCGTGCACGCGGCCGAACTGAAGAAGGCGCAGAAGCGCGTGTTGGTCATCTTCCTCGAAGGCGGCGTAAGCCAGCTCGAAACGTGGGACCCGAAGCCGAACACCGACACCGGCGGGCCGTTCAAGAGCATCGCGACCAGCGTGCCCGGCACGCGCGTCTGCGAACTGCTCCCGCTGGCCGCGAAGCAGATGCACCGCATCGCGCTCGTGCGCAGCCTGAACTCGCAGACCGACGACCACGGCGTCGGCCACAACGTCATGCTGACCGGGCGCAAGATGGAACCCGGCATCGTGTACCCGCACCTCGGCGCGGTCGCGGCGCGGCTCTTGAACTCGAACGCCAACGCGCTACCCGGCCACATCCGCATCGTGCCGAAGGGCGGCAGCGGGTTCAACGGCGCGGACGCGACGTTCTTGGGGCCGAAGTTTGCCAGCGTCGGCCTCGGCGACGGCAAGCCGCCCGCGGACCTGTTCCGCCCCGCGAACCTCACCCCCACCGAAGACGAGCAGCGCGACGCCTTCCGCAAGCGCCTCGACGAGCGGTTCGCCAAGTCGCGCAAGAGCGCCGCGACCGACGCCTACACCGAATCGTTCACGCAGGCCGAGCGCGTCGTGAAGCAGGCCGAAGTGTTTGACATCAGCAAGGAACCGGAGAAGGTCGCGGACAAGTACGGTCGCCACGACTTTGGCCGCCATATGCTGCTCGCGCGCCGGTTACTCGAAGCCGGCGTCACCTACGTCAAGGTGTCGCACTCGAACTACGACACGCACCACGAGAACTTTGACTTTCACATTGAACAGCTCGCGGAGTTCGACAAGCCGTTCAGCGCGCTGCTCGACGACTTGGCGGACCGCGGGATGCTCGACAGCACGCTCGTCGTGGTGATGAGCGAGATGGGCCGCACGCCGAAGATCAACGACCGCTACGGCCGCGACCACTGGGGCCGCGCGTGGAGCGTCGCGCTCGCCGGGGCAGGCATCAAGGGCGGCGCGGTCGTTGGCAAGACCAACGCCACCGGCACCGCCGTCACCGGCCGCGAGGTCTGGACCGGCCACCTGTTCCACACCTACCTGCAAGCGGTCGGCCTCGATTCGACCAAGAACTTCTACCCCAACGAGCGCCCGGTCCCCATCGCCGACCCCAAGACCGCGGCCATCTCCGAGGTGTTGGCCTGACCCGTAGTTGAGATTGCAGATTGGTGATTAACGATTGGAAGACAAGGTGCGCCGGCGCAGTCTTTTCAATCGACAATCACCAATCTGCAATCGGAACTCTCCTATGATCCCTCCCCCGCGTGCGATTTTCGATCCCACCACGGCGCGCGTCGAGCGCGAACTGAAGCACGCGCGCCCGCTCATCGGGTGCCGGTTCGACCCCAGCGGGCGGTTCCTGTTCGTGAGCGCCGAAGACGACTCCGTTCAGCGCTTCGACCTGTTAACCGGCGCGAAGACCTCACTTGCGGGGCACGACAGTTGGGTGCGCGCGATGGCGTTCGTCGCGCCGGCCGCGGCCCCCGCGCCGCTCGATTCGGTCGCGTGGCAACAGGTCCGCGCCGCATCGCAAGCGCTCGTCGGCTTCGGCGCGGCCGTGCTGCCGGCGCCGAAGCCCGTACCGTTTACGCTCGTCACCGCCGACTACCACGGCAAGCTCATCTGGTGGCAGGGCGATTCCGACGCCCCGAAGCCGCTGAAGACGGTCGCCGCGCACGACGGCTACGCCCGCGCTGTCGCCGTCAGCCCGGACGGAACGACGGTGGCGAGCTGCGGCAACGACCAGAAGGTAAAGCTGTGGAAGGCCGCGGACGGCTCCGCGATCCGCACCCTCGACGGCCACGAGTCGCACGTCTACAACCTCGCCTTCCACCCGGACGGCACGCGCCTCGTGTCCTGCGACCTCAAGGGCGTCGTGAAGGACTGGAACCTGAAGACCGGGAAGAGTGCGCGCGACCTCGATGCGAAGGTACTGACCAAGTACGACCCGACCTTCATGGCCGACATCGGCGGCGCGCGCGGCATGGCGTTCAAGTACGACGGGACCGCGTTCGCCGTATGCGGCATCACCAACGTGTCGAACGCCTTCGCCGGGGTCGGCAACCCGCTCGCGGTCGTGTTCGACTGGGACAGCGGCAAGGCCAAGTCGTTCAAGCCGAAAGACGCCTTTCAAGGAACGATGTGGGGGGTCCACTTCCACCCCGGCGGCGCTGTGATCGGGGCCGGCGGCGGCGGGCAGGGGCGCGTCTGGTTCTGGAAGGGCGACGACCCCGCGAGCATTCACACGCTCAACGTGCCGACGAACGCCCGCGACCTCGCACTGAGCACGGACGGCGCGCGGTTCGCCGTCGCCGGCGCGAACGGCACGGCCTACGTCTACAATTTCACGGGCGTTGGTGGGCCGCCGCCAACGCCGCCCAAGAAGTAGAGAAGAGTTTCGACAGGATCACAGGATGACACAGGATCGATTCATTGCATCCTGTATCATCCTGTGATCCTGTCGAAACTCTTCTCTTTCCTCCTCAACCGGATGTTGCCATGCGTTTCTCCCACTCCGCCTTCGCGCTCCTATTGGCAACACCACTCTTCGCAGCCGAGCCGCCGAAGGGCTTCACGGCGCTGTTCGACGGCAAGACCCTCGACGGCTGGCATGGGTGGGCGATCCACGCGAAGGGCGGTGCGCCCGCGGACCTCGTTAAGTTCGCGCCTGAAGTCCGCACGAAGAAGGTTGAAGAGTGGACCGCCGACGCCAAGAAGCACTGGTCGGTTCAAAACGGTGAGTTGGTGAACGACGGCAACGGCGCGTACCTCGCCACCGACAAAGAGTACGGCGATATCGAGTTGCTGATCGAGTATAAGACCGTGGCGAAGGCCGACAGCGGCATCTACTTGCGCAACACGCCGCAGGTGCAGATCTGGGACAGCAACCAGAAGTTCGACGAGAAGAACCCGACACGCCGGCCGCACCTCGGCAGCGGCGGGTTGTTCAACAACACGCCCGGCACCACGGGCCGCGACCCGCTCGCGCTCGCCGACAATCCGTTCGGCGAGTGGAACACGTTCCGCATTATCCAAGTGGGCGAGCGCACCACGGTGTACCTGAACGGGAAGCTCGTCGTCGATCACGCGCGCATGGAGAACTACTGGGACCGGAAGACACCGCTCGCGCGCACCGGGAAGGTACTGCTGCAAACACACGGCGGCGAGATCCGCTGGCGCAACCTGTTCGTGCGCGAGATCCCCGCGACCGAGGCGAACGAGATCCTGCGCAAGAACGGTGCGAAGGGCTTCGAGTCCGTGTTCAACGGCAAAGACTTCACCGGCTGGGCCGGACCGACCGACGGCTATGAGATCGTGGACGGCGCGATCGTGTGCAAGCCGAAGGGTGGGAACATCTACACGAAAGCCGAGTTCGCGGACCACGTCGTCCGCCTCGAGTACAGGCTGCCGAAGGGCGGCAACAACGGCCTCGCGATCCGCTACCCCGGCGGTAACGTTCACGTCGCGACACAGGCCATGACCGAGCTACAGATTCTGGACGACACCGACCCGAAGTACGCCAAACTCGACCCGCGCCAGTTCAACCTGTCCGCCTACGGCATGGTGGCCGCGCACCGCGGCTACCTGCGACCGCTCGGCGAGTGGAACTTCGTGGAGGTGACCGCGAAGGGGACAACGCTGGTCGCGGAACTGAACGGGACGCGCGTGCTCGACGCCGACCTGAGCAAGGTGACGGAGTTCAAGGTCAAGACCCCGCATCCCGGCAAGGACCGCGCGCGCGGTCACTTCGGCTTCGCCGGGCACAACGACCCGGTCGCATTCCGCAACATCGAGGTGCGGTCGCTATCGGGCAAGTGAGCGGGCCGCGCGGCGCGCGCCCGGCGCGCGAGGTCGAGGCACAGCCACAGTTGGAAGCCGAGCGCGCCGAGTGTCGTCGCGGGGTACGTCTCGAACATCCACCGGGTCAGCTTGCCCGTGTCGCCGTCGGACGGCCCGACCAAGTACACGCAGGCGACGAGCCACGCGCGCTCCACCCACGCCCGCGGGCGGCGGAACGCTTCGACCGTGGCCCACGCGAGGAACGGCCCGAGTACGCTGAACGTCGCCGCTTCGCTCGACGGACTGAACAGCACCACCCACGTCACGAACCACGCCCCTACCTGAAACAGGACCGCGGGGCGCGGCTCGCCGCGCCGCACCGCTAGCGTGCCCGCCGCCAAGACGAGTGCCCCGGCCCCGGCCGCGAGCGCCTGAAACGCGGGCCGCGACACGCCCGCCCCCGCAACCTCGAACAGTTTGTCGAGCGATTTCAGCCGGTCGCGGTTCAGCTCCGTGCTGGCGCTCAGGTGGTGGAGCCACTCGCCGGTCTGCCGGACGGCGTACTCCGGGTTCTGGGCGACCAGCGGGACCAGTAGCCCGAGTGCGAGCGCCGCTACGAATCGCAGCGGGAGCGTGCGCCAGTAGAGTACGCACAGCACGAGCGCGAGCGCGACTGGAAACACCTTGATGAGTGTCGCGGCGGCGAGCGCGGTCGCCGCGCCCCACCAGCGGTCGCGCGCGACGGCCGCGAGCGCGAGCAGCACCAGACCCATGACCAACAGGTTCGCTTGCCCGTTGTACACGTTCCCCATCACTATCGGGAACGCGACGAGGAACAGGGCCGCGGTGCGGTTCGCACTCAACGGCCCGGCCTGCCCGCGCTTGGCCCACACCGCTAGGCCGAGCGCGAACGCGCCGAGGTTGAAGAGCTTCCAAGTTGCGTTGCCGGCCCCCGGCGGGAGCAGGGCGAACGGCCCGGCGGTTAAGGCGAACGCCGGGCTATAACGGAACAACTCGCCCGTTTCCGCTTGTCGCGGGTACAGGTCGACCCCGTGCCACCAGTTCCGGATGCCGATCGCGTAGATGTCGTAAAGGGTGTGTCCGCGCGGGTTGCGGTAGGCGTGGATCGCGACGAACACGGACGCCGCGACCCATACCGCGAGGGCGTACCACGGCCAGAAGCGTGAAGCGGGCGGTGCGGTGGGCATGGCGGCGGCCTGTGGGGCGGGTCCATCTAGTGTCGGCCGCGGGCCGGTCGCCAGTTGAGTTTCGCGCGGTCAGAAGTCCCACGTCTCCGAGCCGCGCGGCTTTTTCCGCGGGCGCGGGTCCGGTTCGTCAGCCGGTTCCGGTTGTGCCGGTTGGCGCGGCTTCGGGGCCCGCACGATGGGCGCGTCGTCGTCGCCCTCGTCAGGCACCGCGTCGTCCGGTTCGTCGGGTCGGCGCGCGGGCCCTTCGCCCTTCGCCCGCAGCACCACCTTTATCGCCACTTCGGAGAAGGGGAACGAGTCGCGCAGCACCTTCGTCAGGTAGCGGACGTAGGTATCCTCGAACAGCTCCGGGCCGTTGGTGAACAGCACAATCGTCGGCGGGTGGACGCCGATCTGCGTCGCGTAGAACACCTTCGGTTGCCGGCTCCCGCTGAGCGGTGGGGGCGAGGCCTCCATCGCGGCGCGGATCGTGCGGTTCAGGTCGCCCGTGGTCGCGCGGACCCCGGCCTGCTTGTGCAGTTGCACCGCGAGCTGCAGAAGCCGCAGCGTGTTCTTCCCCTTCTGCGCCGTGATGAACGCGATGGGCACGTGGTCTAGCATGGGGAAGCTCGAGCGCACATAGTCCCCCATCTGGTCGCTGCCGACGCGGTCCTTCACCAAGTCCCACTTGTTCATCACGAAGATCGCTGGCTTGTTCTCCTCGACGATGTACTCGGCCAGTTGCTTATCGACGCGGCCGATGCGGTGGCGGGCGTCGAAGAAGTGGAGCACCACGTCGGCCCGGCGGATCGAGCGCTGCGCGCGGTGCAGGCTGTAGAACTCGATGTCGTTGGCGAGCGAGGTCTTCTTGCGCACGCCGGCGGTGTCGATGGCGATGTACGACTTGCCGTCGCGCTCGAACCGCACGTCCACGCTGTCGCGCGTCGTGCCCGGCACCTCCGAGACGATGACGCGCTCGGCCCCGGCGAGGCTGTTGATGAACGTGCTCTTCCCCGCGTTGCGGCGGCCGACGATGGCGAGCATGAGGGCCGCGGCCCCGGGCGCGGCCTCGCCGGTGTCCGGCGGAAGCACCTCGGCGATCCGGTCGAACAGCTCTTCCTTGCCGAGTTTCTGGTCCGCGCTAACGCACAGCGGTTCGCCGTACCCGAACTTGCAGAACTCGCCCGCCTGCTGGCCGATCTTCTCGGTGTCGGCCTTGTTCGCGACCAGCACGATCGGTTTCTGGAGCGTACGCAGCCGGCCAGCGACCTCTTCGTCCAGCGGCACGACGCCGTCACGCACGTCCACGACGAACACCACCACCGCGGCCTGCGCGATGGCCAGCGCGATCTGGCGCTCGACGTCGGCGGTCAGGTCGTCGACATCAACGATGCCGATGCCGCCGGTGTCCATGAGCTCCCACGCGCGCCCGGCGTGCTCGACGACGGTGGACACGCGGTCGCGCGTCACCCCCGCGGTCGGATCGACGATGCTGATCCGCCGCCCCGCGAGCCAGTTGAACAGCGAGGACTTGCCGACGTTCGGCCGGCCGACAATCGCCACGATAGGCAGAGCCATCAATAAGTTCCAAGTTCCAGAGTTCCAAGTTCGACCGCGCTGGGCAGTGTTCCGGGTTCCTCGGTTTCAACTCGGAACTTGGAACTTGGAACTTGGAACTACCACAAGGTATAGCCGCCGTCCACGATGACGGTCGAGCCGGTGATGTAGCTGCTGGCGTCGCTGGCGAGGAACACCGCGGTCGGGGCCAGTTCAGTCGGCTCGCCCAGCCGGGCCATCGGGATGCGGCCCTCGAACGCGCGCTGGAAATCCGGCTTCTCGGTGAACCAGCGCCGGTTCGGGTCGGTCAGGAACCCGCCCGGCGCGATGGCGTTCACGCGCACCCCGCGCGGGGCCCAGTCCGCGGCCAGCGCACGCGTCAGGCCCGTGAGCGCGGCCTTTGCGGTCTCGTAGTGCCGCCCGCCGATGCCGGGGATCGAGACCCACGGCCCCGCGATGCTCGTCACGTTGATCACCGACCCGCGCCCGCGCGCCAGCATCCCCGTACACAACTGCTGGCAGCACACGAGCGCGCTCGTCAGATTCAGGTCGATCAACTGCTGCCACTGCTCGACCGGCATCAGTTCGGTCGGCAGGTCGACGCGCCGCCCGCCGACGTTGTTCACAAGGACATCGACCGGCCGGTTCAGGTTCAGCACCTGTTGGCACGCGGCCCCCGCGCCCGCGGGCGTACTTACGTCGCCCGGCACCACCGCGACCCACCGCCCGAGCGCCGTCAGTTCCTCGCGAGCCGTTTCGAGGGCGTCGCCCTCGCGCCCGATCAAGATGAGATCGGCCCCGGCCTCAGCCAGACCCTGTGCCATCGCGCGCCCCAGCCCACGGCTCCCGCCGGTGATGACCACCGTTCGCCCGTCGAGCCGGAACCGATCCAGAACGCCCATGACGCCGACCATTTTCTCGGAGAGGGCTGCGACTTCTGCTTAACATATGACAGCGGGCGAACCGCGGGCGGGCGAACATGGCGAAGTGCGACGAGGGCTATCGGTGCGAGGTGTGCGGGCGCGACGTGGAGAGCGTCTGCGACTCCGACTTGTACTTGCGCTTTGTTCTCGGCGAAGTGCCGTTGGAACTGCTGCACCGGCTCCGCGAGCGGCACATCCGCTGCAACCCGGCGCTGGCGCAGTACATCGCGCACCCGAACTTCGCGCCAGTGGCGTGCGCGGGCCCGTTCGCGAGGGCGGAACTGGACCCGGCGTTCGTGCGCGCCGAAGAGGAGCGCGTCACGCGCGGCTATTTGCGGTTGCTCGCGATCCCGACGCTGGGGCTGGCCGTGCCGGAGTACCCGCTGAGCGTGACCCCGGACGTGTAGCGATTTATTGGAAGCCCCGCGCTCGGTTTCGTCTCTACACTCTCGCCCTCATTCTTTCCGGAGATACGATCATGCGGCGGTTGTTCCTCGCGGTTTGCGCGGCGGTCGTTCTTGTGCCCGCGGCGCGTTCGGCAGACGAGTCCGGCCCGAAGGCCGGCGAGAAGTTGCCCGCGCTCAAGGCGTTCGGCGTGTTGGGGCTGATCGAGGGCAAGGACGGGGACTTCGTGAAGGAGCGCAAGGACGCCCCGACGATCTACCTGTTCGTTCAGGCGATGGAGGGCGGCATCCCGGTCGGCGGTCGCCCCGCGGCCCGGTTCATGAAGGTGCTTGACGACAAGATCGCCGACACGTCGAAGGACGCGGTGATCGTGGCCGTGTGGCTCGGCGACAAGGCGTTCGACAAGCACAAAGAGTACCTGCCGAAGATCAACATGTCGCTCAAGTTCGAGAAGACCTCTCTGGCCGCGTTCGACGGCGACAAGAGCGGGCCGAACAACTGGGCTGTGAACGCCGACACGCACGTCACGGTCGTGGTCGCGAACAATGGGATGGTGGTGAAGTCGTTCGCGTTCACGTCGATCAACGAAACCGACGTGAAGCCCGTGCTGGAAGAGTTGAAGAAGGCAATCAAGTAGTCTCAGGTCGAAAGTCGTAAGGTCGAAGGCCAGAACGTCGAAGACCGAGGCACCGCGTGTCTTCGACGTTACGACTTGCGACGTGATGACTTGCGACTACTTGGCAATGGTCGCGAGGATCGTGTCCGCGACCAACTTGTTCCCGGCCTCGTTCAGGTGGACGCGGTCGGTAGTGAGAACCCCCTTGTCGGCGTCCTTCTCGTTGTTCTTGGCGAGGTGATCGGCAAACGCCTTGCGCAGGTCGCAGAGCTGTGAGCCGGTGTCCTTCGCCACCTTGCGGCTGATGTCGGCGTACTCGTCCAGCTTCGCGTCGAGCTTGTTCGTGCCGATCTTCTTCTCGCCGATCACGGTGGGCGTGCAGAGCACCACGCGCGCCCCGGCGTCCTTGATCTTGCCGATGACCTCCTTCAGCCCGGTCTCGAACTTCTCTTTGCTTGTGCCGCGCGCCGGGTCGCTCTCGCCGTGCCACACGTCGTTAATGCCGATGTAGATGACTACGAGGGTCGGCTTCTTCGCCAACACGTCCTTTTCGAGCCGCTTTTGCAGGTCGGGCACCTTGTTGCCACTGATCCCGGCCCCGATGATCTGGATGCCGAGGTCTTTGTGCTTCTCTGCCAACGTGTTCTTGATGACGGTGACGTAGCCCTTTGGTCCGACCCCGCCCTGTGTGATGGAGTCGCCGAGGAAGACGATCTTGTCGTCTTTCTTCAGCGCCGGCGCATCGGCCGCGGAACCCAGCGCCGGCGCGCCCAGCACGGCCAGCGCGACCAACAGTTGATGCGTTCGCATGGGAAGTCCTCGTGTGTGGTGAGTGCTACTTGATTTCTTTGAGGCGGATGTTGCGGTACTCCATCTGCCCGCGGTCGGCCTCCAGCCCGATGGGGCCGGTCGCGGGTACCTTCATCATCGCGTTCAGCAGTTCGCCGTTGCACGTGCAGTGCGCGCTCTCGCCCTTCACGATCACGACGATCTCGTTCCAGTCCTGCGCCTTGTACTTCTTCAGTTCCTTGTACGGCCCGGCGACGAGGTAGTCACGCACTTGAAGTTGCGGTTGACGGACGAACAGGCCGCTGTCCGCGTTCACCTCGGCCCGGAACTCCAATCGCAGTTCGAAGTCTTTGGGGAACTTGGCCTTCGTCCAGAGCTGATGGGTGCCCTTGCCGGGGTTCACGGTGAGGATGCCGTTCTTGACCGAGTACCGCTTGTCCGAGGCCTCTGTCTTGCCGTCGAAGCTCTCGAACTCGCCCTTCTTCATATAGCCCCAGCCGGTGAGGTCTTTGCCGTTGAACAGCTCGACGGTGCCCGGTTCGAGCTTCGGCTTCGGGTCTTCGGCGCGCGCGGGCAGAGTCAGCAGCGCGAGCGCGGCGCATAGGAGGAGGCGCATGGGTGGGCCTGTGGTGGGAGTGGCGGGACGCCCTCAGTTTAGGGCGCAACGCGCTCAGTTCCACGTCACGAACGGCACCGGCAGGAGGAAGGCGTGTTGCTCATACAGGCCGGAAACGCCCTTCCAGCCGATGTGGAGCGAGAGGAACACGACGGCGACGTAGAGCAGCACCGCGGGCACGACCGCGAGGCGGCCGAACCAGCGGCTGACCCAGATGCGGCGCGGGATGCGCCGCGACCCGCGAGCGTATGCCCACCCGCCGAGCAGCCGCGCCGGGAAGATGAACAGCAGGAACAACAGCCCTTCGAGGAACACAAGGTCGCGTGGGATCACTTCGATCTTAAGGATGTACAGCGGGACCGCGAACAGCAGGTGAACGGTCAGCGCGAGCGCGAACGCAAGCGGCGCGCGCCGGTACGCGGCGCGGACCTGCGAGAACTCGCGGAACGCGCGTAGCCGATTGTCCCGCGCGAACCGCACTTGCAGGAACGGTACGTACAGCACCACGACCGCGAGAAGCATCGCACCGAGGACGCCGACCGCCGGCGCGCGGTGGCCCTGCGCGAGGAGCAGCAACGGGATTGCGAGCCACAGGAACGCGCCCGCGAACCCGCGGACGCCGAGCCAGAAGTAGTGCGGCAGCCGCAGCGCGACGACGGTTTCCCAGAGCCGGTCGCGGGCCTCGGTGTACAGCGCCGGCTTCGCGCGGACCACGAGCCATGCGATGTTGAGCGGGTTCAGGAAGTGGCGGAACCGCCCGCCGCAGAGCAGCGCTCCGGCCGAATGGAGTGCGGCGAGACAGCACAGCCCGATGAGCCAACCCTGCCACTGGCGCGCAACGCGCCCGTTCGGGTCTATGATCTGCGCGGCCTCTCCTTGGAGGGCAAGGTAGTACAGCGGCAGCCACATGAGGAACAGGGCGAGGGCGATGCCGCCGAAGTGCGCCGCGTTGCGCACGCCGATGAACCCGTCGCGCAAGCGACCGCTGCGCGCGACGCGCCCGCTGGCTTCGAGCAGATAGCCGAGTGCGACGAACTGCCCCACCGGGATCGCGGCCAGTACCGCCAGCCCCACGAACAGCGCGACGACGCCGAAGCCCCACTCCGCGACCCGCCCGACGAGGCCGAATCGGTTCGGCGCGGTTTCCGGTTCCGACACCCACTCCGCTTCCGGAATCTCCTCGACCGGGTCCGCGAGTTCGGCGAGCATCGGCTCGTCGTCGGCGATCGCGTCGGGCAGCGTGCGGGGCATGTGTGTGTCTGGTAGTGTGAGGTTACTGCTGCTACCTTCGCGCGCGGGCCGCGGTTTCGTGAAACGCCGCGCCACGTGATGAGGTATCTGAACGTAAGGCCGTGAGTTTCCGCGCGTCGTTCTGGAACTTGAAACTCGGAACTGGGAACTTCCGTATGTGGGCTAGGAACCTGTTGTTCGTCGCGGTCGTGATCGGCGTGTTCGTCGCCATCCGCGCGAGCCTGTTTCCGCTGTCTACGGACGCCCGCAAGGTGAAGTTCGACCCCGGCCCGACCGCGGACGACGGCTTCAAGGCGACCGTGGGCAAGGTGAACGACTCCTTTCGCGCCGAGTGGAAGAACGTCGAGTGGGAAGCGCCCGACGGCGCGAAGATGAAGGGGGTCGAGCCGGCCCCGCGCGCGACCGACCTCGCGGTCGCGCGGCGGTTGTCGCTGGCCCTGACCGGCACCGTGCCGTCGCTCGAAGAGATCCGCCAGTTCGAGGCCCAGCCCGACGGCGCGCGGCTCGACGGTTGGGCCAACCACCTGCTGAACGACCGGCGCTTCGCGGACTACTTCGCCGAGCGCCTCGCGCGTGCCTACGTCGGCACCGAGGACGGGCCGCTCATCGCGTACCGCAAGCGCCGATTCCTCGCGTGGCTCTCGGACGAACTGCACAAGAACACTCCGTACTCCGAGATCGTGTTCCAGATGATCGCCGCACAGGGCTTGAACACCGACAAGCCCGCGGTGAACTTCGTGGCCGCGGCCTACGACGACGCGAAGAGTGGCCCGGACCCGGAGAAACTGGCGATTCGTGTGAGCCGCGCGTTCCTCGGTGTGCGCCTCGATTGCGCGCAGTGCCACGACCACTTCCTCGAACCGGCGTGGAAGCAGACGCACTTTCAGGGGCTGGCCGCGTTCTTCGGCCAAACGAAACACACGGTCACGAACATCAACGACAAGGGCGAGGGCGAGTACCACTTCGAGGACCGCGTTCACGGCGGCACGCACAAGATCGACCCCGCGGTGCCGTTTCTACCCGAACTGCTGCCGCACGGGGGCACGCGCCGCGAGCAACTAGCAAGATGGGTTACGCACAAGAACAACACGTACTTCGCGCGCGCGACAGTGAACCGCGTGTGGGCGATGATGACCGGCCGCCCGCTCTTGAAACGGATCGAGGCGCAATCGCGCGAGGAGGTGATCGACGCCAACGTCCCGCCGTCGCTGCGCATTCTGGCCGACGACTTCGCCGCGAACGGCCACGACCTCAAGCGCCTGATCCTGCTGATCGCGTCGTCGGAGGCGTACCGGCTCGACAGCGCCGCGCCGTTCGAGATCACCGACGCGCACGAGGCGACGTGGGCCGCGTTCCCGCTGACTCGGTTGCGCCCGGAGCAGGTCATCGGGAGCGTGATTCAGGCCGCGAACGTGAAGACTATCGACCAGAAGTCGCACGTGTTCGTGCGCCTCACCCGGTACTTCAACGAGCGCGACTTCGTGAAGCGCTACGGCGACTCGGACGACGACGAGTTCGCGAAGGCGCACGGCACCATCCCGCAGCGCCTGTTGATGATGAACGGCGACCTCGTGGACGGCAAGGCCCGCGACGAGCTACTCAACGCCTCGACACAAATCGCGATGTTTGCGCCCGACGACGGCGCGGCGGTAGACACGGCCTACCTGACGGTACTGACGCGCCGGCCGACGCCGAAGGAGCGCGAGTACTTCAGCGCGAAACTGGCCGGCACCAGCGGCGACGCCCGCCGCCGCGTGCTGGCCGACCTGTACTGGGTTCTGTTCAACAGCAGTGAGATGAGCTGGAACAAGTGAATCTGGCGGGTGGGTCGATGGGGCAATCGTTACGCATGCTCTTTCCCGTTGGGGCGGTTGTCGGTGCGCTGGTCGGTCTCGCGTTCGCGCCGTGGGCGCTGTGGGGTGCGGTCGGGGCCGTGGGCGCTGTGCTGTATGCCGGTGCGCTTGGGGTTGCCGGGGCGCGCCTCGTGCCGTGGCTGCGGCGCGGGTCGGCGGTGCGACACGCCGGCGTTTTGGTCGGCGGCGGGTTCGGCTCGGTCGGCGGCGCGCTTGCATGCGCCGTAGGCGCGGTTACCAAGTTCGTCCCGCCCAACGCGGGCGAGAGCGCCGAACTGTTCGCGGTCGGCGCGCTCGGAGTTCTTACCGGCGGTGCGCTCGGCTTTCTCGCCGGCGGCGTCATCGGCGGCGCGCTCACCTGCTTCTTCGAGTGGCTCGACACGCGTCACGTCGCCCGCTCCGGGCAAAGTCGCTTGTCGTCGATCGCGCCACGATCATCGGTATGGGCGTCGGTGTCGTGGTCGCGGGCGTACTCGTGTTCCTGTACGGTGGTCGCCGGCGCGCCGGCCGACCCGAACCCCCGGTATGGTTGCCGCCGGTCGCGGTTATGTGCTTCCTGCTCGGTATCTTCTGGACGATCCGCGCCGCGGCGAAACGCAACCGCGCCACGGCGGTCGGCGGGGCCGCGGCACTCGCGCACCCACGCCACGACCCTCTCGCGGCAGCCACGGCCGTCGGGTTCGCCGGCGGCGCGGTCGGGTTCGCGGTCGGTGCGCTCCTCTACACCCTCGGCTGCCGAGCGCCACGGCACTGAACATTTCTCGCGCGACTCCCCTCGAACCGCGCGCCGGGCCGCGTTAATCTGGAGGCGGATTCCCGCACTCGCGCGAACGGCCTATGACCACCGAAGACGACTTCCACGGCGCGCTGGACGCGAACCCGGACGACTGGCAAACCCGTCTAGTCTTTGCGGACTGGTTGGACGAGCGGGGCGACGCCCGCGCCGCCGGGTACCGGGCCCTTGGCGCGCTCCGGCTGCGCCCCAACGAGTAGATGTTCTTCACGATAAGGTCGGCGCCCGTGCGGCCCCGCCGCGTGGCTGATCGGCGGGTGGGTTCAGGCGTCGATCATCCGGTTCACCAGTCCGGCGATGGCCCGGAC
>Ga0194132_10002291_pt1 | contig 36420 bp, 26 predicted proteins | sample TA2KigOf80mmetaG_FD_148612 | JGI IMG/M metagenome (GOLD analysis project Ga0194132, IMG submission 148612) | Freshwater microbial communities from Lake Tanganyika, Tanzania - TA2015054 Kigoma Offshore 80m | ecosystem: Environmental > Aquatic > Freshwater > Lake | place: Tanzania: Lake...
ATCAGACCTGCGGCGTGTCAAAAATAAGATATTTACTTAAACATTTTCTTACACACTGCTTAGTGACACATGTTAAGTCATTGATGCCCAAAAGGGATCCCTGAGTACAGTCTTCTCATAATCCCTTCGCCCTTGGTTCGAATCCAAGCGGGCCCAGTCTTTCACCGAAGACAGATTCGCAGCGTATCCGACCCTCCCGCAGGAAGGGTCGAGGGGTCAAAACGGGATATTGATACGACTGAAGTCACTCACTGTCAGTCCCTAGACCCAGCCGAGGGTAAATCTGGCTGGTCGTCAACGCGGTGGTTTGAAAACTAGTTTCTCTTAAGCTGCGCCGACCGCTGCGCGTGCTAGCTGGTCGGCGCTAGCGTTAGGCAAGTAGAGATAGCGCCCCCCGAGCCATCCGGCAAGATTTTCTCCGGGGCCATGACTTAGGAAGCTTCGTTGTGTGTCGATGACCAGACTTTGAATCTTCTGGTCAGCCAGACTTCGGCTGAGCAACTTGAGTTCTTGCTCGACGGTTTGTCGATTACCACGTAACCCGATATTGGCTCGTCCGTCGGTGAGCAGGACAAGGCAGATGTTCTTGAAGCCCTTTCGGTGGGCTGCATCTGCAATTTCTAGGGTTCGAAGTAGGGTGGCAGCTATTGGGGTTCCGCCGCCCGTAGGAATTTGATCGACAGCCCGACGAAGCAGCTCGACGCTATTAGTCGGTGGAAGGGCGACCTCCGCGCTCTCGCCTCTAAAGGTTACCAAGGACACCTTATCTCGGTGGATATAGGCCTGACTTAATAAGGCGTGCACGGCACCTTTCGCCTGTCGCATCCGGTTGAGTGCCATGCTGCCACTCGCATCGACGGCAAAAATAAAAAGTGACCCCGCCTTTGAGCGAAAACGTTTGACCCGGAAGTCCTCTGACTTAACGCTGACTCGAGACTTGCCACGCGGACGTACTCGTTGCCAACACGAAGCCGCTCTTAACGTCGCAACCACATCGAGTCGTCGTCGACGAAGCGAACCGGGTACACTTCCGATGTGACGACCTCGGGTACCCTCGACGGCTCCTCTTGAGCCGCTTCGTCCGGTGCGCTGTCTCGCGAACGGAAGACTCTCGAGCGCGAAGGGTAAATCCGTCTCGATTGCTTCAAGCACCTCATCAATGGGTTCAGGAGGCTGCTCCGTCTGACTGACTCCCGCATTGGATTCCACAGACGACTCGGCTGGAGGCGGCGACGTAGAGTTTTCTGGGTGCTCAGGCGGAGTACCGCTCGCTGGCACTCTTGTCGCTCTCGGAAGCAAGACGAGCCGTACTGCGATTTCCATGTCTTCATCAGTGACTTCGGTTCTTAGTGCCAAGGCCGCACTCGCACATGCGGCAAGCTGCGCGAATCGATCCGCTCGATGGCCTTCGACTCCCAAGGCGAGAGCTGTATCAATGATTTTTCGAGCCATCTTTTGACTCATCGATACGTCTGGCAGAATCTCGCGGGCACTGTCGATCAATGACTGCATAAGCTCGAGTTCTTCTGTCCACTCGTCATCGCTCGGGTGGAAATGGCGACGCAAAACTTCTTTCCGCTCGAGCTCACTTGACAGTTTAGGTAATGAGACGATCAGGCCGATACGATCAAGGAGGTGGGCTCTCGGCATTCCCTCCTGCGGATCGAAGGACGTAAGTAATCGGAAGTGCGTATCAATCTGTCGGCTCATGCCGTCGCGCTCGATGCGAACCCGACTTTCGTCCAAAGCACTCATCAAGATGTTGACGATATGTTCCGGAAGAAGATGACAGGATTCGGCACGCAAAACACCTCCATGAGCACGCGCTAGCAGACCGTCTCGAAAGACGCGTCTGCCCGTTTGGATAGTGGCTTCAATATCGAGGCCGCCTAAAAGTGCTTCTTGATCGCTGCTCACAGGCAGATCGAGAATCGCGAGGTCTGGAACTAACGCGGAAAAGCCCGTTAATAGAGTGCTTTTTCCGTTACCGATTGATCCTGACAGAGCGATCCCGCGAAGCCTCGAATCGAGCGCGAGTATCGAGAGCGCCAGCCGTGGCGCATCAAAGGCGACAAGGCCGGTTAGTGGAAGCATCGCGCGCGTTACGGGAGCATATCAGCGATGACGCGTCGTACTCGCTCGTCATCCGCTGCAGGCTCCAAAGGATCTTTACGTAATCGATGAGCGAGCGCGAGTGGAGCCACGCGGCGAACATGTTCTGGCGAGGCGGTCTTACGATTCTCTAGCGCGGCAAGAGACATTGCTGCACGAGTGATGGCAAGTTCACCGCGGTGCCCATCGGTTGCCAGTTTGTCGCAAAGCGTAGCGGCGAGGGCGAGCGCCTCAGTCGAAATATCGACAGACGCTCGAAGCTTTTTAGCTCGAGCGAGTTTCGCTCGAAGCTTTTTTTCCTCCGAGGAAAATTCTACGATGAAGGAAACGGGATCTGCTTCGAATTTTAGCCGTCGTCGAACGACTTCCATTCGCTGCTCAACATTATTCAAAGTGCGAATACGGGCGTGTAATCCGAAACGATCGAGGAGCTGAGGTCTGAGATCCCCTTCCTCGGGGTTGCATGATCCCACCAATACGAATCGTGCGGGGTGTCGAATGCTGAGCCCTTCGCGTTCGACGACGTTCGTTCCACTCGCCGCGACGTCCAGCAGTAGGTCAACGAGATGGTCCTCGAGCAGGTTAACTTCGTCGATGTAGAGAAATCCACGGTGAGCCGATGCGAGGAGTCCGGCCGAGAACGCCTGTACGCCGTCAACCAGTGCGCGCTCGATGTCGACCGATCCGACGACTCGATCCTCGGTAGCGCCGAGCGGTAAATCGACCACGGGAACGGGTCGGCTGACTGCGCTTGTCCGGCGACCCTCGGGTGACTGGCAACGAGGACAGTTCGGGGTGATCGCCGCTGGATCGCAATTAAATGGGCAGTCCGCGACAAACTTAAGCGGGGGTAGCAGGGCTGCCAAAGCGCGTACCGCTGTGCTTTTAGCGGTACCGCGATGCCCCGTGACGAGCACACCACCGATGGTGGGGTCGACGACGGTTAAGAGGATGGCGAGCTTTAGCTCTTCCTGACCGACGATGGCTGAGAAAGGAAAACTTTGTTGCACAACAAACTCTGGTTTCGCTTGGCGGCCAAGAAGTGTCAACATAGCAAGACAGATCGGGGTGTCAATCTGAGGGTGGTCAAGATGCGGGTCATCACTTTCATCGTCGGCATCGAGCGCTTCAACGCGAGCATCTGGGGCGACGTCCGCCAGCGTCTCGCGGGACAGGGTACGGATGTTCTGATCCGACAATTCCACGATGCCCATGTCGATACTGCTGATCCTCAACTTGCCGAGGCCATAAAGAACTCGGACGTCGTTTTCATCAGTCTGATCAACTTGCGATCGCAAGCTGATTGGCTGGCTCGCGAGCTTGAGCACTCGCGTGCTACGGCGGTGTTCGCATACGAAAGCATGCCCGAGGTCATGGCACTCACACGGGTGGGCGAGCACCGTTTTAAAGAGAAGAAAGGCGAAGCGCCAAAAGCAGTGAAGTTCTTGATGCGCTTGATTACGCGCGGACGAGATGAAGACACGCTTTACGCCTATACGAAGCTCGTCAAGGTTGCGGCGAAGATGCTTCCGCTCATTCCACAAAAGCTTTCTGGTTTCCGTACTTGGCTCGGCGTAAATCTCTACTGGAATCAGCCTGACGTGAGAAATATCACTGAGATGGTGAAATTGATTCTGAAGGACTGCTTCGCTGAAAGTTTGAACGTCGCGCCGGTATCGATCATCCCGACCATGGGCTGTTGGGATCCGCAGTCGGGTGCGCTCTTTGACGATGTCCAGAGCTATTTAAAATGGGCAAAAAAAACAGGCCGCTACAAGAAAGGGCAGCCGCTTGTTGCGCTGATGGGCATGCGAAAGCATGTCGTGCAGAACCTGTCCTATCTACGTGACTTAGTGCAGGGAATCGAGTCGAGAGGCTTCGCAGCACTTCCCATTTTTGTTTCCGGGATCGAGGCTCATGTCGCTGTTCGGGAGTGGCTTATCGGGCAGCCCATCGATGTCTTCGTGTCGACGATGGGTTTCTCGATAGTCGGGGGCCCGGCGTCCTCCACTAAGCCCGGCCACCATCATGAAACCGCAGCCGACCTTTTATCGGCACTCGACGTTCCATACCTCGTTGTACAGCCGCTGCTTATGCAGAGTGAGTCGGAATGGAAAGAGCGAGGTGCCGCGTCCATGCAGTCGGTCGTGATGTACGACCTGCCGGAGATGGACGGGGTCGCGAGTACCATTGCCTTGGGTGCAATTAAAGATGGCGAATTAACCGTTGTTCCCGATCGGCTCGAGCGCGCATTGGAGCAAATCGAAGGCTGGGTTCGTCTTCGACACAAGCCTGCAGCACATAGACGCGTCTCGATCGTGCTCTATAACTTTCCGCCAGGCCTCGGCAAGGCGGGTACCGCTGCGCTACTCGACGTGCCGGCTTCGGTCACGTCGCTTTTGCGAAGGCTCAAGGCGGAGGGCTATGACATCGGAGAGGCCGCAACCGAGCAGCATGCGTTCGCTACACAACTCGAGAGCCTCTCCTCCGGAACATCCAGCATTGCACTCACGCTCAACGACTTTGGTAAGTTGGTGGTTGCGAATATCAGAGATCGTATCGACCAATTCTGGGGTTCAGCCCCGGGCGATATCGCCCCTGCAGGACGGGAGTCGATGAGGCTTGATGTACACGTCTTTGGAAACGTGACCATTGGTCTGCAGCCGCCGATGGGAGCTCCCGGCGATCCGATGCGTCTGCTCTTTGATCGACGATTTACCCCGCATCATCAGTTCGTCGGTTTTTACGCTTGGCTGAAAAAAGAGTGGAAAGCGGATGCCATCATTCATGTCGGAATGCACGGTACGGCGGAGTGGATGCCTGGACTGCAGGCCGCACTGACTGCGGATTGTTGGTCCGATCAACTTCTCGGCGGTATTCCACATCTGTACTTGTATCCGCTCAATAATCCCTCCGAGGCGGTTGTTGCTCGACGACGCGGATACGCGACGGTCATCAGTCATGCGATACCACCTTATGCACGAGCGGGAACCTACAAGCAGCTTGCGGAAGCTCAGCGACGTGTGTCGGACCCGAGCGATTCATTGGAGTCTCTGCTACCGGAACTTCCGCGGAAGGTCGAAGAATCCATAGAGTCGTATCGAGATCGGATATCGGGATGGATCGCGATGATCGAAGAGCGGCTGATTTCCGACGGCCTACACGTTTTTGGTCAGTCGCCAGAACCTGAGAAGGCCCGAGCGCTCATTGAGGCGGCTTTGGAGGTCCCACGACAGGGTAAAGCAGGATTCAGCGCCCTGTGCAGGTCGCTTGGACTATCGCAAGAGCAAGCAAAAGAGTTCCGTGATCTTTTCGTCTCTCAGTCGGTCTTCGGGCGTGAAAATGCGTTGCGACTTTGGGCTACAACCAACGGTGGTGAAGCGCCATCCGCTCTGCTCGAGTACGCGAGTGAATCAAAAAAGATTGTTGATGGTATCGCGCAGTGTTCAGGCGAACTTGATGCGGTGATTCACGCGCTGAATGGTCGATTTATTCGGCCCGCCTACGGCGCTGACCCCGTACGTACGGGGGCAGGGGCATTACCATCGGGACGGAACATTCATGGTATTGATCCGTGGCGGCTGCCGACGGATGGTGCGTTGGAGCGTGGGCGACGAATGGCAGCCCTGCTGGTGAAGCGTCACCGTGAACAGACTGGCAGCTGGCCGAGGACTATCGGTCAGACGCTCTGGGCAATGGATACGATTAAGAGCGAAGGCGAAACTTTAGGTGTCGTTCTCGCACTAGTGGGTGCCGAGCCCGAGAGAGACGGTCAAGGAAAAATCTTCCGCTTCCGATTAACACCTCTTGAGTCACTCGGTCGTCCGCGCATCGATGTCTTGCTGGATGTCTCCGCCGTGTTCCGCGACACCTTCCAGATGTCGCTAGATCTTCTCGATACGCTTTTCCGAGAGGCGTGTCTGGCTGATGAGCCGGTCGAGCAGAACTTCTTGAGAGCAAATACGCTGGACCTCATTGCCGAGGGTCGTTCGCAAGAGGACGCGACAGCGCGAGTGTTCTCGCAAGCTCCAGGTCAATATGGGAACGGTGTCGATGCCGTCATCGATGAGAGTCAGTGGGAGGGCAAGGAGCAGCTCGCTGATCTTTATCGACAACGAACGGCGTTCATGACAAGCGGATCACGCGCAGGACGCGAAGCGCCTGAGGTGCTGCGTGGACTACTGGGTACGGTCGATCATGTGTTTCAAGTCATCGACTCTGTAGAGTATGGTCTGACGGACATGACCCATTATTACGGGCATAGCGGCGCACTTCGGCTTGCAGCAAAGACCGGGCGTGACGCGCCAATCCCGTTGACGTATGCCGAAAGCTTCACTGGCGAGGTCAGGCTTAATGACAGTGATGAGCTATTGAAAATCGAGGCCCGAGCGAAAATTCTCAATCCCAAGTGGTTTGAGGGAATGCTGGCGCACGGCCACTCTGGAGCGGCAGAGATCGGGAACCGATTCACGCATCTGCTGGGGTGGGGCGCTTTGGCAGAGGTCGACCAATGGGTATTCGACGGAGCTGCGCAAACTTATCTTTTTGACGAATCGGTCCGGAAGCGTCTAGAAGAGGCGAATCCGCAAGCTATTCGTAATGCGGTGAGCCGCTTACTCGAAACGAACGGGCGAGGGATTTGGAAGACTGATCAAGCAACCTTGGATCGACTACAAGCGATGTATAGCGACATCGAAGATCGCCTAGAGGGTGTACCCGTAGCAGCTTAATTTTTTGAAACTACGCACGGTGAGGGGTTAGTAATTAAATTCAACGTCACATCTTATGAGTCATGGATACTCCGCGGACTTCTCGCGGTGATATTTTTGAATACCGCGTCTGAAAACTTTATGTAGATCTGATCCCTATCGCGTCGTTTGAGGGGTTGGGTGGTAGTGCTTGGCTACTGTTCTTTACAGGATTACTCGAGCTATCCGACGCAATCGCGCTGCTCATTCCGTCGCTGGCGGCTAGAGCAGCCCTTGCCCTTGCCGGCGCAATGATCGCCGCAATTTTAATCAACCTGTCAATTTTTGGCGAAAGTGTTTTGACAGCGGTTGCTATACTGATAGCTCTGATCGCGGTAATTGCAGATGGTCGTCTGGCGACTCGCGAGAACGAGAAGGCCTCGTTGAGAGCGCGATGAGTCCATGACGCTCATTGCGCCAACAATAGAGCGTTTTGCTTGCAATCTCACCGCTCAAAATACGATAGCTACCTACTCTTTACTCTTAGCTTAGTGATATCTGAAAGTGCTTGAAGGACAACAGAGATCAAGAAATCCAGTCCTCTCATGATCCCTTGGTCCTTAGTTCGAATCCAAGCGGACCCAGTCTTCAGCAGAGATCTTCTAAGGCGGCACTCCTCGCTGTTATGCTTCAGAGAGCTCCGTGACCAAGTCTCGCGGAATGCGAGAGGGTGCTCAATGACCATTAGAAAAATACTTCTGATTGTCGGCGGGCTACTCTGCTTGCATCGGCGAGCGTGGCGGCTAAAACCATCAGCCGATGACCGCGTCGATAGAGTCGTGTTTACTAACGTTGTCGCTCCAGCCCCAGTCAGACAACTTTTGACCATATATGAAAAATCAGTTGTTCGGCATTTCGCGGAAACTCGTTTGAGCCAGTTCGCCCTCGTACTCGTGTCGGTCATCGTGATTCTCAACATCGCGATAAAAGTTTCGAACGCTCGAGAAGCTTCGGACGGCTCGAGTCGCTCGGCGAGACTCATTGCCGACGAGGGGGACGGGACAAACTGGCCGGCCTTTGGTCGAACCTACAGTGAGCGTCACGCGAGCCCGCTAAAGCAAATTCATGCGGGCAATGTGTCGAAGCTTGGTCTGGCCTGGTCGCTCGATCTGCCTGACATACACAATGCGGCAACCGTGCCTCTCGCAGTGGACGGCGTGATTTTTTTTACTGTCGGTCAAAGTATTGTCCATGCGGTACAGGCGTCATCTGGTAGGTTGTTATGGCGTCATGATCCGAAGGTTACAGACGTAGCAGGTCGAAAATTGCGGATTACCTGGGGTCCGCGTGGAATAGGGTATTGGGAGAAAAAAATTTACGTCGGCACAACCGACGGTCGCTTGATCGCGATTGACGCACGTAACGGTCGCGAGCAGTGGAGTGTTCAGACCGTCGATCGTGCTAACGAGCTAACGATCACGGGGCCTCCGCGACTCTTCAACGGATTGGTCATTATTGGCAATGCAGGTAGTGAGTTCGGTGCTAATCGTGGGTATGTCACGGCTTATGATGCGCAGACCGGCAAAGAGCGATGGCGATTCTGGATAGTGCCGGGCAATCCCGCAGACGGGTTCGAGAATGCGGCGATGGCATTGGCGGCTAAGACATGGACGGGCGAATGGTGGAAGTTCGGCGGCGGAGGTAATGCGTGGAACGCGATGACCTACGATCCACAACTCAATCGAATTTATATTGGGTCGGGAAACGGATCTCCGTGGAATAGGAAGATCAGAAGTCCAGGCGGTGGCGATAATTTATTCCTTTGTTCGATCGTCGCACTCGACGCCGACACTGGCGAATATATTTGGCACTACCAGACGACACCCGGCGAAACTTGGGACTACAACTCGGCGATGGATATCACGCTGGCTGAGATGAAGGTTAACGGCGAACTTCGTCCTATCATTCTGCATGCACCGAAAAACGGTTTTTTCTATGTTATCGATCGACGAACGGGCCGGGTAATTTCCGCCGAAAAGTTCGGAAAAGTGACATGGGCTGAGCGAATCGACCTCGAGACGGGGCGCCCTGTTGAGGTGCCGGGCGCACGTTACGAATCTGCTCCCGCACTAGTTTGGCCATCGACTATGGGGGTCCATAATTGGCAGCCGATGTCATTTAACGAACAGACCGGTCTCGTCTATATCCCAACACTTGAGATGGCGAGTCTTTTCGATGATCGCGGAGTCGATAATCAGCACTTCAAGATTGAGAGCACCAAGCTGAATACAGGTCTTGTGATGCCGGTTGGTGATGCACCAGCCGATGCAGGAAAAAGTGCGTTGCTTGCGTGGAACCCCCTCACGCAGAGAGCGGCATGGTCAGTGCCTACTCCGGGGCTCTGGAACGGCGGTACGATGACGACTGCAGGAGGGCTCGTTTTTCAGGGGCAATCTGACGGTAAGTTCAATGCCTACGATGCGTCGATGGGAGCGTTGCTGTGGTCATTTGACGCTAATATGGGAATTAGCGGTGCGCCGATTACCTATACGGTCAACGGGGAACAGTACGTTACGGTGGTTGCAGGTTGGGGTGGCTCTGCGCCAGCGTTCTTCGGTTCGCTTGCGGCACAGCACGGTTGGCAGGCTCGTATACACCCGCAGCGTGTACTCACGTTTAAAATAGGTGGGCGATCGAGTTTGCCGAAGACGCCTGCGCCGGCACTCGTGAAACCGCTCGATGATCCGAAGTTCGTGCTCGACGAACAAAAAGTACGCGCAGGCGGTCTGCTGTTTGCGCAACGTTGCATCGTATGTCATGGACTTGGTGCTGTTGCGGCTGGTTTTGCGCCGGATTTACGCGCCTCGGCTGTCGCCTTGGATGGCAATGCTTTTGAAGTGGTTGTTCGAGATGGCAGTCTAGAGCGTCGCGGGATGCCGCGGTTCGAAGAGCTCACGCCTGCGGAGCTTGAAGCGATGCGGCATTATCTACGTGCACGTGCGAGGGGTGCGCCGTAAAACGGCTTGTTAAACCGATTCTTGCGTAGTAGGTCGCTCAAAGGGTGGCGACGGTCATGTACGCCGCAAAAACAATAAGTACCCTCACCGCACTGCGCCCTCGGCTATCGACCCCCAGCGTCCGAGGCCTAGGGGCTCGCAGCAGCCCTCAGATCATCTCAATAACCCGGAAAAACGCTGCCTAAACTAACTTCAACTCTGGACTAATCAAAGCGGGCTGGACACTTTTGAAGATCAAGCCCTGCAGCGTAGAACAGGGTTTCTCATAATCCCTTGGTCCTTGGTTCGAATCCAAGCGGGCCCACCATCTCTATATCGCTATGCAGCCTAGCGAGATTTATCACCTCGGCTTCGATCTCAATCGTGGCGAGGGCGTAATGAGAATTGCCTTCGGGTCTGACCCGCTCTTCAACGGAGCATTTACCGGGATCAGGTGCGATCGAAGCGGAGCCTAGCGATACCCCCTACTTGCGTAAAACAAAGACCTGTTTTTGCGAATCACGATAGTATTACCGCCGGAATCCATCAGATTCGCGACAGGGGACGGACTTGACCGCGATTGACGGCTCTTCTGGTCCGCTTTCAGCTGGACCACTGGCCACGCTCAAAGTCATCGAGTTTGCCAGCGTCGGTCCCGCACCCTACGCGGGTATGCTGTTCGCCGATCTCGGCGCCGACGTCGTCCGTATCGATCGCCACGACGCAGGTCGCATGGACCCTGGCCACCGGGTGCTTGGTCGCGGACGGCGCAGCATCGCGCTGAATCTTAAAAACCCCGCGGCCCTTGATGTCGTGCGACGCCTTGTAACGCAAAGCGATGCACTCATAGAGGGGTTCAGGCCGGGGGTCATGGAGCGCTTGGATCTCGGACCGCGGGAATGCCGAGCCCTCAATCCGCGACTCGTTTTTGGTCGCGTGACGGGTTGGGGTCAGCAGGGGCCGCTCGCGCAAGCCCCGGGCCACGACATCAATTACATCGCGCTGACCGGCGTGCTCGATGCGATCGGCACACGCACGAGTGGGCCGGTGGTACCGCTCAATGTTTTGGGTGATTTCGCGGGCGGCGGCATGCTGCTGGCCTTGGGCGTATTGGCGGCCGTCATTGAGGCGCGCGGCAGCGGTCGCGGGCAGGTGGTCGATGCGGCGATGGTGGATGGCGCTTCGTCCTTGGCTTCTTTGATCTGGGGTATGCGTTCCGGCGGTTGGTGGTCGGGTGGACGCGGTGAAAATCTGCTCGACGGAGGCGCGCATTTTTATGGTGTCTTCACGTGCGCCGACGGCAAGTGGATTACTTTGGCGAGCATCGAACCGCCTTTTTACGCTGCCCTGTTGCAGGCCCTGGAACTTGATCCGCAACTCGCCGCCACGCAAATGGATGGCAGACAGTGGCCCGAACTGCGCGAGCAAGTCGCTGCTGCCGTGCGCAGACGCACACGCGACGAGTGGTGTGCGCTGCTCGAGGGCAGTGACGTCTGTTTTGCGCCGGTACTCGATTTCGACGAAGCGCGACAGCATCCACATAATCGAGCGCGCGAGGCCTTCATGGAGCAAGAGGGCTTAGTACATCCCGCCGCAGCGCCACGTTTTTCGGCGACACCGGCGCGCGCGGCGGCTCCCGCTTCGATGCCCGGGGCCGAGGGCGTTCAGGTCTTGCAGAAATTGGGATTCGCTGAATCGCAGATTGCCGAACTCGCCGCGAGTGGTGCAGTTCGATTGCCGAACTAGGGGAGGATCGACATGTCGACAATGTTCGACCAGTGGCGCATGCGCAGCCCGTACTACAACGACAGCCACCACGAATGGAGTGATACCGTTCGCCGCTTCGTCGAGCGCGAGATCTCGCCACACATCGACGCTTGGGAGCGTGCCGGGATGTTGCCACGCGAATTACATCGCAAAGCGGCTGGGGTTGGCATCCTCGGGTTGGGCTTTCCCGAGGAGTACGGCGGCACCACCGAGGGCGTCGATCGCTTTCATGGACTGGTCGCCGGCGTCGAGCTCGCCGAAATCGGCGCGGGTGGCCTGCTTGCCAGCTTGATGATTCACGGTGTCGCCCTACCGCCGGTGATCGCGGCGGGCTCGCCTGCGATCAAAGCGCGAGTGGTGCCTAGTGTGCTCGCTGGCGAGAAGATCATTGCGCTCGGCGTGACCGAGCCTTCGGGCGGCTCCGATGTTGCGGCGCTGCGTACCCGCGCCGAGCTCAAGGGCGATCACTATATCGTCAACGGTTCAAAGATTTATATCACCTCGGGTATCCGCGCCGACTACTACGTTATCGCCGTACGTACCGGCGGCCCAGGAGCGCGCGGCATCAGTTTGCTGTTGCTCGAGAAGGGCATGAAGGGCTTTACGCAGATGCCGCTTGAGAAAATGGGCTGGCACTGCTCCGACACGGCAACGCTTTATTTTGATAATGTCGAAGTGCCGGTCGAAAACCTGGTCGGCGAGGAAGGCGGCGCGTTCCGCGGTCTGATGGCTAACTTCAATGGCGAGCGGGTCGGGATCGCCAGTTCCTCGAACGCTTATGCCATGGTCTGCCTCGAAGAGGCGCTGGCTTGGGCGCGCGAGCGCGAGACCTTCGGCAGCAAGCTCAATCAAAATCAGGCGATCCGCCACAAGTTCTCGGAAATGTCGCGACAAATTTTTGCGACTCAGGCCTGGGTCGATCGCGCCTGTGACGCCGTGATGCGCGGACGTGACGACGCCGGCGAGATCGCGCTACTCAAGATTCAGGGGACGCGCACGCTCGAGCATTGTGCGCGCGAGTCGGCGCAAATTCTGGGCGGCGCGTCGTACATGCGCGGTTGCAAAATCGAGCGTATCTACCGCGAGGTCCGGCCGAACGTGATCGCAGGCGGCTCCGAAGAAATCATGTTCGATCTGGCAGCCAAGCAATTGGGTTATGTGTGAGGTGAGCTAAACCATGGACGCATTCATCTATGATCACGTGCGTACGCCGCGCGGCAAAGGTAAAAGCGACGGCAAGTTGCATGAAGTAACGGCTGTCAACCTCGCCAGCCAAACGCTCGCTGCCTTGCGCGATCGTTCATCGCTCGATACTCAGTTGGTCGAAGATGTGGTGCTGGGCTGTGTTGCGCCCGTGGGTGAGCAAGGCTCGAACATCGCCCGTATAGCCGTGATGATGGCCGGGTACGATGAGTCGGTTCCCGGTTTTCAGATCAACCGGTACTGTTCTGCTGGGCTGGAGGCGGTGAACATTGCGGCGGCCAAAGTCATGGCCGGCCAAGGACTGGCGGCGATCGGTGGTGGCGTCGAGAGCATGTCGCGTGTGCCGATGGGCACCGGCGGCGGCGCTTGGGCGACCGACCCGGACGTGGCATTCCGCACTTATTTCGTGCCGCAGGGGGTGAGTGCCGACCTCATCGCAACCCTGCACGGCTATTCGCGCAATGACCTCGATGGCTATGCGGTCGCCAGCCAGCAACGCGCCGCCACGGCCTGGTCCGAAGGTCGTTTCGCACGCTCTATCGCGCCGGTCAAAGATATCTTGGGCGTCACGCTGCTCGATCACGATGAAACCGTGCGCGGCAGCGTCACACTGGAATCTTTGGCGACGCTCAAACCCTCGTTCGTTGAGATGGGCGAGAAATACGGCGCGGACGGGGTCGCCTTGTTGCGCTACCCGCAGGTCGAGCGGATCGAGCATCGGCATCACGCTGGTAACTCGAGCGGCATCGTCGACGGCGCAGCGGCGGTGTTGGTCGGCAACGCCGCATTCAGTCGTAAGGCCGGGCTCAAGCCGCGGGCGCGGATTCGCGCATTCGCGTCAATCGGCTCTGAACCCACCATCATGCTCACGGGGCCGACGCCCGCCACGCAGCGTGCGCTTAAGCTTGCGCGCATGAGCACGGCCGATATCGATCTATTCGAGCTCAATGAGGCCTTTGCAGCGGTGGTGTTGTGCTACATGGAGACGCTATCGATCCCGCACGATAAAATCAACGTCAATGGTGGCGCCATCGCCATGGGTCATCCGCTCGGTGCGACGGGCGCGATGATTCTTGGCACCCTGCTCGATGAGATGGAACGACGCAATCTCGGCACCGGTCTCGCGACGCTTTGCGTCGGTGCGGGTATGGGTACGGCCACCATTATCGAGCGCGTTTGAGCTCGGGCGCGTCAAAGGAGATTCGACATGAACCAGGTTATCCGCTACGAGCTCGAAGGCGATGTGGCCATTTGGGTGCTCGACAACCCTCACAAGTCCACCAATACGATCGATCAGCCTTTTCTTGATGATCTCGAGGCCTGCATCACGCGGCTGCAGTCCGAAGACGGCACGCGTGGTGCTGTAATTACCTCGGCCAAAGTACTTTTTTTGGCGGGTGCTGACCTCAATGACCTGGAGCGTAACGACGAGGCGATGCGCAAGCTCCCAGCCGCCGAAATGTTCGAGAAAGTCTTTTCGCTGTCGCGCTTGCTACGCAAACTCGAGACCTGCGGAAAACCCGTCGCCTGTGCGATCAACGGCACGGCGATGGGTGGTGGTCTCGAAATCGCGCTCGCCTGTCACCAAAGATTTGTTGCCGATATTCCAGGCTTGCAGCTTGGTTTTCCCGAAGTGCAAATCGGTTTGCTGCCCGCCGGTGGCGGTACGCAGCGACTCGCACGTATGCTCGGCATTCAGGCGGCGATGCCTTATTTGCTTGAAGGTAAGTCACTCGATCCGCAGGCAGCGCTGACCGCGCGTATCGTTGATGCCGTGGTGCCTCAGGGCGAGATCGTCGAGCGTGCTAAGCAGTGGACCCGCTCGGGTCCCGATTGCACAAAGCCTTGGGACAAAAAAGATTTCCGCATGCCAGGCGGTGCCGGTCCGATGGATCCGCGCGTCGCTGGGCTGCTGGTGGTTTCGAACGCTTTGGTCCACGAGAAGACAGCAGATAACTTGCCTGCGCCGCAGGCCATTCTCTCCTGTCTTTACGAGGGCCCTCTGCTGCCGATGGATCTAGCACTGCGGCTCGAGTGCAAGTACATGACGCGGCTGCTGATCGATGGCACTACGCGCAACATGGTGCGGACGCTCTTCATCAACAAAACGAAGTGCGAAAAGCTGTATCGACGACCGGCTGCGATACCGGTGACTACATTCACTCAGATTGGAGTGATCGGCTCGGGACTCATGGGTACAGGCATCGCGCAAGTTGCGGCGCGCGCTGGTATCGAGGTCGTGCTGATGGACGTCGATCTGGCTGCGGCCGAGCGGGGCAAGGCGGGAATTGCCAAGCACCTCAATGATTCGGTCGCCAAGGGGCGACTGGCCGCGGACAAAGCCGAAAGCGCCCTTGCGCGTATCACACTGAGTAATGACTACGCGACCCTGCGTGGCGCGCAGCTCGTGGTCGAAGCGGTTTTCGAAGATCGCGGCATCAAGTCCAAGGTCATCGCTGCAGTCGATGAGATTCTGGGCCCGAATGCCGTACTAGCATCGAATACTTCGACTTTGCCGATCACTGGTCTTTCGGGCTATTCGAAGCGCGCCAAAAATTTTATTGGCCTGCATTTTTTCTCACCGGTCGACCGCATGCCCTTGGTCGAGATCATCCGCGGTAAAAAAACCTCTAATGCGACGCTCGCCCGTGCACTCGATTTCGCGCAGCGACTGCGCAAGATACCAATCGTCGTCAATGATTCGCGCGGCTTTTTCACCAGTCGTTTTTTCGGCAGCTACGTCAACGAAGGCATCGCCATGGTAGGCGAGTGCGTGGCGCCGGCGCTGATCGAAAATGCAGCGCGTATGCTCGGCATGCCAGTCGGGCCACTCGCTGTCCAAGATGAAGTAGGACTCGATCTCGCCGTGAGCGTCACTAAACAAACCAAGGCAGATCTTGGCGATGCGTGGCAGCCGGGTGCGTCTTATCCGATTGTCGAAAAACTTTCGGCAGAATTGGGGCGCCACGGCCGTAAAAGTGGCGGTGGCTTTTACGATTATCCGCAGGGCGGCAAAAAGCGCTTGTGGGCGGGCCTCGCCGATATTTGGCCGGCGAGTGAGCCGCAGCCAGCGGTGAGCGACGTTCGCCGCCGGATGCTGTACACCCAATTGATCGAAGCGATCAAGTGCATGCAGGAAGGCGTGCTCGAATACGCTGCCGACGGCGATGTGGGTGCGGTCTTCGGCGTCGGCTTCCCGGCGTATACCGGTGGTCCGTTCTCGTATGTTGATCACCTCGGCGCAGCCCGCGTTTTGCGCGAGTGCAACGAGCTCGCCAAGCGCTACGGCGAGCGCTTCAAAGCGCCGCGGTTGCTGCGCGAGATGGCACGCGAGGGCAAACGCTTTTACGCCTAGCGTTCGTGCGACTAGCGTTCGTGCGACTAGCGTATGTCGATGACGACGTTGCGAACCTGACCGTCGAACTCGGTTTCGGCCGAGTAGCCGTCTGTGACCGGGCCGCCGAGATCAATGCCGACATCGAGCGTCTCGTGGATCGAGAACAAGAACGGCACGGTGCGCTCGATGCGCATCCGCCCGGTCTCGCGGCCGTTGACTTTCATGATCGCAGTCGCAGGGCCGCCTGACATGGGTTTGTCATAGTCGAGATCAAGCGTAATCTTTGATTCGCCGACGGGCAGCGGCTGACCACTCACCATGCGGAAGGTTTGCGCGTCGACGAAGTTGTAGGAGTAGGTCGGGCGGCGCTGGGTATCGACATGCAGCGCCCAGCCGCCGGCGATACCCCCATAGGCGACGACGGCACCGCCGCGGCTTTTACGCGGCAAGTCGATGCGTGCGGTCAAAGTATGCGAGCGCACGACGACTGACGGGCTTTGCATTTCGGGGATACCACGGCTGCCGGCGTAAAGCGTGACTCGCTTGCGGCCACCGAGCAGCACCGGAAGTCCTGCGGTTTGCGCATTGTCGATCAGGGGTAATACCTGATTCCGGCCAGCCTCATGCCAGAAGAGCGCCTGCAGTTCAGCGAGCTTCTCGGGTTGTTCAGTAGCTAGGTCAAGCGACTGCGAGAAATCATCGCTGAGGTTGTAGAGCTCCCAGCGATCTTCGAGGACCGAGCGGCTGATCGGCTTGCGTACATCCCAGGGTGCGCGGCCACGGAACGCGGAGGCCAGCCAGCCGTCGTGATAGATCGCTCGATTGCCGTAAACATTGAAGTACTGCGTGCGCCGCGGCGAGGGCGCTTTGGCATCATCGAACGTCGAGAGCAAGCTTAGTCCATCGATCGGCTGCTGGGCAACGCCATTGACCGTCGCGGGTGCTTCGACACCGGCTGCCGCAAGGATGGTCGGCGCAAGATCAGCCACGAAGGCGAACTGGTCGCGAAGGTCACCTCGATCTTTGATACGACTCGGCCAGCTGACCACCAGCGGATTGCGGATGCCGCCAAGATGCGAGGCAATCTGTTTCATCCACGGAAACGGCGCATTGAGCGCCCAGGCCCAGCCCGCGTTGTAGTGCGCGTGGACTTTGGGTCCGCCGATGTCATCGAAGTGCGCCAGCATGTCGGCGGTGGTTTCGGGGACGCCCTGTATCGATGACATGTAGCGGATTGAGCCCATGGGGCCGGCCTCGCCGCTGCTGCCGTTGTCGCCGACGATATAGATGAAGAGGGTGTTGTCGAGTTCACCCATTTGCTTGATGGCGGTGCGCAGACGGCCAACTTGCGCGTCCGTATGCGCGAGGAAACCGGCGTAGGTTTCCATGTAGCGTTCAGCAAGTTTGCGTTGATCGGGAGTGAGCGAGTCCCAAGCGAGCAAGGCCTCTGGCCTCGGAGTAAGTACCGCATCGGCCGGGATCACACCCAAAGATTTCTGCCGAGCGAAAGATTCCTCACGCAGACGGTCCCAGCCTTGGGCGAACCGACCCTTGTAGCGTTCGATCCAGGCTTTCGGCGCCTGCAGCGGTGCGTGCGCTGCGCCGGGTGCGAAGTAGGCAAAAAAAGGTCGATCAGGCGTCGCCGATCGGTGGCGTTGCATCCAGGCGATGGCTCGATCAGCCAAATCTTCGGTCAGGTGGTAGCCGGCACGGCGCGGTCGCGTAATGAAGGTTTGATCCTGCACCAAGGTAGGCGCGAACTGATCGACCTCTGCAGGTAGAAAGCCATAGAAATGATCGAAACCCTGTCGAACGGGCCAGTGGTCATAAGGACCGGCAGGGGAACTCTCCCATTCGGGAGCGAGATGCCACTTGCCGAACGCGGCGGTGCCGTAGCCGTTTTGCCGCAAGATTTCGGCAATGGTCGCCGCACTCTTTGGTAGCAAACCGTTGTAACCCGGATAGGCCGAGGGGGTGTTGAGTACGGCGCCGACACCGACGGCATGCGGATTGCGGCCCGTGAGCAGCGCCGCACGCGTCGGCGAACAAATGGCGGTCGTATGAAAGCGGTTGAAGCGCAGACCCTCGTTGGCGAGTTGCTGTAACGAGGGGGTGTCGATGGGGCCGCCGAAGGTGCTGGCCGCTGCGAAGCCCACATCATCAAGCAGTACGACGACTACGTTCGGCGCCCCCCGTGGCGATGACTGCAGGGACATCTTCATTTTCGGATAGTCGGTGGGCAGCACTTGCGCCCTTGCTGGCCCCGCTGCGCTCGCCATGAGGATCGAGAGCACAGCCACAGCCAGCCAACAAAATCGGCTCGTCATCGATTCGCTCTTCATTTGTTCGTGGGCCGTACCGGCGGCATGTAGCGCGGTGCGCTCACTCCGGGCGGCGAGCCGGGTAGGCCAAAGTAATAGTGTCCCGCGGTGAGCCCGCCATCGACCGCGAGTTCGCTACCCATGCAGTACGACGATTCATCGGCAGCAAGGAATACGAAGCACTCGGCGGCCTCTTCAGGGTGGCCGACACGCTGTGCGGCGAATTGTTTGAAGGCGAAATCGAGTTGCGCTGTCGGCAGACCCTGCGGGTTTGCCATCGGCGTGTTGATACCCCCAGGATGCACGGAATTGACGCGCACACCGTACGGACCGAGCTCGAGCGCTGCGACTTTGGTCATGCCACGCACGGCGAACTTCGAGCTCACATAGGCGCTCAAGGCGTTGGCGCCATGCAGGCCATCAGCGGAGGAATTGTTGATGATCGATCCTGCGCACTGGCGGATCATGTGCGGCGCGACCGCGTGCATGCCGTTGAAGGTGCCCACCACGTTGACATCGAGTATTCGTCGCAGATCTGTGGCCGAGGTCGATAGCAAGTCCTTGAATAGCAATATTCCCGCATTATTGACGAGGACATCGATGCGTCCGTGACGGGCGATCAAGGCCTCGGTCAAGGTAGCCCAACCCGCCTCGTCGGCGACATCATGAATCTTTGAGTCGGCGCGTTCGCCGAGCGCGGCCGCCGTCGCTGTGACCTCGGGCAGCACATCGGTGAGAGTGACCCAAGCGCCTTCCTCGATGAACCGCCGGGCAATGGCCGCGCCCATTCCGCGAGCAGCTCCGGTGACGAGGGTTACTTTGTCCATGAGTCTGCCCACGGTGTTGTACCTTTGACTAAGTGGGTACGCTGCTACTGCTTGTTGCGCGCCATGTTGATGGCGACGTCCTCGATCATGTCTTCCTGACCGCCCACGGTTTTCATACGGCCCATTTCGATCAGGATGTCCGCCGAGCCGACACCGTACTTGGCCGCCGCGCGCTTGGCGAATAGCAGGAACGAGGAATACACCCCCGCGTATCCGAGTACAAGCGAGTCGCGATCGATGCGGATGGGTTCGTCCATGATAGGGGTGACGAGCTCCTCGGCAACATCGGCGAGGCGCATGACATCGACGCCGGTATCGATGCCCATGCGATGACACACGGCATTGAAGACCTCGAGCGGCGTGTTGCCAGCGCCGGCTCCCAAGCCTGCTGCCGAGCCGTCGATGCGCACGGCGCCGCATTCGACCGCCGCCAATGAATTGGCGATGCCCATGGCAAGGTTATGATGCCCATGGAATCCGATCTCGGTTCCCGGCTGCAGTCGCTCGCGCAGCATGCTGATACGCGCCTTCACGTCATCCGGTAGCATGTATCCGGCCGAGTCGGTGCAATAGATGCAGTTGGCGCCGTAGCTTTCCATGAGTAGCGCCTGCTCGACGAGCTTCGCGGGCTCAAGCATGTGCGCCATCATCAAGAAGCCGACCGTATCGAGTCCGAGTTTGCGCGCCAGAGAAATATGCTGCTCGGAGACATCGGCTTCGGTGCAGTGGGTGGCCACGCGAATGGTGGCGACGCCGAGATCTTTAGCGAGGCGCAGATGCTCGACCGTGCCGATCCCCGGCAACAGCAGCGCGGAAATCTTTGCCCGCTTGACCGTGCCAATGACGGCGCGCAGATATTCCTCGTCGGTGTGCAAGGGGAAGCCATAGTTGACCGAGGCGCCGCCCAAGCCATCGCCATGCGTCACTTCGATGAGCGGTACGCCCGCTTCATCGAGACCGCGAGCGATCGATTGCATTTGCTCGAGCGTGATTTGATGGCGCTTGGGATGCATGCCATCGCGCAGGCACATGTCGTGCAGGACGATCTTGCGGGCGCTCATGAGCGGGCTCCTGATTGCGGGGTGGTCTGCTCATAGGCACCTGCAGCAATCTCCGGTGCCAGCATCTCGGCCGTGCGCAGGGCGGCAGCGGTCATGATGTCGAGATTGCCGGCGTACTTCGGCAGGTAATCGCCGAGACCCTCGACCTCAAGGTAGATCAAAACGCGATTACCATCGAACACGGGTCCGTTTTTTAGCGTATAACCCGGAACATAGCGCTGCACTTCAGCGATCATTTTTTTGACCGAGTCAGTGATTGCCTGCTGGTTCGGCGTAGTCGCCGTCAGACAGTGCACCGTATCGCGCATGATGAGCGGCGGTTCGGCAGGATTCAGAATGATGATGGCCTTGCCGCGTCTCGCACCACCCACGCTCTCGATACCGTGCGCAGTGGTGCGGGTGAACTCGTCGATGTTCTTACGCGTACCGGGTCCGGCTGAGCGCGAGGCCACCGTCGCCACGATTTCGGCGTAGTCGACAGCTTGCACGCGGCTCACGGCCGCGACCATCGGGATCGTCGCCTGACCACCGCAGGTCACCATGTTCACATTCATTTCGCGACGGCCCGCGTGCTCGGCAAGATTCACGGGCGGCACGCAGAACGGGCCAATGGCGGCAGGCGTGAGGTCGATCATCACCACGCCGACTTCGCGCATCTTACGCGCGTTTTCGTGATGCACGTAGGCCGAGGTGGCATCAAAGGCGATGCGGATATCATCGGCCGCGAGATGCGGTAGCAAGCCGTCGACACCTGCCGTTGTGGTTTTGAGCCCGTGGGCACGTGCCTGGGCGAGACCATCTGAGGCGGGATCGATACCCACCATCCACACTGGGTTGATCTCGGCGCTGCGCAGCGCCTTCATCATGAGATCGGTACCGATGTTCCCCGAGCCGATTAGTGCGGCGTTGATCCTCTTCGCCATGTTCCATTGCCCATCCCCGTTGCGAAACACAACATATTTTTCGCATATTTTATTACCAATTCGTAGAAACGGTGGACTATATTTACGAAATCAACGGTTTTGCGGAGGAGGGTGCGGTCGATGTCAGACACCGTTTCGATTGAGTCCCGGCTCGACCGTCTGGAGTCGCTCGAACAGATCCGCCAGCTGCCGGCGCGCTATGGGCTCGCACTCGACATGCGCGACATGGACGCGCTCGCCGGTTTATTCGTCGACGATGTGCGGGTGGGGCGCGAGCGCACGGGTCGGCGTGCCCTGCGCGATTGGCTGGATGAAACCCTGCGCGTACAGTTCACCGGCACCTCGCATCATATCGGTAACCACATTATTGAATTCGCCGACGCGGATCACGCCCGCGGTATCGTCTATTCCAAGAACGAGCATGAGACGCCGACAGACTGGGTAATCATGCAGATGATGTACGTCGATGATTACGAGCGACGCAGTGGGCGTTGGTTTTTTCGGCGACGGTTGCCACTCTATTGGTATGCTACCGATCTTAACAAGCCGCCGCTAGGCGAAAATAAAATGCGCTGGCCCGGTGTTACGCACTACGAAGGCGGTTACCACTCGTTGTTCGCGAGCTGGCGAGAGTTTTGGGATCGGGGCGGTCCGCCCTATGCTGATGTCGTCGAGCCTGCGCCTTTCGATGAATTTATCCAGCGCATGCGTCGCGGTAGTGACGCACCAAAAATAAAAGTTCGATGAGTACCGAGCCGGTGAGTCACGAGGAGATCTAAGTGAGCCATAGCGTGACAAGGCGTGACTTCTTGGGGGGTGTGGCAGTGGGCGTTACGGGCCTCGCCGGTGCTGCAGGCGAAGGCTCTGCCGCTACCGAAAATTTTTGGGACGAGCTGGATTGTGAAGACGCGACAGGCCTCGCCGAGCTTGTGCGGCGAGGCAAGCTGAGTCCGGCGGAGTTACTTGAGCGCTCGATTAAGCGATTGGATAAGCTCAATCCCATCATTAATGCCGTGACGGTGCGACACGATGACTTAGCGAAGGAATCTTTGGCGAAGCTCGATCCGAAGTCGCCGTTTGTCGGTGTGCCGTTTCTGCTGAAAGATCTTGCTGTGGCGATGGCAGGTACCCGACTCACGAACGGTAGCCGATTCTTTGCCGGTATGCAGGCTGATCACGATGGTGAGCTGGTGCGCCGGTTTCGGGCGGCCGGCCTAGTGATCGTCGGTAAGGCGGCCAGTCCCGAACTCGGTTTGACGACGACGACTGAATCGGTCGCCAACGGACTCGTCCGCAATCCCTGGAATCTCGGTTTGACCGCGGGCGGTTCTTCAGGCGGCTCCGCCGCCGCGGTGGCCGCCGGCATCGTACCCATGGCGCATGCGAGTGATGGTGGCGGCTCGATCCGCATTCCAGCGGCCGCTTGCGGGCTGTTTGGTCTAAAACCCTCGCGCGGTCGCGTGCCGTTTCCGATCCGTCGCTATCAGGGTTGGGCGGGACTCAGCACGCATTTCGCTGTCACGCGTAGCGTGCGCGATGCGGCGCGCCTGCTTGATGCGGTCGCGGGACCCGAAGCGGGCGCGGCGTTCATGGCTGCACCGCGCGGCGGTGAGTTTCTGGCGGCGACGCGACAGCGTCAGCGGCCACTGCGCATCGCGCGCCTGCCTGCGCCGCTTGCGGGTACGCCGGTCGATCCGCAATGCGAGCGCGCTGTGGATCTTGCGGTCGAGATTTGCCGCAAGCTCGGTCACCAAGTCGAGGAGGCTACGCCAGCACTCGATTTCAAGGCCTACAACGCGGCGTTCGGCACGGTGGTGGCGGTCAATACGCGAGCGACGCTCAACGACCGCGAAAAGCAGCTCGGTCGTGCTTGTACGCCGCAGGATGTCGAGCCGGTGACCTGGTTCATTGCCGAGTCCGGGCGGCAGGTCGATGCTCTTACCTACGCCGCTGCTTGCGAAACTTTTGAGCAGACAGCGCGCCAGTCAGCGGCTTTCTTTGCCGACTGGGACTTGCTGCTCTCGCCGACACTCGCTAAGCCCCCCGTGTCCCTCGGCGTACTCAGTCTGTCGCCCAAAGCTTTCCAGCAATACGCGACTGAGGTCGCGCTGTTTTCGCCGTATGCCTCGCTTGCCAACGTCACTGGACAGCCCGCTATGTCGCTGCCCTTGACCGAGTCGAGCGCAGGGCTACCGCTCGGTGTGATGTTTCTCGGCCGCTACGCCGAAGAGTCGACTTTGCTCGGACTCGCGGCAGCGCTCGAGTGCGAACTGCCGTGGCTCGAGCGACGTCCGCGCTTCAGCGCGGTGTGACGTAGAGCTCTGCAGCGTCCGGGCTGGTGGCAAGATCGGCAGGCAGAGCTATCCCGTTGGCCACGTCGTGTTTGTGTGTGCCATCGTTCAGGGCTTTGAGCGTCTGCGCTGCGATCGACTCAAGCGCGCGGGCCTGCGCACCGAGGCGACGGCTGATTTCTCCGGTGCTGCCGAGTGCAGGGCCGTGCATCGGCAGTGCGCGCAGGGGCTCGTGGGTCACCATGTCCCGTAGCGCTTGAGCCCAGCTCGTCACATACCGCTGCCGACGGTTTCCATTGTCGGCGTTAGGAATAAAAGGCTGGAACTAGTCTGCAGCGACGACGATGCGCTGCGTCCGCACTGCAACCCAACGTTGATCGGCTGTTTCATCCGGTGCACGGGTCAGCACGAACCGATCATCGCTGATTTTGAGTTCGAGACGACTACGGAAGGTGCGAGTCGGCATCGGTAAATCCGCCGGCGAGCGCGGGAAGTCGCTGAGTAATTGATTATTGAGACGGGATGCCAGCTCGCGGCTCGTGGTGCCTCGATTGGCCGCATCGATGAGTTCGCCCATGGTAATGATCTCGGGTGTTTCACCGGCATCGAGCAAGGCCCAAGTGCCGAGCATGTGGTCGATATGGTGATGCGTGTAAATCACCGTGTGCACACGCTGGCGACTGATCGAGCGCAGCGCATCGCGCAGGGCAGGGCCCGCAGGGGCATAGCCCGTATCGACGAGCACGAGTCCGGCACTCGTTTCGAACACGGTGACATTCAACCATCGAAATCGCAGCAGCTAGGTACCCGGGCCCTGCGGCTCGATAACGAGTTTGTTCGCTGCATCCGCAAGCGCCGGGGCACACGCGCGGCTATACATGCGGTTGACGATACTAGCCGAGGCGAAATTGCCGAGGCCGCTGACGCGGCTGACTGCGGCAAGCAAAAATGGAGTCTCTCGATAGATCGCCGCGCGCACTGCAGCACAAATCGCGGGATCGGTTTACGCCTTAGCGAGCGGCGTGAGGAAACCAAACGCGAGCAAGAGCGATAGCGCAGCGCAACGCACGGCGCCCTGTCTCATTGCGACGTACCACCTGTGCTTGCACTTGTTGTGGCTGCGTTGGCTGTGGTCGAGCTGCCGAGAGTTGCGTAGTCCGTGTACCCGCGTGCGCCCGGGCTGTACAAAGTTTTACGATCAAAGGTCGCGAGAATGGCTCCCGCGGCGATGCGTTCGACGAGATCCGGATTGCCGACATAGTGACGACCGAAAGACACGGCATCGCCGAGACCTTGAGTGACGGCTGCAGCTGCGGTGTCCGGCTCAAACCCGTCGTTGATGATCAGCGCGCCACCGTGGTGTGCGCGTGCAAGAGCGAACGCATCGATGGTCGGTAGCGGTGAACGGATTACATGCAGATAGGCACAGCGCAGCGGGCGCACGGCCTCGAGCAAATAACCGTACGTGTCGAGCGGTTCAAAGTCGACGACATCGTTGAACGGATTTCCGGGGCAAATACGAAAACCGACTCGTCCGGCGCCAATGGCTGCGACCAGGGCCTCGAGGATCTCGATGACGAAACGGGTTCGCCGTATCGTATCGCCGCCGTAGGCGTCGCTGCGCAGATTGGTGTTGCTCGCTAAAAATTGCATGGGCAGATAGCCGCTTGTGCAATGCAGCTCGACACCATCGAATCCCGCCTCGCGAGCGAGTTGCGCAGCACGCGCGTAGTCTTCGATCACGTTGGCAATAGCGGCGATCGAGAGTGGCTCTGGATCATCGCAAGGCTGCATGCCTACGGCGTCTGTGTAGAGTGAAACATTAGCGCGCACGGCGCAGGGCGCGACGGTACGCGCCTCGGCGCGCTTATTGTAGCGGCTCGCGATACGACCGACATGCATCAGTTGGGCAACGATCCGTCCGCCTTTTGCATGTACTGCGGCCGTAACGCGCCGCCAGGCCTCGACTTGTGCGGTCTCGTGCAGTCCGGCCGTACGTGAGTAGCCCTTGCCATCGATCGAGGGTTGTACGCCCTCGGTGACGATGAGACCCGCGCTCGCACGCTGCGCGTAATACTCAACATGCAGCGCGGTAGGGCAATCCTCGGCATCAGCGCGACTGCGCGTCATTGGCGCCATCACAACGCGGTTACGACAGTCGATATCGCCGAAATTGACGGACGCAAGCAGCGCAGCGCGCGAGTCTTGCGCGTCGCTCACAGGGGCCACACCGTCGCTTCGGCGCCGCCGTCGAGTTCCAGGGTTTTGCCGGTCATCCATGACGATGCCGGCGTTGCGAGGTAGAGCGCCGCTGCAGCGATATCTTCGACCGTCCCGAGACGTGCGAGCGGCGTGCGTTTTTCCATGGCTGCGCGCACTTCGGGCGTCAAGTATTTGCCGAGCGCTTCGGTGACCACGGGCCCGGGAGCAATCGCGTTCACCCGGATGTGCGGCGCGAAGTCTTGCGCGAGCAAGCGGGTGAGTTGTGTGAGCGCGGCCTTTGCGGTGCCATAGCTCGAGAAGCTGCGCTGCGCGTAGCGCGCAGCCGCCGAGGTGATGTTGATCACGCTGCCACCGCCGGCAGCGTGCATCGCGGGCACCGCAAGCCGCGTCAGCGCGAATGCGGGCAGCACGTTCCACTCGAGGGCTTTCAAAAACTGTCCGGGGGTGGTGCGCAGCGGATCGTTGGGACCCGCGCCACCGGCATTGTTGATGAGCACATCGAGCCGCCCCAAGTCATCGATGCAGCGCGGTACCAAAGACTCAAGATCGCTGATCTTGTTGACATCACAGGTCAGAATCAGCGCGCGGCGACCACAACTTTGAATCTCGAGTGCCAGGGAGTCGAGATCACCCTGCGTGCGCGACGCAATCGCCACGTCAGCACCCGCAGCAGCCAGCGCGAGCGCGATCGAGCGACCGATGCCTCGCCCAGCACCCGTCACGAGAGCCGTTTTGCCATCGAGACGGAACCAGGTGGCAATGTCTATGACGTTTTACCAGCGACCGGTGAGTTCGATGCCGTAGGTACGCGGCGTGCCGTAATAAACCTGCGTGAGGCTGCCGAAGCCCGGCCCGAAGTCGATCATGTTCTGGATGTACTTCTTATCCATCAGATTTTTCGACCAAAGTGCCACATCGACTTGGGCACCGCCGACCTCCACGCCGTCGAACGATAAGCGCGCATTGACCAGCGTGTAGCTCGGTACCCGCGTGTCGTTGGCAAGAGCGGAGTTGACTGATGAAGGGTCCGTCACCGGCAAAACTTTAATTGGGAACGCATAGAGCAGGTAATCGTCGATGTAGCTCGCGTCGAGCAATAAGCGCACCTCAGCGCCACGTATCCTACCGAGCGCCGCATCTACGGTGGTAGAGACAGTGGTTTCGGGTGAATGAACGAGCGCACGGTTGAAAGCGACGTCAACGCCGCGATCGAGGTAACGATCGAACTCACCATCCATCTTACCGAGGGCGAACTGAAGCTGAGTGCCCTGCGGAAACTGCCAACCAAGTTCTACCTCGAGTCCCTTGACATTAGCTTCGCCGGCATTTTTGACCGTTGAGTTCGCAGCGCCTTTGGCTTCAAAGATCGAGAGTTGTATGTCCCGGGAGTCGTTGTTGAATATTGCAACATTCGCGTAACCGCGATTACTGGCGAACAGCCATTTGCCACCAACTTCAATCGATTCAAGACTTTCCGGCAGATAGGGCGTCTGCACCTGAGCAACGTTCACGGGGATCGGATTAGCGGGATCGCCGGCCTCGCCGTTGAAGCCGCCGCTCTTGAAGCCCTCGGCGTATTTCGCATAGGCGGCGAATGAGTCGGTTGGTCTCCAGGTGAGTACCGCAAGCGGTGTGACATCGCTAAAACTGTTCCTAGCACGCGTTATGCACGGCACGTAATCGAACACGCCGACGAGTCCGGCGCAGCGGGCGATCGACTTGTCTTCATCGGTGTAACGTACACCAGCGGTCGCTGCGAACTGATCATTGATCGCGTAATCGACTTGACCGAAGGCGGCGAGGGCCCGCGTCTTAAAGCCGTACTGCGACTTGAAGCGCACGCCTCGAGCCGGCCCGAACTCGATGAAGAAGGCCTGCGGGTTATCGGTGAAGCCGTCATCTTCAAAATAATAGAGACCGGCTACGTAGGAGAGGGCGCCAGTGTTACCGATCCATTGCAGCTCTTGCGATACCGAGTCGTAGTCAGACAGACGCTGCGTATGGGCGATATTGAGCGGCGAGCCGTCGAGGTCGAGGCCGTCCTCCCAAGTGAGGTTACGCTGCGCCGTAATCGAGCGCAGAGTATTGCTGTCGTTTAGCTGCCACTCGAATGTGAGTGAGTGACCTTGAGTTTCCGAGCGCTCAAACGAGGGACCATCGACCGTGGCCTTTTTTTGTCGCGAAGTCGATACATAGGGCGCGAGGAAGGGCAGCAGCGATCGATACAACTGTGAGTGCGAGGCATTCTGATTGATATCGTTATAGTCGCCGCGATAAGCGATCTTGAATGAATCATTGACCGGCACATCGACGGCCAGGCGGACGCTCTTGCTATTGATATTGTTGAGCTCCGAGGTCGACGCGGCACGCCCTGGCGGAGTAGGCAGGTTGCCCTCGCGGTTATCCACCCAGCCGTCGCGGCGCTGCGAAGCCACCGCCAAGTTGACCTTGGTTTCGCCGATCTTCGGAAAGTCGATCGACACCTTGCCACCGAGCGCCGAGAAGTTGCCGAGACTCATGGTGGCGCTGCCGCTCGCTTCACCGCTAGGGTTGCGGGTGACAATATTGAACGCACCGGCAAGCGCATTACGGCCCCATAGCGTGCCTTGCGGTCCACGCAGTACCTCGATGCGGTCGATCTCGATCAGATCGAACAACGCACCCTGCGTCTTGCCGACATACACGCCATCGACGTAAATTCCCACGGCGGGCTCCCACGTCAATGCAGGGTTAGATGTGACGCGGCCGCGGATGGCAATTTGAGCAGAGGTGCTGTTACCGGGCGTCGGGCTGATTTGCAGATTCGGCGTGAAGCCTTCAAGGCCCTGCACGTCGGTGATGCCGCGGCGATCCAGCGCGTCACCCGAAAGAGCCGTGATGGCGATCGGTACATCGACGAGGCGCTGTTCGCGCTTCTGGGCGGTAACAACGATTTCCTGAAGACCCGCGTCATCGGACTGCGCGTGCAGCGCGGGCTGCAAGGCGAGTGCGACGGCGAGCGTAACTGACCCGCGCGTTACCAATCTGGTGGCGAACATGGTCGAACTCCTTAAAAAGACGAGAAGAACATCCCTACGTCAAGATAATCTGAGTCGCTCCAACCAACAAGACTGTTGCCCCAACTTCCTTAGGAACTGTTCGCCGACCTTGAACCTTACCGCCGCATCAAATGGCGTTCCAAGGCGTCCAGCTGACGGCACCGGTTTCAAAAGTGCTGAAGTTTTCGGAGCCGCCCTGCTTAAGTCCGATAGCAAGCAGGTTTTTTAATGCAAGATAGGACCCTACTAAACAAGTTCGTTAGGACGTAATCAAACCAAAAAGGTTTCTCGATCCGCGCCTCAAACCGGGGGACGGGTGATTGTGATAAAGAATCGGCTTATTTACACAATATGTTCGAGGGGACGCTCCTATGAGCGACGTCATATTTCCGTTGGGAGCGGCGCTAGTGATCGGTGGCAGTGGCGGCGTTGGGCAGGCGGTCTGTATGGAATTCGCCAGGGCGGGTACCGATGTTGCTCTTACGTATTACAGGAAGCTCGACGTTGCTAATGCTGTAGCGGCTCGGATTCGGACTCTTGGCAGAAAAGTAACGGTCCACCAGTTGAATATCGCCGATGGGGCTAGACTCGATGCGGTGGTTGGGGAGGCTGCTGATTACCACGGTCGACTGCATACAGTTGTAGTGGGCGCGGGCACGCTTGCTCAGCAGGTGCTCGTGTCCGAAATGACGCGCGAGCAGTGGCAGACCGTCATTGATCACGATCTGAACGGATTTTATAACGTTATAAATGCGACGCTACCTCGCTTGAGGGGGTGGGGAGGTGGTTCGTATGTGCACCTCGGGTCGGCCGGTCATCTCCGATGGCCGGAACGAGATGTAATGTCAGTAGCTCCGAAGGCAGCCATAGAAGCGCTGATGACCGGGATTGCCCGGGAGGAGGGTCGTTACAATATTCGCGCTAACACCGTGCTGCTCGGCGTGATCGAGGCAGGTATGTTTTTGGAGCTTACAGCCCAAGGCTGTTTCGACGGCCAATGGGTCAGTGAGGTGCACCGGAGCCTGGCACTGAAGCGTTGGGGCCAGCCTGAGGAAGTCGGGCATGCGGCCGTTTTCCTAGCGTCCAACCGGGCACTGTATGTGACGGGCCAGCGGATCGCCGTCGCAGGTGGATATGGAATTTAACGACGACGCGATACGCTATGCGCGAGCTAGAGTGCCGGGAGTTGCGATTTGTGGGGTCAACCAGCGTGAGGACCCGATGAGTCAGATTGCTAATTTTGATCTCGTAACTGGCTCTATTTGTTTTTGGTTCGGCACTCATGGGTCCGAAAGGGTTCTGGAGCCAGAGGGCGTCGCGTTGGCTTTGGGAACCATCGGCCAGACCGATGAAAAAAAGCATCATTCGTATCGGCACGGCTGCGTGAACTTGTCCTCTTACGTATTATTTTCTGCACGAGTCATAACCTCAGGGTCGACTCCGCCGGTGTCGCGCGAGTCCGCCTGTGCGCCAAGTCCTTTCGCGCTGGGCCGTTGTGCGGTACCTATATGGAATTATGCGGTGGCGGTACGTGGCTGACCTTGATCTTGACCTTGTCTAAGGGTACCCAAACCGTGAACCAATGCGCCGCCGTTGTATGCGCCATCCCAGTGCCTCAGCAGCAGGTGTGCGCGCGTGGTTGAACCTGAATGGATGGAACATGCTCGGGCACTGGTCGGCAAAGAATACGGACGCATTTACGCCTGGGACAAAGTCAACGCGCCCATGATCCGCCAATGGTGCGAAATCATGGGGGTTGATGCTTCGCCGTACTTGCTCGAGGGTGGTGTGCACGCCCCCGAGTCAATGTTGCAAGTGTGGTGCATGGAGGGGTTTACGCTCCGCAACTACCCGCCCGGCTCCACCACCGAGAACCCCTTCGAAGTCCTTAACCTGATGGAGATCCAAGGCCTGGGCTCGGTGGTAGCCGTTAATTCCGAGCTGCAGTTTATTCGCGCCGTGCGCGAGGGCGAGCGTTTGTACTACACCACGCGCTTGGATTCCGTCAGCCCCGAGAAAATCACCGCGCTGGGCACGGGCTATTTTGTTACTTTCGTCATGCGCTATTTCTCGGAGATCGCCAGTGGGGATCAAGAAGTTGGCGAACTGCTGTTCCGAGTATTTAAATTTAAGCCCGCGCAGGTCGCGGCGCCGGGTGCTGCGGCCAGTGCACCTACCAAGCCCAAGCGCCCAGCACCCGGCATAAGTAACGACACGCAATTTTTTTGGGAAGGTGCTCGCTCTGGCCAATTACGTATTCAGCGTTGCACAGCCTGCGGCACCCTACGGCATCCACCCGGCCCAGTATGCTCGCAGTGCCACTCCTTCGAATGGGAGGCTGTTACCGCCAGCGGACGCGGGCAGGTGTACTCCTTTGTTGTGATGCACTATCCTGAAGTGCCACCTTTTGAATACCCTAACGTGATTGCGCTGATCGAACTCGAAGAAGGGACGCGTCTGATCACTCAGCTGGTCGGCATCGCCCCAACCGACGTGCGTATCGGCCAAAAAGTACAGGCTGAATTTCACAGCTACGACGGCGGCATGGTGCTACCACAATTTCGCCCGGTGCGGAGCGCTAACTGAGCCTCTGCGCCCTGCTCACGCCCCATGGATTTTCAACTGACAGACGATCAAAAAGCGCTCGCCGAAACGGCTGAGGGCTTGTTCGCGGATTACTGTAGCGACGATCAACTGCGCGTGCACGACAGCGGCCAGGCACCCTTCATGCAGGGCTTGTGGAAGCAGTGCATCGCTGTGGGTCTGCACACCGTCTTGGTACCCCTCGAGCGCGGTGGTCTCGGTCTTGGTCTCACTGAGCTGATGGTTACTCTGGAGCAGCAAGGCCGAGCGTTGGCGCTCCTGCCGCTGTGGGAACAGCAAGTAGGCGCCGCCGCGCTTCACCATTTTGGTGTGGCCGCGCCTGACGGTCTATGGAAAGCGTTGCTCCTGGACGGCAGCCCCCTAGCACTGTCGTTGGCGGGATTGTCAGACAGCCGTGGTAGGGTCCTGCTGGTGAAAAAAAACGCCGACGGGTATCGCGTGCGCGGCCATACCGCAGCGGTGGGACTCGGACAAAGTGCGCGTTTTGCGCTGCTCGCCGGCGTTCTCGAGGGCCAGACGCGCTTGCTGATAGCGGATCTTACCGCTGCCGGTGTGGTGCGCACGACGGGCCGCAGCCAGCATCACTTGGAAGTGGCCGACCTGGACTTTCACGATTGCCTGCTGGCCGCCTGGCAAGTGCTGCCCGAGGCAGCCCTACCTTGGGTGGTCGAACGTGCTGCAGCCTGCTTGGCTGCTTTGCAACTGGGCGTGACACAAGCGCATTTGCGCCGCACGGTCGACTACGTCAGCAAACGGCAGCAATTCGGCCGGGCAATTGGCAGCTTTCAATTGGTCAGCGGCCAAATGGCCGATGGCTACATCGCCCTTGAGGCGCTGCGCAGTTCGCTGTGGCAACTGGTGTACCGCCTCGATGCAGGCCTAAGCGCCGCGCCGCAAGCTCTGGCCACCCGCGTTCTTGCTAATGATGCCGGGCATTTTGTCGGCCATATGGCCCAACATGTCCATGGGGGCATTGGCGTAGACCTCAGCTACCCGATCCATCGCTTTTTGTACTGGAGTCGCGCCCTCGGCGCTGCTTTGGGCGGCAGTGAGCATCTGCTGGCAGCCCTTGGAGACTGGCTAGCGAGCAATGATTCGCTGGGCTGGAAATACGACGCGCCCGAAGATGGCACAACGAAGCAGGCCGTGTGTGCAAGCTTTTGATGCGATTGCGGTAGGACAGGCTATCGGGGCGCTGGACGTACCTATCACCGCAGCCCTGATCACCGGCGGGGCCATTGCCACGCGCGACTATTTCCCCGGCCACATTGATTCGGAAGCCGCGCGTGCTCTGGGTTCGCAGGCAGTATTTATGAACATTCTGACTACGAACGGGCTGGTGCAGCGTTTTGTTCAGGGCTGGAGCGGGCCGAAAAGCCGCTTGTGCGACCTCAAAATAAAACTGGGCGTGCCTCACTACCCCGGGGACACCATACGCTTCACCGGCAGCGTTACCGATAAGCGCCCGCAAGATCGATCGATAGAGCTGAGTTTCAAAGGCGTCAATTCTTTGGGCAGTCATGTTACCGGCACGGCGCGGGTCCGCTTTCCCTAAACTTGCTAAGGCCACACTGCATTGACCGAAATATCCATTTCCGGGCGCGTCGCCATTGTCGGGCTAGGCGTCACCGAATTCTCCAAAAATTCCAATCGTACTGAGGTACGGCTGGCCATGGAGGCCACGCTGCAAGCCCTCAACGACGCAGGCATAGATCCAGCGAAGGTGGACGGCTTCTCCTCCTACTCGATGGATAAGGTGCCCGAGTACGAAATCGCTCGCCTGCTGGGCGCCACAAACGTACGCTTTTTTTCGCAAGTCCCCCATGGCGGAGGCGCCGCCTGCGGCCCCGTGCTGCATGCAGCTATGGCCGTGGTCACGGGGATTGCCCGAACGGTGGTGGTTTATCGCGCTATGAATGAGCGCAGCTGGTACCGCTTTGGTACGGGTAACTATGGGTTCGGCTCCTCTCCATCATTTGAAAACGTCAACTATGGCTGGTACCTGCCCTACGGCTTTCATACGCCGGCGGCGTGGGTAGGAATGTTTGCCCGTCGCTACATGCATACGTACGGCGCCACCAGCGAGGACTTTGGCCGAGTTGCCGTGGCCGCGCGAGACTTTGCTGCGACTAACCCAGCCGCGTTTTTCTATCAAAAGCCAATCACCCTAGCAGAGCACCAGGCCTCGCGCTGGATTTGCGAGCCCCTGCATTTGCTTGACTGTTGCCAGGAGTCGGACGGTGCTGTGGCTCTGGTCATAACGTCAGTTGAGCGCGCGCGCGATATGAAATCCCGCCCGGTTATTGTGAAAGCCGCAGCCCAAGGTAGCAGCTACGGTCAGCAAATCATGACCTCTTACTATCGCGATGACGTGACCGACCTGCCCGAAATGGGCCTTGTGGCGCGCCAGCTCTGGCAGCAGAGCGGTCTAGCACCGCAGGATATTCAAACCGCCGTCATTTATGATCATTTCACGCCTTTTGTGCTACCTCAGCTTGAGGAGTTTGGCTTTGCAGAGCGCGGCGCCGCCAAAGAATTCGTGCGCGCCGGCTATCACGCGCGGGGCGGGCGCTTGCCTATCAATACGCACGGAGGGCAACTGGGTGAGGCCTACATACACGGCATGAATGGCATTGCCGAGGCGGTACGCCAAATACGCGGCACGGCGGTCAACCAGGTGGGCCAGGTGCGCAATGTGTTGGTCACTGCCGGCACCGGCGTCCCCACCAGCGGACTGATTTTGGGTCAATGATCAACAACTAATCTTAAGCGTATGTTTATCGATTTAAGCCCCGAACAACGCGCTCTACGTCTGCGTGTGCGCGACTACTTCAAGGCCCTGATGACGCCCAAGCTGCGCCTAACCCTGCGCGGCGCAGAGAGCGGTACGCTATACCGCCAAACTGTACGCCAGATTGGCCGGGATGGCTGGCTGGCTATCGGTTGGCCCGAGAAATACGGCGGCCAAGGTTTGAGCGCCACTGAGCAATTAATATTTTTCGAAGAGGCCAACATCGCTGGCGCGCCCTTGCCTTTCGTCACCATCAGCACGGTAGGCCCTGCGTTAATGGAGTCAGGCACAGAGGCCCAAAAAGCACGCTTTTTGCCGGGTATTGCTGCGGGAGAGATAATTTTCTCGATTGGTTATTCCGAGCCACTCGCGGGCTCCGATCTGGCGGCGCTATCCACCCAAGCGCGGCTACATGGCGATTTGCAAACTGGGCATTTTGTGGTCAACGGTAACAAGCTGTGGACCTCCGGGGTGGAGTCGGCCGACCATATTTGGCTCGCCGCGCGAACTAGCCCCGACTTGCCGCGGCACAGTGGTATTTCTATCCTAATTGTCGATACTGAGACGACGGGTTTTTCCCATACCCTGATTCCTACAGTGGGCACCTTCACTGCGGCGACCTACTACGACAACGTAAAGGTGCCCGCCGAAAGACTGGTCGGTGACCTGCACGGCGGCTGGAAACTCATTACCGCCCAACTCAACCACGAACGCCTCGGCCTGGGCGCTTGGTCGGATAAGGTGTTCGGTCCCTATAAAAGGGTGCTCGATTGGGCCAAGGCGCGCGACGAAACCGGCCACCGCGCGATAGACCTTCCCTGGGTGCGCCGACTGCTGGCCGATTGCTACACGCGCTTGGAGGCCATGCGCCTGATCAACTTTCGCATCGCCGCGGACCTAGAAAAAGGCAGCATGGACGTGGCACTGGCCTCAGCCACCAAGGTGTATGGCTCCGAGAGCGTCGTCAAAATTCTGCGAAACCTGGTCGAGATTGTGGGCAATAGCGCTCTGGTACGCCAAGGCAGCAGCGCGGAGTTGCTAATGGGCGACTTAGAATACGAAGTACGCGTTGCTACCACCCTAACATTTGGTGGTGGCACAAATGAAATCCAGCGTGAGCTCGTCGCCCAATTTGGTTTGCAGATGCCGCGCACGGTGCGCTAAGCCCGTGCAAGACGAGGGGAATGCACATGAAAAACCGTTCCATCGTGCCCCGCGAAGTCACGCAGTCCAAGCTGGACCGCCGCGGCCAGGCTAGCCAACGCCATCGGGCGTCCCAGACCTATGCCCTAGCCGAGCGCTTCGAGGAAAGCGCCCAGCGTTACGCTGATCGCCCCTGCCTGCATTACGGTGACACGAGCCTGACCTACGCGGAAACCAATGCGTGTATTAACCAAGTGGCGCATGCCGGTCACCGGCTGGGTTTGCGCTGCGGAGATGTGGTCGCACTGTGTATGGAAAACCGGCCGAGCTTCATATTTGTATGGTTTGCCCTGATGAAGTTAGGGGTCACCACGGTTTTTCTCAACACCAATGCGCGCGGTAAGGCACTTGAGCACGGTTTAATCGAGACGGACACCAAATTGGTCGTAGTCGGTGAGGAGTGTTTGCCTCAGTTCACCGTAACCGCTCTACCCCCGGGGGTTCGCTGTTGGTTTTGGCCCGACATCGAATACCCGGCCACCGCCCTCGCTAAGTCGCCAAGCATCTTAGATTTGCAAGCGTTATCGTTGCAAAGTGACAGCGCTAACCCGCCCAGCGACTGGCGTGCTGGACTGGTGGCCGAGAGACCGGCCGTCTACATCTTCACCTCGGGCACTACAGGACTGCCAAAGGCGGCAATCATCAGCCACGCACGCTGGCTGATTACCGGCGATGTGATGCAAATCACCATGGACGTGCAGCCCAGCGATTGTTTTTACTGCTTTTTACCGCTTTACCACGGCGCGGCGTCCCTGTCAGCGGGGGCCACGGCCATTGCGAGCGGCGCCAGCTTGCTGCTACGCCGCAAATTCAGCCGAAGCGAGTTTTGGGCCGATGTGCGTCGCCACCAAGTCACTATCTGCCAATACGTGGGCGAGATTGTTCGTTTTTTGCTTACCACACCGGTACAGCCGGACGAGCGCGAACACAGTCTGCGCAAAATGGTAGGCGCCGGTATGGCGAGCGAAGTGTGGGAGCAGTGGGTGCGTCGTTTTGGCGATTTTGAAATTTACGAGGGCTGGAGCGCCACTGAGG
>Ga0194132_10002293_pt1 | contig 36418 bp, 30 predicted proteins | sample TA2KigOf80mmetaG_FD_148612 | JGI IMG/M metagenome (GOLD analysis project Ga0194132, IMG submission 148612) | Freshwater microbial communities from Lake Tanganyika, Tanzania - TA2015054 Kigoma Offshore 80m | ecosystem: Environmental > Aquatic > Freshwater > Lake | place: Tanzania: Lake...
GGGTTGCCCGGCCGCGACGCACAAATCGAGAAGGTCTGCCAGTCCATCCGCAACATCGCCAAGGCCGGCATCGAGGTATTGCAGTACCAGTGGATGCTCCTGGGCGGGCTGCGCACGGAATACAGCCCCACGGGCCGGGGCGGGGCGCGGTACCCCCGCTTCGACATGGAGGTGGCCAAGCGCATGCCCGCGGCGGCCATGGACTGGCTGCGGGGCGGAGGGCCGTACCCCCACCTGCCCGACCGCGATATGAGCCAGCAAGAGGTGCTGGACAACCTGGTCTACTTTCTGGAGCGCATCGTGCCGGTGGCCGAGGCCGAGGGGGTGAAGGTGGCCGCCCACCCCGACGACGCGCCAGTGCCCTATTACATGGGCGTGGGCCGCATCCTGGTGGATGAGGCCGGCATGCAAAAGGTGATCGACGCGGTGCCCAGCGCGCACAATGGCCTGGGCTTCTGCATGGGCACCATCGGGACGATGGACCGGGTGGACGTGGTGCAGGCCATCCGCCGCTTCGGCGGGCAGCAGCGCATCTTCTTCGCCCACTTCCGCAATCCGCGCGGCCAGGTGCCCAAGTTCGACGAGGTCTTTCCCGACGAGGGGGACATCGACATGGTGGCGGCGGTGCGGGCCTTTGACGAGGTGGGATTCGACGGGGTGATCCGCATCGACCACTGCCCCGGGGTGGTGGGCGACAACGGGCGGGCTGACCGCTCCTTTGCCTTTCAGGTGGGGTACCTCAAGGGGTTGGTGAACGCGATCCGCGAGTTAGGAGGGAACTAGGATGGAACTGGCACTTTCGGTACAACACGGACAGGACGATCAACTGATCTTCGCCCAGCAGTTGGGCGCCGACAGTGTGGTGGTGATGGTGGACAATCTGGAGGCGCCGACCCTGAAGGCGGCGCGCAACCGGGTGGAGCGCAGCCAGCTCAAACTGGCCGGCATCGAGGTGCCGCCCGCGGTGGCGCAGGACCTGGGTGTATTCTCTGAGGGGTTGCGCAATGCCGGGGAGGTGGGCATCGGGCTGGTCAGCAGCGACTGGCGGGGAGCAACTGCCGCGCCGCAGCCGGTGGGCCGGGGCAAGGCCCTGGTGAGGGCGGTTGCAGCCTCGGCCCCTGCCTGGGAAACCCTGGAACAGTTCGCGGCCCAGGCCGGACCCGTGGCCCAGGCCGCCGGGGTGCGCCTGGCCTGCCGGGCCGGGGCCGGGATGCTGCGCGAGAGCAAGCGCCTGCTGGGTGTGGTGCCGGCCCTGGACCTGGACTTGGCCGAGGCAGGGGGTTCCGGCGTTTCAGCCGAGGAGTTGATCGGCGCGGCGGGCGCCAAGCTGGCCCTGGTCCACGCCCGCAACCTGCGCCAGCAGCAGCAGGCTTTTCTCGATGAGGGGGAGGTCTCCCTGCCCAAGGTGATGCAGGCCCTGGTGCGGGCCGGCTTCTCCGGGCCGCTGCGGGCCTCCCTGCCCCCGGGCATGGTGGAGGACACCGAGTGGGGCCACAAGGGACGCGCCTTTGACCTGGGGTACCTGCGGGCTGTCCTGCAGGTGATCGAGCGGAGTGGCAAATGAGGGCGACTCCCGACCGTCCGGGGGTCATCGCCCCACCGCCCCTGGTCTACATGGTTCCCTTTGGCGCCGGGCTCTGGTTGCAGCGGTTGGTACCCCTGCCCTTCAGGATGGGAGGATGGGGGGCCTGGCTGGGCTGGTCCCTGGTGGGGATCAGTTGCCTGGGCTTTGTGCTGGCCCTGGTCGCCCTGTGGCGGGCCGGCACCACGGTCAATCCGTACCGGGCCTCCACCGCCATCGCCGAGGCCGGCATCTACCGCTTCACCCGCAACCCCGTGTACCTGGCCGACGCCCTGCTCTACGTCGGGGCGGCCCTGGTGCTGCGGGATTTGTGGTCCCTGCTCCTGCTGCCCCTGGCCCTGGTGGTGGTACACAAGGGGGTGATCGCCCGCGAGGAGGCGTACCTGGAACGGAAATTCGGGGAGGAGTACCGGCGCTACAAGGCCCGGGTCAGGCGCTGGCTCTAGCCGCCGCTTTTCCCTCTGATCCCGTAGCGCTGCAATTTCTTGATCAGTCCCTGCCGGGTGAGGCCCAGCACCTCGGCGGTGCGGGTCTGGTTCCAGTTGTTCTGGCCCAGGGCCTCCTCCAGGAAGCGGCGCTCCACCTGCTCCATCCGCCTCTTGAGGGTGCCGTCGCTGCCGGGCAGCTCGTCGCGGATGGGCTCGCCCACCCCCCGCACCTCCTCTGAGAGCAGGGCCGGCCCCACCGGCTCGCCCGGCTCCCCCAGGGTGAGGACCCGTTCCATCTCGTGCTCCAGCTCCCGCACGTTGCCGGGCCATTCGTAATCCAGCAGGAGCCGGCGGGCCTCGGGGACGAGGGCGGGCAGGGGCCGGCGGTGGCGCTGGCAGTGGCGTTGCAGGAAATGCTCGGCCAGGGGCAGGATGTCCTCGCGGCGCTGGCGCAGGGGCGGCAGGCGGATGGGGATGACGTTGAGGCGGAAGTAGAGGTCCTCGCGGAAACGGCCCTCCTGCACCTCGGCCTTGAGGTTCTTGTTGGTGGCGGCGATGATGCGCGCGTCCACCGGGCGGGGCCGGTTCTCGCCCAAGCGGGTGACCTCCCCCTCCTGGAGCACCCGCAGCAGGCGCACCTGGGTGGGTGGGGTGACATCGCCGATCTCGTCGAGAAAGAGGGTGCCGCCGCCGGCGGCCTCGAAGAGCCCTTCGCGGTCGGCGCTGGCCCCGGTGAAGGCGCCGCGCTTATGCCCGAAAAGCTCGGCCTCCAGCAGGGCCTCGGGCAGGGCCCCGCAGTTGAGGGCGACAAAGGGCCCCTCGCGGCGCGGGCTCTGGCGGTGGATGGCCCGGCCCACCAGCTCCTTGCCGGTGCCGCTCTCGCCGGTGATCAGCACCGAGACCGCGGTCCGGGCCACCTTCTGGACCAGCCCGTAGACCTCCTGCATGGGCGCTGACTGGCCCACCAACTCCCCAAAACCCTCGCGGGCGGCGATCTCCTGGCGCAGGCGCAGGTTCTCGGCCTCCAGGCGCTGGCCGGCGCGCACGGCCTCCTGCAGGCGCAGCATGGCCCGCACCCTGGCCAGAAGTTCGGTCTCCTCGATGGGCTTGAGCAGGTATTCGTCGGCCCCGGCGTTGAGGCCGGCGACGCGGTCCTCCACCTCGGTGCGGGCGCTGAGCACGATGAGGGGCAGATCCTGGTACTCGGGGCGTCCCCGCAGGGCGCCGATGACCTCGATGCCGCCCATTCCCGGCATGACGATGTCGAGCAGTACCAGGTCCGGGCGCAGGGCCTCCACCTGGCGCAGGGCCTCCTCCCCATTGGCGGCGGTGGCGGTGCGGTATCCGGCGTTTTCGAGGCGCTGTTCGAGCAGGGCGACGTTGTCGGGATAGTCGTCGGCGATGAGGACGAGGGGCGGGGCCTTCATGGCAGGGGGTCCCGGCAGCCCAGCCACTCCTCCAGCTTGAGGAGCAGTCGGGCCGGGGAGATGGGTTTGCTCAGGTAGTCGTCGCAGCCGGCCTGCAGGGCGCGAGCGTCGTCGCCCACCATGGCGTGGGCGCTGAGGGCGATGAGGGGGATGTAGCGCAGCCGCGAGTCGGCCTTGATCCGCCGGGCCGCCTCCCAGCCGTCGAGCACCGGCATCGACAGGTCCATGAGGATCAGGTCGGGGCGGCAGCACAGGGCCTGGGCGATGGCCTCTTCCCCGTCCACGGCGATGACCACCTCGCAGCCGCAGTCCTCCAGGACCTGGCAGAGGAACTCGCGGTTGTCGGGGTTGTCCTCGGCGATGAGGATCTTCTTCATGAGGCCGCGCCCTGCAACTGGAGGGTGGGCTCCGGGGCCAGGCTCAGGGGCAGGTTCACGGTGAAGATGGAACCCTGGCCCACGGCGCTGTGGACGTGGATCTGCCCGCCCAGCAACTGGCACAGCCGCCGGGTGATGGCCAGCCCCAGGCCGGTGCCCACCACGCCGGGCAGGGCCTGGCCGTCCACCTGGCTGAACTCCTCGAAGATGGCCTCCAGCTTTTCGGCCGGGATGCCGGTCCCGGTGTCCTGCACCGCGATCTCCATCCCCTTCCCCTGGGCCCGGGCAAGGATGGCGATGCGGCCCTCGCGGGTGAACTTTGCCGCGTTGCTCATGAGGTTGACTAGGATCTGCTTGAGCTTGGCCTTGTCGCTGTGCAGCCACAGGGGCAGCTCGGCGCAGTTGACTTCGAGGACCACGGGCTTGTCGCGCAGCAGGGGCTCGGCCATCACCGCCACCTCCTGCACCACCTCCTGCACGGCAAAGCGCTCGCAGTGCAGGGCGGTGCGGCCCGCCTCGATCTTGGACAGGTCGAGCAGCTCGTTGATCAGGTGGAGCAGGTTGCCGGCGTTGCGGTGGATGGTGGCCAGGTTGCGCTGCTGGCGCTCGCTGAGGTTCTGCTCGCGGTTGCCCTGCAAGAGTTCGGTGAAGCCGAGGATGGCGTTGAGCGGGGTGCGCAATTCGTGGGACATGCTGGCCAGGAAGGAGCTCTTGGTCTGGTTGGCCCGGCGCACCTGGGCATTGGCTTCTTCGAGGGCGGTGGTTTTCTGCCGCAGTTCGAGGTTGGAGGCCCGCAGGCGGCGGTCGCGCTGCACCAGGCGCTTTGCCTGCCAGCCCAAAAGCAGCAGGGCCAGGCCCAGGCTCCCCATCCAGGCCAGTTGGGTGTAGGGCAGGTGGATGCCCAGTTGCACCTGGGCCGGATCGGAGTAGTTGAGGTCGCGGTCCACGGCCCGCACCTCGAAGGCATACTCCCCCCGGGGCAGGCCGGAGTACTCGACCCGGCTGGCGCGGGTCTGCCGCCAGTCCTGGTCGTAACCCTGCAGCCGGTAGAGATAGGTGGCCTGGCCGGGACGCGCGGTGAAACTCATGGTGCGGAACTCGAAGGCGGTCAGGCCCGCATCGGTGGGGATCTCCACCTTGCCCCGCGCCGGGTAACGCCGGTCGGCCACCACCGCCTCGATAGTGGTGGGCAATGGGGTGGGCACGGGCGGATGGTAGCGGGTAACCCCGTTGTTGCTGCTCACCCACAGATGGCCCTCCCCGTCCTCCACCACGGCGATGGCAACGTTGCTGGCCAGGCCGTCTTCGCGGGTGAGGTGCTGGAAGACCTGCCCGTCGTAGCGGCTCACCCCGCCGCCGTCCGTGCCGATCCACAGGTCCCCGTCGGCGGCCTGGGCGATGGAGTGGACGTCGTTGGAGCTGAGGCCCTGGCGCGTGGTCAAGTTGGTGAAACCCTGGCCGTCGTACCGGCTCAGTCCCCCGTGGGTGGCGAACCACAGATCGCCCTGGGGGTGCTGATAGATGTCGAGCACGTCGTTGTGGGCCAGCCCGTCGCGGGTGGTAAAGACCTCGAAGCGCTGGCCGTCGTAGCGGGTCACCCCTTTGCCGGCGCTGCCAAACCAGAGGTTGCCCTGGCGGTCCAGGAGCATGGGACAGGCGCCGCTGCTGCCCATGCCGTCCTCGGCGGCAAAAACCTCGAAGCGCTGGCCGTCGTAGCGGGCCACCCCGTCGCCGCTGCTGAACCAGAGATTGCCCTGGCGGTCCTGGACGATGCAGTCCACCTCGTTGTCGGGCAGGCCATCCTCTTCGGTGAAATTGGTGAAGGTACGGCCGTCGTAACGGCTAGCCCCGCCTGAGGTGGCGAACCACAGGTTGCCTTCGCGATCCTGCGAGATCGACGCTACTTTGTCGTCGGCCAGGCCGTCGGCAGTGGTGTAAGTGGTCAACCGGTGGCCGTCGTACCGGCTCACCCCGCCGCCCTGAGTGACCAGGGGGCCGTTGGCGAACCAGATGTGTCCCTCCCGATCCAGGAGAAACCCGTGCACTCCCTCCGGCGAAAGGCCATCGGCGGCGCCGAAAACCCGGAAGCTCTCCTCGTCGTACCGATTCACCCCCCCCGAGGTGCCAAACCACAGGGCCCCCTCGCGGTCCTGCCAAATGGCCGAGACCACGTTGAAGACCAGGCCGTCGGCAGTGGTCAGGGTTGTCCAGGTTTTGCCGTCGTAGCGGCTCACGCCCCCGTAGGTGCCGACCCACAAGACCCCCCGGCGATCCTGAAAGATCTCGATCACCCGGTTGTTCGCCAGCCCATCCTTTTCGGTGAAGGTAGTCCAGGTTTTGCCGTCGTAGCGGCTCAACCCCTTTTCCATCCCGCCGACCCAGATATGGCCCTGCTGGTCCTCGAAGATCGACATGACGCGGTTGTCGGCCAGGCCGTCCTTGTCGGTGAAGGTGGTCCAGGTCTGGCCGTCGTAGCAGCTGACGCCTCCCCCCAGGGTGGCGAACCAGAGCCGGCCCTGGTGGTCCTCCTTCAGGTCCAGCACCCGGTTGTCGGCCACTCCGTCTTTGTCGGTGAGGGTGGTCCAGTTGTTGCCGTCAAAACGGCTGACCCCGCCGCCCCAAGTGCCAAACCAAAGGTGACCGTCGTGGTCCTGGAGCAGGGAGGTGACGCGGTTGTCGGCCAGGCCGTCCTTGTCGGTGAAGGTGGTCCAGGTCTGGCCGTCGAACCGGCTGACCCCGCCCAGGGTAGCGAACCAGAGGCGGTCCTGGCGGTCCTGGAGCAGGGAGGTGACGCGGTTGTCGGCTAGGCCATCCTTGTCCGTAAAGGTGGTCCAGGTCTGGCCATCGAAACGGCTGACCCCGTCGTTGTAGGTGGCGAACCACAGATACCCTTCGCGGTCCTGCAGCACGTCCACGACCCAGGGCCCGGCCAGGCCGTTGGTGGCGTCGTAGGTGCGCCAGTTGCCTTTGCCAGGGCCCAGCTCCCTGCCCTGCCCCTTTCCCGCTGGCTGGCTGCGGCCCTGGCCGGCCGGGGCGGAATAGAGCAGCATCTGGGCCTTCATGGTCCCGTCCGGGCGGCTGGCCCCGAAGCGGTCGGCCAGCCGGCGTCTCAGTTCGCGGAAGAGCGCCTGGGAGGAGTCGGCCTCCAGTTGTTTCTTGGTGGCCGACCAGGCAGCCGGCGAGGGCTGGACGAAGAGGAGGCTGAAGACACTGTCGGCGGTGGGGCGGCTCTGCAGGGGGGAAGCTATCAGGCCAAAGTCAGCCAACAGCGGGGCGACCTCCTGTTCGTAGGCCGCGGCGAACTCGGCGCGGCGCTCGGGGGCCACCCAGAAGGAGGCGCGGACCAGGGTGGGCTCCGCGGGGGGTATGGCCGCTACAGTGGAACCGGCCAGGAACAGGGAGAGGAGCAGGGCGGAATGGAGTAACATCTGGACCTCGACGCCGGAGGAGGGCGGATCAAAACAGGTGGCCTGCCTCGGGGCAGGCCACCGTTCAACCGGTTGGGCGCAGGGGCGAATGGCCGCAGGGGGCGGTTACAGGCCGCCGGCAGCGATCTTCTGCTCGGCGCTGAGGCTGCCTTCCGGCAAGGGCACGGCCTCGCCGGTCCCATCGGCGTTCACAATCCAAGATTGCCCATCATCATCGCCGCCCATCACCCTAAAGATAACGGCCCGGCCATCCGCCGACCAAGCAGGGAAGAGCTCCGGTCCGGGGCGGTGGGTCAGCCTGATCGGCTGCCGGCCGTCGGCGCCTGCGACCTGGACCTCGAAGTCCCCGTCGCGGTTGGAGACGAAGGCGATCCGTTGGCCGTCTGGCGACCAGGCGGGCAGTCCGTCCTGGTCTGGATCATCGGTGATCTGCTTCAGGCCGTGCCCGTCCACCCCGACGCGATACAGGTCCCAGTTGCCCGAGCGATTGGACATGAACAGGATCTGCCGGCTGTCGGGGGACCAGGAGGGCTGCCAATCGTAGCCGCGGTGGTCGGTCAGGCGGACGAGCTGCTGACCCTGGGTATCCATGACGTAGAGTTCGTCGTTGCCGTCCCGGTCCGAAACAAAGGCCAGTTTGCTGCCGTCGGGTGACCACACCGGCTGCTGGTCGTCACCGGGGTGGCAGGTGAGTCGGCGGACGCCATTGCCGTCGACATCCTTCAAATAGATCTCCAGATCGCCGTCCCGCAAGGAGGTGAAGGCCACCAGTCGACCGTCAGGGGAGGGAACCAGATCCGTGGGGTTGGCGGGGCCGAGGGGCTGACAGGTATCCTGGCTGGCAGCTGCCGGGCCGGCTGCCAGGGCACAATGGGCCGTCAGGAAAGCCATCGCGGCGCGAAGGGTCATGGATGTGGGCATCGGAATTCCTCCTGGGCACTGAATCGAAGGGTGGCTGACAACCGGGTTCTTTTGCACAATCCGTGCCAGCTGGGCAGAATGTCGGGAAAGTGATTTATAAACAGGGACATATGCCAATGGAGCGGCCAAGGACGGCTCAGGGCCGGTACTGTCAACGGCGGTTGGAGGTGGCGCGGCTAGATGAGCTAATCACTTGAAAACAGATGTCTTAGACCTGACAACAGCGGTTTACAGCGGTCTGGCGGTGTGGTTTACAGGTTGTGGGTTGGCGGCAGGGTTGGGGCCGGCTTAGATCAGGCCGGCAACCCACGAGCAGGAGGGGAGGGATTCGATGGCAGAAGCAGTGCGCTGGCACGACCTGCGGGAATTGGAGATCGAAGGCACGGTGGATTCCTCCCACCCCACCGACCTGGGTTTCATGCGCCAGGCTCAGGCCTTCCTGCCACTGCTGCAGGAGTTGTTGGGTGGTTGAGATGGTCGGCCAGGGGATGCCCCGGGAAACGCCGCCGGGGCCCCCCTGGCCTCCAATCACGCCTCAGCCAGCAGCCGGTCCACCACCTGTTGCCGGTACTCGGGCGAGAGGCTGCGGAAGTAGGCGCTGTATCCGGTGACCCGCACCACCAGGTCGGGGTACTTGGCGGGGTCGGCGTGGGCCTCGAGGATCTGTTCCTTGGCGATGACGTTGATGTTGATCAGGGTGCCGCCCAGTTCGTTGTGGCCTTTGATCAGCGCCTCGATGGCCTCGATGCCGCCGATCTGGCGCGACAGGTTGGCGTCGATGTCCAGCTGCAGGGGCGTGGTGTTGCCCCAGCGGGGTTGCACCGCAACCACCGCGTTCGACTTGGCGGTGGGCGCCGAGCCGCCGTTGGCGGTGAATCCCGGATCCGGATTGGCGCTGTGGGAGATGGGGTCCCCGGCCTTCCGGCCATTGGGGGTGGCGCCCAGGTTCCTGCCCAGCATGGCGACGATGCCGTGGGAAAAGAGTCCGGGCAGCACGGTATACCCCTTGGCTGTGGGTTTGGTGCGCACCAGGTCGCCGTAGAGGTCGGCCACCCTCTTGGCCCAGTAGTCGGCCCGCGAGCTGCCCGAGCCGAAGCGGGGGATGGCGTGTAACATCAACCGCACCGCCTCTGCTCCCGCGAAGTTGCGCTCCAGGTGGCCGGCCAACTCCTCCCAGCCCAGCCTTTTTTCCCGCACCACCCGCTGCTCGATGGCGGCAAAGGAGTCGGCCACCGTGGCCAGGCCCACCCCGTCGCAGGTGAGCCGGTAGATGTCCACCCCGCCCTCGGCCATGTCCAGGCCGCGCTCGATGGTCCCCTGCATGAAGAGGTTGAGCACGATCTCGGGGCTGTTGCGGGCCTGGTGTTCCATGTGCCAATCAAAGCCCTGCTTGATGGTGTCCACCGCGATGCCCAGGTGGTGGCTGTAGCGCTCCCACAGTTTCTCCAGGGTGGGGGTCCCCTCGGCGATGGTGTCGCGGAAGGCGTGTTCGAAGGGGGAGACCAGGCACATGCGGGTGACATCCTGCAGGCAGTACTCGATGCCGGGCAGGGCGGTCCAGTTGCAGCCCACCTTAGCCCGCATCCGCGCCACCTCGATGGGCACCCCGTTGCGGGCGTATCCCTCGTCCAGGCCCTTGGCGCAGGCGTAGCTGCAGCCGGTGCCGTCCTCAAAGAGGTACTGCACCGCCCGCCGCAAAAGTTCTGGGTTGAGGCCGTCGTGGACCCGCAGGGCCATGTTGATGGGGATCTGGAGCCGGTGCATGGCCTCCAGCACCAGGAAGGAGACCGGGCTGGTCAGGTCGCGGCCGTTTGGGGCCGGGCCGCCGATCTGGGAGTAGTGGGTGTCGTTGAAGAAGAGGCTGGCGATACTCCAGATGGCTTCTTCGTCGTCGCCCCGGCCGGTGGCCCAGTCGGCTTCGTAGTAAGGTCGCAGCAACTCGTCGAGCTGCCCCAGCGCCCCGCCGGCGGCCCACATGCGGTCGATGGCTTGGAACCAGGCCAGGAACTGGCAGGCCTCGCGCAGGGTGCGCGGCGGTTTATCCACCAGCCACTCGTTCATCGCCGCGATCTCGAGCAGGTTATCGCGCAGGGCCGGGGTGGTCTCGGCGGCGGCCATCTCCCTGGCTTTGGCCACGTGCCGGTGGATCCACGCCTGCACCCCCAGCACCAGGGCCTCCTCCCCGTCGTAGAAGGAGGTGTCCTGCGGGCGGTTGAGGTTGCGGTAGTGGCGGATCTTCTCCAGCAGGCCGCCCCAGCCCAGGTCCAGGCCCAGGCGCATATCCGGCCCGCAGTGGTTCATCGCGCCGATGCCGGTGAACTGGATATTGTATTTCTGGTGCAAGGGGGCCAGATGAACAGGCCGGTCCTCGGGCCGCCAGCCGCCCACCCCGGGCGGGCCCAGCTGCACCCAGGCCCCGGCCAGGGCGCTGTGCGGGTGGATGTACACCGGGTGCACCTCCAGCCAGGCGCGGAAGTTCTCGCCGATACAGCGGGCCCCGTAGCTGCCGCCGCTGGCGTGGTTGGACTGCCGCTCGAAGGGGATGGGATCGGGCCAGGGAATCCAGCCGTGGTCGTCGATGTCCATGAAGCCGCGCCGGCGCAGCTTCTCGGCGGTGTGGGCGGACTTGGTCTGGCGCAGGGCCTCGATGCGGCACCGGTACGAATGGTCATGGGTGGTGGGGGTTTCGCTGGTGGCGGTCATTGTTATCCTCTCTCAATTCGGCCTCACCTGGCCGACGAATTGCCTGGCCACCTCGGCCAGTTCGCCCAGGTGGTCTTTGGACGGGGTGGTGAAACGCTCTTCTTCCTCCAACCCCAGGCTCTGCAGCTTGGCTTTGCCCAGGGAGTGGTAGGGCAGGAGTTCGTAGTAGAGCAGTTCGGGGAAAGCGGCGATGAAACGGGCGATGCTGCCGATCTCCTCGGCGCTGTCGTTGATCCCCCCGATCACCGGGGTGCGGACGATGAGGGGGGTGCCTGAGGCCCCCAGGAAGAGCAGGTTGGCCCGCACCCGTTCCCCGTCGTTGCCGATATAGCGCCGGTGTTTTTCCGGGTCGGCGACCTTCAGGTCGTACATCACCAGGTCGATGTCGGGCAAAAGCTCGGCCAGGAAGGTCCACGGATAATTGCCGGCGGTTTCGACGGCGGTGTGGATGCCCTGGTCTCGGCAGGCCCGCAGCAGCTCGCCCAGGAAATCCTTCTGCATCAGCGGCTCGCCACCCGAAAAGGTGGCGCCGCCCTGCGAGTGGCGGTAATAGGGGGCGTCCTCCAGGATCTGGGCCATCACCTCTCCCACCTCCAGTGGCCGACCCGCCGCGACCAGGGCCCCGGAGAAGCACTCCTCGGCGCAGCGGCCGCAGTGCTGGCAGCGCTGGCGGTGGTACACCTTCTCGCCGGCGACCAGCTGGTGGGCGCCGGCCTGGCAGACCTCGACGCAGCGGCCGCAGCCGATGCAGTGTTGGGGAAAGACCTGCACCTCGGGCCGGAGGCGGATGGATTCGGGATTGTGGCACCAGGCGCAATCGTTGGTGCAGCCCTTGAGGAAGACCGTGGTGCGCACCCCGGGGCCATCGTGGGTGGAAAAGCGCTGAATGTTGAAGACCACACCATTCACAGCAGGCTTCCCCGCTCCAGGGGCGGCGGATACCCGTCGAAGAAATCGACCAGCCCGCTCTCCAGGGAGTACTTGGCGCCCACCACCACCACCTCCCCTTTCTGGGTCATTCCCTCCAAAAGCGGCGAGCCGTGCCGCAGTTGGCTGGCTGCGGCCCGCACATTGGCCTGTACCGCGTGGCGGATCAGCGCCTCCTGGTCGTGGATCAGTTCGGTGGCCAGCAGGCCCTCCACCGCGGGGCGGACCCGGTCGATGATGAGCGTGGGGTGGAAGTTCTGGTCGGAGGTTGGGCGCTGAAGTTCCTCCAGGGTGACCACCACGGCCCCGCAGTTGGAGTGACCCAGCACCACCACCAGTCGCACCCCGAAGCGGGCGACGGCAAACTCGACACTGCCCACCTGGGAGGGGCCGACGATGTTTCCGGCCACCCGGATGACAAAGAGATCCCCCAGTCCCTGGTCGAAAACAGTCTCGATGGGCACCCGCGAGTCCGAGCAGCCCAGGATGATGGCAAAAGGGTGCTGGCCGGCGGCCAGTTCCCCCCGGCGGGTGTGGGAAAGCAGAGCGTCGAGGCTCTGCAGATTGGCGGCGAAACGCTGGTTGCCCTCTCGCAATCGCGCCAGCGCCTGAAGTGGTGTCATGCCCGGTCCCCCTTTCACTATAGAATATTCGCAAGCAGGTCCCAAAAATGAATGCCCGACGGTGCGCTTGACAGGTGGGGGGCTTTGGAGAACTGTACCTAGCGCAGCCCCGAGGAGAAGGCTCTCTGCCTGGAAAGGAGGCGGTCATGGTTGCCGATCTGCTCCCCGTCCTGATGCTGGCCGGTGCGGCCCTGCTGATCCCCGTGGTGGTCCTGGCGGCGGCCAGAAAGCGCGAGCAATACTGCGGCGAGAAACTCAAGAACTGCTTCTGGTGCGGCGAGCAGTGCACCTTCTACAAACTGGAGGACCACCCAGCCAGGGCGCGGAACTAGCCTACCGCGATGCTGCATCGGCCGACCGGCCGGCGCAGCGGATCCCGGCGCGGGAGAAGGGGCCGGCCGTGAACAGCCTCGAACGCTACCTGGGGGTGGTGCGGGGGGAAAGGGTGGATTTCCTGCCCCGCCTGCCCATCCTCATGCTCTTTGCCGCCGAGCACATCGGTGCCGAGTACGGATCCTTTGCCGCGGATCACCGGGTGCTGGTCGCGGCCAACCAGCGCATGGCCGCCGACTTCGGCCTCGATCAGCTGAACACCATGTCCGACCCGTACCGCGAGACCCAGGGTTTCGGCGCCCAGATCGTCTACGTGAAGGACGGGGTGCCGCGCTGCCCCCACCCCCCCTTGGCCGAGCGCAGGGACCTCGCCGTCCTCCTCCGCCCCGATCCCCATCGCTCGGAGCGCATGCGCGACCGCCTGGAGGCGGTGCGCGCCTACCGCGAAAGCGGCGGCGGGCGCTTTTCCATCATGGGCTGGGTCGAGGGCCCGGCCGCCGAGGCGGCGGACCTGCGCGGGGTGGCCAATTTCCTCATCGACCTGTTGGACGACGAGGTCTTTGCGGGGGAGCTGATGGACCGCTGCGTGGAGGTGGGCATCGACTTTGCCCGCGCCCAGGTCGCCGAGGGGGCCGAGACCATCGGCATCGGCGACGCCATCGCCAGCCAGGTCTCTCCGGGGGTGTACGAGCGCCTGATCCAGCCGCGCGAGCAGCGCCTGGTGCGGGCGATCAAGGAGATGGGCGCCCTGGTGCGACTGCACATCTGCGGGGATATCATCCACCTGCTGCCCGGCATCGCCGACCTGGGGATCGACCTGATCGACGTGGACCACCTGGTCGACATGACCCTGGCCCGCCGGACCCTGGGTTCCCGGGTAGTGCTCACCGGCAACCTGGACCCGGCCAGCGGGGTGCGCTTCGGCGAGCCGGGGGCCATCCGCCAGGCCGTGCTGCGCACCTACGCCGAGGTGGGCAATCCCTACATGGTCAACGCCGGCTGCGAGATCCCGCCGGGCACGCCGCCGGCCAACCTGCGGGCCCTGTGCGAACCGGTCCCCTACGCCCCATGAGAGAATACCGACGATGAACAGCCGCCAGCGTCTCAAAGCGGCGCTTGCCCACCAGGAGCCGGACCGGGTGCCCGTTGACTTTGGCAGCACCGCGGTGACCGGCATCCACGTCACCTGCGTGGCGGACCTGCGCCGGCACTACGGCCTTGAGGAGCGGCCGGTGAAGGTGTGGGAGCCGTACCAGATGCTGGGCTGGCTCGACGAGGACCTGCGCCAGGCCATGGGGCTGGACAGCGAGGGCCTGTACCCCCGCACCACCCTCTTTGGCTTTCCCAACGAGCACTGGCAGGAGTTCCGCACCCCCTGGGGCCAGGAGGTGCTGGTGTCGGAGCACTTCCGGACCACGGTGGACGGCAACGGGGACCTGCTGCTCTACCCCCAAGGCGACCTGGCGGCCCCGCCCCGGGGCCGCCTGCCGGTGGGCGGGTTCTTCTTCGACACCATCGTGTACCAGGAGAAGTTCGAGGAGGGACAGCTCAACCCCGACGACAACCTGGAGGAGTTTACCCCCGTCGACAACCAGACCCTGGACCACCTGCGCGCCGAGGTGGCCCGCACGGCCGGCTCGCCCAGGGGCAGGGTGGGCACCTTTGGCGGCACGGCCTTTGGCGACATCGCCCTGGTGCCGGCCCCCTTCCTCAAACGGCCCAGGGGCATCCGCGACATCACCGAGTGGTACATCTCCACCCTGGTCCGCCAGGACTATTTGCACGCGGTCTTCTCCTGCCAGTGCGAACTGGCCCTGGCCAACCTGGCCCGGATCCACGCGGTGGTGGGCGAGGCCGTCGACGTGCTCTTCGTCTGCGGCACCGACTTCGGCACCCAGACCTCCAGCTTCTGCTCGCCCGAGACCTTCGACTCCCTCTATGCCCCCTACTACCGGCAGATCAACGACTGGGTCCACGCCCACACCGCGTGGAAGACCTTCAAGCACTCCTGCGGGGCGGTGGAGCCTTTCCTGTCGCACTTCATCGACAACGGCTTCGACATCGTCAACCCGGTGCAGTGCTCGGCAGCGGGCATGGAGCCGGAGAAACTCAAGGAGCGCTACGGGGACCGGCTGGTCTTCTGGGGCGGGGGGGTGGACACCCAGCGCACCCTGCCCTTCGGCACCCCGGAGGAGGTGCGGGCCGAGGTGCTGAAGCGCTGCGAGATCTTCGCGAAGAACGGCGGCTTCGTCTTCAACGCGGTGCACAATATCCAGGCCAACACCCCGGTGGAGAACATCGCGGCCATGCTGGGGGCGGTGCGGGAATTCAACGGGGAGAGCTGAGCCAGTGGCCAGGATGAACAGCCGCGAGCGCCTGCGCGCCATCATCGCCGGCAAGCCGGCCGACCGCTGTGGTTTCTGGCTGGGCAATCCTCACGCCGACACCTGGCCGCTCTACCATGCCTACTTCGGCACCACCACCCAGGAGGAACTGCGCCTGAAGCTGGGCGACGATTTCCGCTGGATCCCGGCCGGGGTGTACCGCCATCCCCTGGGCCGGGGGCTCTTCGCGATCCCTGGCAAGAGCGCCCACGGCACCCCCGGGCCCTTTGCCGAGTGCACCGACCCGGCGGCGGTGGACGAGCTGTACGAGTGGCCCAACCCCGACCACCTGGACTTCGAGCCGGTGCTGGAGGCCCTGCGCAACGCGGGGCCCTACTACCGGGCCAGCGGCTTCTGGGCCCCCTTCTACCACCACGTCATGGACCTGTTCGGCATGGAGCAGTACATGGTGAACATGTACCTCAACCCGGAACTGGTGCAGGCGGTCACCGACCGGGTCTGCTCCTTCTTCTACGAGGCCAACGAGCGCTTCTTCGACGCGGCCGGCGAACTGATGGACGGCTACTTCTTTGGCAACGACTTTGGCACCCAGCGTGACCTGATCTGCGGGCCGGCCCAGTTCGACCAGTTCGTGCTGCCCTGGTTTTGCCGCTTCACCGAGCAGGCCCACGCCCGCGGGTACCAGGTGATCCTGCATTCCTGCGGCTCGGTCTACAAGGTGATCGGCCGGCTCATCGACGCCGGGGTCGAGTGCCTGCACCCCCTGCAGGCCCTGGCGGCGGACATGGAGGCCGGGAACCTGGCGCGCAGCTTCAAGGGCCGTATCGCCTTTCTGGGCGGCATCGACACCCAGGACCTGCTGGTCAACGGCACCCCCGAGGAGGTCAAGGCCGATGTGCGCCGGGTCAAGGAGCTTTTGGGCCCCAGCCTGATCGTCAGCCCCAGCCACGAGGCCCTGCTGCCCAATGTCTCTCCCCGGAACGTGCAGGCCATGGCCGAAGCGGCCCTGGAATGACCGAGGACGAACGATGACCCAGACCGTCGCGGCAGAACGGGGAAGGGCCACCGCGGCCCCGAGGATCCAGGAACTGCGCCGGCGTCTGCTCGAGCGCAAGCAGGGCGGCCGCAGCGGCTGGTCCCTGTCGGCCATGCCCGTGGTCTCGGCCCGTTCCCTGCGCGCCAGCGAGAAACTCTGCTCCTGGCAGTTGCGCCGCGGCCTGCTGGTGCGCGAACGCCTGGCGGGGGTGGAGTTCGCCATCGACGAGCTGGAACTGCTGGCCGGCCGCCTGGACCTGGAGGGCGAGGCTGGCGCCCCGGAGGAGATCGAGGCGGCGCGCCGCTACCTGGAGCAGTACCCCGGGCCGCCCGGGCAGACCGGCCATTGCGAGCTGGACCTGGACCTGCTCATGGAGCTGGGCATCGCCGGGCTGGAGGCGCGCATCCGCGGCCTGACGGCCGGGACCGCCGGCGAGCGGGCGGCCACCTGCCAGTCCTTCCTCCATGCCCTGGAAGGTCTGTCCCTGCTGTGCGTCCGCGCCGCCGAAGCGACCGAAGCGGCCTTCCCGGGGGCGGCGCCGGCCCGCCAGGCCGAGTTGGCAGAGATCGCTTCTTCGTGCCGCCGCATTGCCCACCAGCCGCCGGCTTCCTTCCGCGATGCCCTACAGCTTTTGTGGCTGACCCTGGTGGGGGTGATGCAGGGCGAGCCGGTGGGCCTGGTGGTCCCCGGCCACCTGGACCGCACCCTGCGGCCTTTCTTCGAACAGGACCTGGCCGCGGGCCGCCTGGAGCGGGAAGAGGCTCTGGCACTGCTCGAATCCCTCTATCTGTTGATCAACGAGTTCATCCCCGACGGCCTGGCCATCTCGGTGATGGTGGGCGGCCGCGACGCCGAAGGGCGCGACCTGACCAACGACCTCTCCTACCTGTGCCTGGAGGCCCTGCGGCGAACCCGGCTGATCTACCCCACCGTGGGGGTGTGCTGGCACGAGGGCACCCCGCCGGCGCTGGTGGACTTGGCCCTGGAACTGATCGCCGATGGGTGCGCCAACCCGGCCTTCTTCAACGACGAGGTCATCCAGCAGGGGCTGCGGGACCTGGGCGTTCCCCCCGTCGAGTCCTGCCGCTACGTCAATTCCACCTGCGTGGAGATCACCCCCTCGGGGGCCAGCAACGTCTGGGTGGCCTCCCCCTACTACAACACCTGCGGCCTGCTCCTGGAGGAGATCGCCGCCCAGGCGGAGTATCCTGCCCCCACCTTTGCGGCTTTTGTGGAGCGGTACCGCCGCCGGCTGGGGGCCGCGGTGGCCAGGGGCGCCGTCGAGCAGAACCAGGCCCGGGGGGTGAGGCGGGAGCGGGGCCGCAAGCCCCTGCAGAGCGTTTTCACCCGCGACTGCCTGGAGCGGGGCCAGGACATCGACGAGGGCGGGGCCAGGTACAACTGGGCGGAGTGCTCCTTTGTGGGCCTGGCCAACCTGGCCGACTCCCTGTACGTGCTGCGCGAGGAGATCTATCACCGCCACCGCCTAGGTTTTGCCGAACTCAAGGCCGCCCTCGACCGCGATTTTCTCGGGCAGGAGGCCCTGCGCCTGCGCTTCCTCAACGGCCACCCCAAGTACGGCCAGGACTGCGCCGGGGTGGACGAGCTGGTGTCCGAGGTGGTGGGCTTTGCCGTGGAAGCCTGCCGCCGCCACCGGATGGCCCCCGACGACAGTCCGTACGTGCCAGGGGCCTTTGTCTGGATCATGCACGAACACCTGGGCCGCCAGACCGGGGCCACCCCGGACGGGAGGCGGGCCGGCTTCCCCTTTGCCGACGGCTGCGGCCCGGCCCAGGGCCGCGAGTGTTTTGGCCCCACCGCGGCCATCCTCTCCACCACCTGCTGGGACCACCGGCCCATGATCGGCGGGCTGGCCTACAACATGAAATTCAGCGCCGGCCTGCTGCGCTCGCCCTCCAGCCGCCGCCGGCTGCGCGACCTGGTGCTGACCTTTCTGCGGCGGGGCGGGTTTGAGACCCAGATCAACGTGGTCGATCAGGAGACCCTCAAAAAGGCCAAGGCCCGCCCGGAGGAGTACCGCGATCTGGTGGTGCGGATCGGCGGGTACACCGACTATTTTGCCCGCCTCTCGCCGCAGATGCAGGACGAACTGATCCTGCGCACGGAGTTCTCCCATGTCTGAAACGGGCCGCGTCTTCGAGTTCCAGCGCTTTTCCCTCCACGACGGGCCGGGTATCCGCACCACGGTCTTTTTGCAGGGCTGCCCGCTGCGCTGCGTGTGGTGCCACAATCCCGAGGGCATCCCTACCCACCCGCTGATCTCCTTCCAGGTCGAAAGATGCGTGGGCTGCGGCCATTGCTTCAACCTCTGCCCGCAGGGGGCCCACGCCATTGTCGAGGGCCTGCACCTCCTCGACCGGGAGCGCTGCGAGGTCTGCGGCACCTGCGTGGACGGGTGTTATGCCCGGGCCATCGAGGGGGTGGGCCGCCCCATGTCGGTGGCCCAGGTTTTGGAGGTGGTGCGGCGGGACCGACCCTTCTACCAGGCTTCGGGAGGCGGCCTGACCCTGTCGGGGGGCGAGCCGGCCCTGCAGATCGGCTTTGTCCTGGCCCTCTTGCAGGCGGCCCGGGACGAGGGGATTCACTGCTGCGTGGAGACCTGCGGGTTTGGCCCGGCCGAGCACTTTGCCGCCCTGCTGCCCCTGGTGGATCTTTTCCTTTTTGACCTTAAGGAGATGGACGAGGAGCGCCACCGTGCCTTCACCGGGGTTCCCAACCGCCCCATCCTCGAAAACCTGCGCCTGCTCCACAACCGGGGCGCCTGTCTGCGCCTGCGCCTGCCCCTGGTCCCCGGGTACAACGCGCGGCCGGACCACTTTGCCGCGGTGGCCGAACTGGTCCGCGCCCTGCCCAATCTCGAGGGGGTGGAGCTGATGCCTTATCACCGGCTGGGTGCCGACAAGCGGAAGCGCCTGGGGTTGGAGGAGGGAGTGGAGTTCGCGGTGCCGGGCGCGGAGCAGGTGGCGGGGTGGATCGCCGACTTTGCCGCCCTGGGGGTGCAGGTGCTCAACGCGGCGGTCGCGCCGGCCCCGGCGGGGAGCGTCTGAGGATGTCGGCCTCCACGGAGCGCGTGGCCCGGGCCCTGGCCCACCAGCCCCCGGACCGCACCCCCCTGTTCGAGATCTACTCCCCCTGGCACCCCGTATACTGGGAGATCTGCGGCCGCACCATCGCTACCGACGCGGCGATGGCCTGGGACGCGATGGCCGAGGGGGTGTCCTACGAGGAGCAGTTGCGGGCCACGGTGGAGGCCCAGTTCCTGGTGAACAGGTTCTTCCAGGTGGACATGGTGCGCCTCAACGGCGGGCCGGCGCGCCAGTACACCCGGCCAATCAAGACCGGGCCGCGCACCTGGACCCTCAACGGGGTGCCCTACCGCTACGACGAACAGACCGACCTGGTGGTGCTGGAGAACCCGGCCGCCGAGGCCAGCTATTCGCACCGCTACGACGAGGAGCAGTTGCGGAAGCAACTGGAGGAGTGGGACGGCACCGTGCCCCCCCTCAGCGGCCCGGACCCGGTGGTGGACGGGGTGCGGCGGCTGGCCCAGGCCGAGGGCATCGAGTGGACCTACATGGGCGAGATCGGCTGCGGCACCGGGGTGGCCTTCTACCCGCCCTTCATGCTGATGTGGCTGATCGAGGCGCCCGAGCTGATCCGCCGCTGGCTGGAGTACCAGATGGCCCACGCCTTTCCGGGGACCCGCCAGTTGGTGGAAAGCGGCTGCGCGGTGATCGCCATGGGCGGGGACGTCAGCTGCGACAAGGGCCCCTTCCTCTCCCCGGCCCAGTACCGGGAGTTCATCCTGCCGGCCATCCAGGCCCATGTGGACCTGATCCACCGACTGGGCGCCAGGGCGGTATACACCTCGGACGGCAACCACTGGCCCATCGTGCAGGAATTCTTCTTCGACTCGCGCATCGACGGGTACAAGGAGGTGGACCAGGCCGCGGGCATGCACTGGCCGCGGCTGATCGCCGAGGGGGTGGCGGACCGGATCTGCATCATCGGCAACCTCGACGCCCGCCACAACCTGTGCCACGGCACACCCGAGTCTATCCGCGCCGAGGTGAGGGCCTGCCTGGACTACGGCCGGCAGTGCCGGGGCGGGCACATCCTGCACGCCAGCCACTCGGTGCACGAGGACATGCCGGCGCAAAACTACCGGGCGGCGGTGGACGCGTACCGCGAGTACTTCGGGTTGGAGCCTCTTCCCAACTGAGCACACGATGACCGAGTCCCAATCTACCACTCCCCGCGACACCGGGATCCTGCGCCAACTGGCCGAGCGCAAGCTCCAGATCGCCTGCGACCCGCTCAACCTGGAACGCAAGCGGCTGTGGTACGCCCACGACGCAGGGGAGAGTCAGCGGCCTATGGTGCTGGCCGAGATCGGCGGGCTGCGGGACGAGGCCCTGCCGGTGCCCGAGTCGGCGCTCTGCTGCGAAACGCCCTGGGCCAGGGGGATAGAGCGGGCCCTGCGCACCGAGATCTACCAGTTCGAGGTGCTCAGGGACGACCACGTGGTCGAGCCCTGTATCACCACCAACTGGCAGGTGCAGGTCAGCGGGTACGGGGTGGAAGTGGTCCAGCACTACCCCGACAGCCCCGAGGTCAGGCTGGGGGCGCGGCGCTGGGATGCGCCCATCAAGGACCTGGATCGCGATTTCGGCAAGTTGCGGCCGCGCACCTACACGGTGGACCGCCCGGCCACCTTTGCCGAAAAGGCCCGATTGGAGGCGGTGTTCGGCCCACTCCTGCCGGTGCGTATCCGCGGCCGCTTCTGGTGGAGCCTCGGGATGACCTGGCCGGCGGCCGAGCTGATCGGCCTGGAGGAGCTGATGCTGGCCATGTACGACAATCCGGCGGGCCTGCACCGGCTGATGTGCTTTCTGCGCGACGACCACCTGGTCTACGCCCAGTGGCTGGAGGCAGAAGGACTGCTCACCCGCAACGACCAGAACGACTACATCGGCTCGGGGAGCATGGGATACTCCAGGGCGCTGGGGGCCGGGCACGAGGGGCCGGCGCGCCTGGAAGAACAATGGGTGCTGCTCGAATCGCAGGAAACCGTGGGGGTGGGCCCGGACCAGTTCGCCGAGTTCATCCTTCCCTATCAGTTGAGCCTGGCCGGCCACTTCGGCCGCTGTTACTACGGCTGCTGCGAGCCGGTGCAGAGCCGGCTGCACCTGATCGAAACGCTGCCCAACCTGGCGCGGGTCTCGGTGGCGCCCCGGGCCGACCAGGAATTCATGGCCAAAGAAATGGGAGATCGGATCGTCTTCTCGCGCAAATGCGATCCCCTGCTGGTGAGCACCTCCCTCTTCGACGAGGAGGCCATCCGCGCCGAGCTGCGCCAGACCCTGGAGACGGCGCGGGGCTGTCGCATCGAGCTGATCATGAAGGATGTCCACACCCTCGACAATCACCCGGAGCGGCTGCCCCGCTGGGTGGCGCTGGCGCGAGAGGTGATCGACGAGTACCACTGACGAGGGGAAGGGTTCGGGGGTGAGGAACCGGGGTTACCCCCATGTACCCCGGAGGATACAGCTATGGGGGGTTCGGGGCGTGGACCCGCTGACGGGAGTCCACCTCAGCAGTTCTTCCCCTGCACTTCCCCGCCCACCTGGGAGCATCGCGCCCACGCGCAGGAACCAGAAGGAAATGCCATGATGGTCAGTCCGCGGTCGCCTTGCGGGCCAGCAGGCCCTCCACATGCTGGCGCAGGCCCTGGGCCACTGGCGTGGCGGGCACGCTCAGGCCGCTGGCGGCCAGCCGGCCCAGGTCGTAGGTGCGGTGGCAGAGGAAGGGCGCGGCCTCGGGGTGTGCGGTAAGATGGGCGGAGACGGGTACCTCCTCCACGGCCAGCCCTACACCCAGCACCTCGGCCACCAGGCGGTAGTACTCTCGCGATTCGATCACCTCGGGGCCGGCGGTGTTGAAGACCTGGCCGCTGGCCTTGGGGTTGCCGGCGGCGCTGAGCACGGTAAGGGCCAGATCCTCGGCCAGGATGGGCTGCTGGAGGAAGTGCCCCCCGCCCACCAAGTGCAGGGGCTGGCCGGTGCGCAGTTTGGCGATCAGTTGCGGGTCGCGGCCGTGCCGGGGCAGGCAGCCCAGCTCGGAGGTGGGGCCGTAGATATGGCAGGGCCGCAGGATGGTCCAGCCCATCTGGCCGGTGTTCCCCTCGACCAGTTCCAGCTCGCAGCGGCGTTTCTTGTACCCGTACGGGGTGATCTCCTCCCCGGCCCAGTGGTCGGCCGCCTCGGGCTGGGGGAAACGCCGGTGGGCGGGATGGTACACGAAGTCGGTGGAGATCAGCGCGAACTGGCCGGCGCGTTGGCAGAAGAGTGCGAGGTCCTGGCGGATATCGGGCAGGTCGTAGCAGATGCAGTCGGCCACCAGGTCCCAGGTATGGCCGGCGCCGGCCACCGCCGCTTCCATGGCGCCGGGGGTGTGGCGGTCGGCGATCAGCGGGACCACCCCCGCCGGCACGGGCCGCTGCCCCCGGGTGAGGGTCCAGACCCGGTGCCCGGCGGCCAGGGCGGCCCGCACCAGGGCCCCGCTGACGTGGCCGCTGCCGCCGATGACGAGGATCTCCATGATGTTTCAGCCTCTTTCAGGAGGGTGTTCTACCACACCGGAGCAATGTAGGGATCGGGCGGACGGGGACCAAGCCGGTCGACTAGCGCCGGCTCAACTCCCGGTACACCTCGTCGTAGTACAGGCAGTTTTCCACCGGGGTATTGGAGGGGATGTGGTTGCCCACGGCCAGGAAGAAGCCGGGGCAGTCCTTGCCGATGGCCATGCAGCGCTCCACCTCGGCGCGGATGGCCGGCTTGGGGCCCGAGAGCAGGATGCGGGTGTCGGCGTTGCCGATGAAGGAATGGGTTTTGCCGTACCGGCGGGCCACGTACTCCATGTCGGTGGTGGGCTCCATCACGAAGCCACTGACCCCGCAGAGGGCCAGGTCGTCGATGAACTCGCTGTAATTGCCGTCGGCGGTGAAGAGGATCTTCTTGCCGCTGGCGACGAGGGGGGCCAGGTGTTCCTTGTAGTTGGGGAAGACGTAGGCCCGGTACCAGTCGGGATGGATGAAGGGCCCCTGGGTCCAGACATTGTCGTCGTGGACCATCACCACCGGGATGTCGGCTTCGCCCAGGGCGTCGAAGTACTGCTGTATCCACGTCCCGTAGCGGCGGGTCAGTTCGCCGAAACCTTTGGGATCGGTGCCGGCGGCCAGTAGGAGCAGGTCCCAGCCGAAGAGTTCGATGAACCCGGAGATGCAGGTGACGTACACCCCGGTCATGTTCACCCCGCCGGGGCTGGCCTGGCAGTTGGCCTGGTAGTGTTCCTCGAAGCGCCGGACCAGTTCGGCCCGGTCTCGCTGGCCCAGCGCCGTCTCGGGGTCGAAGCGCAGCACCTCCTCCGGCTCGCGGAAGGGCGAGTGGATGTCGGGGTTCCAGTCCACCCCGCCGGCCGCGTACACCGCGTGGCCCATACTGGTGTGCCAGGCCCCGAACTCCCCGCCCCCGATCAGGGTGGACCAGAAGAGGTCCAGGTCCCAGCCTTGGGGGCCCACGAAGGCGTCGCGGGCCTGTTGCTTCAGTTCGGGCAGGCTGTCCACGCTGACCGGGATACCAGTCACTGCCCGCAGCACCTCCCAGTGGCCTTCGATGGAGTACTCGGTGTGGGGCACCCTCGGTGGTTTGTCCAGGTTCAGCGCGGCCCAGCCGTCCTCCCAGCTCATCTCCTCCTCTCCCTCCTTGAAGTTGCCTGCCCACTGCACTACCTTTGGCGCAGGAGGCGGCGCTCTCTCCTGTTAAGTACCTAAAAGTCCCCGGCGCCCGTCAAACACCATGAATGCCGCCCAGCGCCTCGAAGCCGTCTTTGCCGGCGAGTTGATCGATTGCGTGCCCTTTGCCCTCAAGGGCTGGCGCATCCCCCAGTGCGAGGCCGAACGCGCCCTGCGCAACCAGGGGATGTGTATCTTCGACGCCCGCCCCGTGTACCAGGTCCACCATCCCGACGTGGAAACCGAAACCCTGCACTTTACCCGCGGCGGGGTGGGGTACCAGCGCACGGCCATCAAGACCCCCAAAGGCGAGCTGAGCACCCTGCACCGGCAGGTGGGGGCAGACCAGGTGGAGCGCACCACCTGGCAACTGGAGTGGCCCTTCAAAAGTCCCGAGGACTACCCTGCCCTGCGGGCAATGGTGGCCGACCGGCGCTATAGCCCCAGCTACGAAGGGTTCCTCAGGGCGCAGGAGCAACTGGGGGGCGACGCGTACTTCAAGACCATCGCCCCCGGCTGCCCGCTGCACGACATTATGTACAGCTATATGGGGCTGGAGACGTTCAGCATCGAGTGGGAGGAGCGGCGCGACGAGGTGATCGCCCTGCACCAGGCGATGACCGGGAGCCTGCGGCCCCTCTGGGAGATCGTCGCGGCCTCGCCGGCCCGGGTGGTGCAGAGCGGCGGCAACTACGCCCCTTCGGTGCTGGGCCGCGAGCGCCTGATCGAGTTCGTGCTGCCCCACTGGGAGGAAGCGGCCGATGCCCTGCGCCGGCGCGGGAAGATGCTGGGCTCGCACCTGGACGCCGACAACCAGTTGTGGGCCGCCGAGGTGGGGGCCGCGCCCCTGGACTGGATCGAGGCGTTTTCCCCGGCCCCGGATACCGACATGAGCCTGGCCCAGGCCCGGGTGGCCTGGCCGGGCAAGGTGCTCTTCCTCAACTTCCCCTCGGCGGTACATCTCGAAAGCCCCCAGGCCATTGCCGCCACCACCCGGCAGCTGCTGCGCGAGGCCGCTCCGGGGGATCGCACCATCGTCGGCATCACCGAGAACGTGCCCGAGGAGCGCTGGCGGGTGAGTTTCTCGACCATCCTGCAAACCCTCAACGAATGTGGCCGGCTGCCCATCCGGCCCGAGTCACTCTGAGGAGGTAGCTTTGTCGGAGGAAACCCTGCTCGAACAGTACCAGAAGGAAGGCTACCTGCTGGCCCGGGGGCTTTTCTCAACGACCGAGGCGGCCCAGTGCCTGGAGCACTTCATGCAGTTGCGCACCAGCGGCACCTACCCGCTGGACCATCTGGGGGTGGACACGGACCAGGGTGACCCCATTCTGAAATACCCGCGCATGACCCATATCCAGCGCTGGGATGATTTGGGCCGCCAGTGGCTGACTGACAGGCGCGTCGCCCACTGGATGAAGCTGCTGACCGAGCAGGCCCCCCTGCTGGTGCAGGGCATGGTCTACTTCAAGCCGCCCCACTCCCGGGGCCAGGCCCTGCACCAGGACCAGTTCTACCTCAAGGCCCAGCCGGGCACCTGCATGGCCGTCTGGGTGGCCCTCGAAGCGGCCGACGAGGAGAACGGCTGTCTGCAGGTGGTGCCCGGCAGCCACCGGCTCCCCATGCTCTGCACCCAGAAGGCCGACACCACCCTGAGCTTCACCGACGTGGGGGTGCCGGTGCCAGAAGGGCTGGAGTCCGTTCCCGTGCCCATGCAACCGGGGGACGCGCTCTTCTTCAACGGCTCGCTGATCCACGGCAGCCCGCCCAATACCAGTTCCACCCGCTTCCGGCGCGCCATCACTGGGCACTATGTCGGCGCCGGGGCCCGGCAGGTGGCCAGGTACTACCAGCCCGCCATGACCATGGAGGGCGAGGAGGTATGGCTGGAGATCAGCGAGGGGGGCGGCCCGTGTGGGGTGTGGGTGGACCGCCAGGGGAAGCCGGTGGTCGAGATCGAGCAGGGCTGGGCGTGGCGGCCCGAGGCCCAGGGGATCAGGGCGTGACCCTCAAGCCGTCGTTCAGCAAGGCCATCCTGGTCATCGACGACCAGCCCATCGCCCGCAGCACCCTGCGCCGGCAGTTGGAGTACTACGGATTTACGGTGATGGAGGCCGGCACTGCCATCGAAGGACTACGGCTCTACTACCAGGAAAAGGCCAAGATCGGCCTGGTCTTTCTGGACATGAGCCTGCCCGACCTGCCGGGGGAGGAGGCCTTCGCCCGGCTGCGCAAGCTCGACCCGCAGTCCAAGGTGGCCCTGTGCAGCGAGGAACTGGCCACCGAGCTCAAGGGGCAGAGCACCTTCGCGGGAGCTGTAGGCGTGATCAAGAAGCCGGTGCGCACCGACCGGCTGCTGGCCGTGGTGCGCAAGGCGTTGGGGTAGTGCGGGAGGATGGAGACGGTGTTATACTTGTCAGCATGGTCCCCCATGCGCCCCCCCTCGGGCGGCACAGGAGCGAGGTATGGCTAGCGAAAAGACCCCCGCAAGAGTGAAGGTTTCCTTCAACCAGGCCCTGGGCATGATCGGCCCCTACGTCCGGTCCAAGGTGCTGGAGCAGGTCCAGTCGGTGTCCCTGATCGTCGCCTACCTGGTGCTCTTCCAGTTGGCGGTGCTGAACATCCCCATCGCCAACGCCGTGGTGGTGGCCCTGGGCATCGGGGTGGTGATCATCGGGCTGGCCTTCTTCATGGAGGGGCTCTTCCTGGGTCTGATGCCCCTGGGCGAGACCTGCGGCATCCGCCTGCCGCAAAAGACCGTGCTGCCGGTCATCCTGGGCTTTGCCTTCATCCTCGGCGTGGGCGCAACCTTTGCCGAGCCGGCCATCGGGGTGCTCAAGGCCGCCGGCTCCTCGGTGAGGGCCTGGGACGCCCCCCTGCTCTTTCTGCTCTTGAACAAATACTCCAACTACCTGGTCTGGTCGGTGGGCGTCGGCGTGGGGGTGGCGGTGCTCTTTGGCATGTTGCGCTTCCTCTACAACTGGTCGCTCAAACCCTTCATCTACGTTCTTTACGCCGTGGGCGGGGCCGTATCGATCTGGGCGTACTTCGATCCCAACATGGTCTACCTCACCGGCCTGGCCTGGGATTGCGGGGGCGTCACCACCGGCCCGGTGACCGTACCCCTGGTGCTCGCCCTGGGCATCGGCATCTCGCGGGTGGCCTCCCAGGGCAGCGAGGGAGGGGCCGGGGGTTTCGGGGTGGTCACCCTGGCCTCGGCCTTTCCCATCCTGGCGGTGATGGGCCTGGGCCTGGTCTTTCTGGATCAGGTCCCCAAGCCGATGAGCCAGGCGGAGTTCAGCGGCCCGGCCAATCGCGAGAAGGCGCGTTTTCTCTTTGCCGACGAGGCCGAACTGACCAGTTACGTGCTCAAGAGCGGCAGTCCGGAGGCCCGCCTGGCCTTCTTCGGCGGCAAAGAGGCTGCTTTGGACGACCACGTCGCCCGGATCGCCGGCGACAGGGGGCCCAGGCGGCGGCCTTCGGCAGCTCGGCGGCCTTCGAGCGCTGGTTGCTGAGCAGCGGCAGCCATGAGCAACGGGTGCGGGTGTACGGGTCGGAGGAGCAGGTCCGGGAAAAGCTCCGGGCCCTGGGGACAGCCAAGCCCGCCGGGATCGACGCGGCCGAGTTGTTGGCGCGCAACGCCGTGGCCTCGCTGCAGGCCATCGTGCCCCTGAGCCTCTTTCTGCTCTTGGTGCTGGTGCTGGTGCTGCGCGAAAGGATCAGGCGGGCCGACGAGATCGCCCTGGGCATCGTCTTTTCGGTGATCGGCATGTTGCTCTTCAACATCGGCATCGAGCTGGGACTCTCCCGCCTGGGCGGGGAGATCGGCACCAACCTGCCCACCTCCTTCAAGGCGGTGGAGATGAGCCAGCAGCACGAGCTGATCCGCAACTTCGACCCAGAGGTGGTGATCAAGGCCATCACCCCCGAGGGCGAGGTGGAGGGCTTCTTCCACCGCAAGACCGAGGAGGGCTACGAGTCCCTGCCCTATCACCCGGACAACTACGATCCCGACACCGGCCAGTACTCCTTCACCCCGCTGCGCGGGCCCCTCTTCGACGGTTTTTTCGGCATCCTGATCGTCATCTTCTTTGGCTTCATGATGGGCTACGGCGCCACCCTGGCCGAGCCGGCCCTCAATGCCCTGGGGGCCACGGTGGAGGAGTTGACGGTGGGCACCTTCAAGAAGAGCCTCCTCATGCAGGCAGTGGCCATCGGCGTGGGGGTGGGCATCGCCTTCGGGGTGGTCAAGATCATCTACGACTGGCCGCTGATCTGGATGCTGGTGCCGCCCTACCTGCTGCTGGTGGTGATGACCGTCATTTCCAGTGAGGATTTCGTCAACATCGGCTGGGACAGCGCCGGGGTGACCACCGGCCCGGTGACCGTGCCCCTGGTGCTGGCCATGGGCCTGGGCATCAGCAGCCAGGTGGGCAGCGTCGAGGGCTTCGGCATCCTGGCTCTGGCCTCGGTCTGGCCCATCCTCTCGGTGCTGATGGTGGGGCTGTACGTCACCGGCAAGCGCAAGGCCGAACTCGAAGAAGCGGCCCGGGCGGCATAGGAGGAAGACATGGAAACCATCAAGAGCGCCCAGATCACCTGCGCCCTGTATCGCTCCTTCACCGCCAAGGCCCTGGCCGCCCTCAAGGAGCTAGGGGTGCGGGAGTACCAATTCCAGGCCAGCCGCGCCGTGGTGCTGCGGCGCAAGACCGGGGTCCTGGGCATCGGCGCCGGCATCGGGTTGGAGGAGCAGCCGGCCGACAAGATCTTCTTCCAGGTGAAAGTGGAGGAGGCCGAAAGGGCGCTACAGGGCCTGTCCGCGGCCTGCGCCCTGCATGTGCCGGGGCACGGCAGCGTTTTCAGCGAGGAGGTGGGCATCGTCGAGGGGTCGTTCTGGGAGGCGGGGGAGCTGACCCCGCTGGCCGGGGCCGAGCGGATCGCCGTCCAGGAGAACCTGGCCAGCATCACCTGCACGGTGCAGCGGGGGCGGGGCAACAGCCTGGTCAAGGCGGTGCTCAACCTGGGCCTGCCCATGCCCCAGGTCACCACCGGGGACGGCACGGGGCTGCGGGACAAGCTCGGCCTGATCCGCGTCGCCCTGCCGGCCGCCAAGGACGTGGTGCACGCGGTGGTGGCCGGCCATGAGGCCACTGACATCCTCGGGGCGCTGATCGACGCCGGTCGGCTGGACCACTTCGGCGCGGGGTTCATCTACTGCTCGCCCCTGGACCGGGGCGTGCTCAACAACATGGTCATCCGCGGCCAGCGCCATTCGGCCAGCATCGAGCAGATCATCTCCGCGGTCGATGACCTCAAGGGGTCGGCCGACTGGCGCAAGCGCGCCCTGGAGGGCGGGGAGCGGGGGGCCAGGAAGCGCAGCTACATCGAGGGCCAGGTCAACATAGTCCTGATCTGCAACGAGGGGCGGGCCACCGACCTGGTACACGCGGCCATGGCCGCCGGCGCCGGCGGCGCCACCATCAGCAGGTTGAGCCACGCCCGCACCGACGGGGCTTCCAGCCGGGTCTCTCCGGCCCGCGAGATCAGCGAACTGATCGTCGGCAGAGACGCCGCCGAGTCCATCGTCGCCGCCCTGCAGGAGGCAGGGATCTTCGACGATGAGACCGCCGGCCTCATCGCCGTCAAACCGGTGAGCCTCGCCTTCACCCACCAGCGCGGCCGGAGCTGAGCCCCCCGTCCAATCCCGCACCGAAGGTCATCCTCCCGGCACGGTTCCGCCCCCTCTGCGCCGGTTCTTCCCAGGCAGCGGTAGATGCGGCTTTCTCGATTGAGGAGGTTAGGGCCTGTCTGCAAACTCCATTCTGGCGTCGCCCGGCTGCAAGCGGCGCGTTCTGCGTTGCCCTCATTCGGCGTATTTGAGGTTCAATACGCCTGCTTCGGGCGCCTTGCCCGCACCGCTTTCGCTCGGGCTTGGGCCTAAAAGCGACTTTTCAGACAGGCCCTAGGTCAGGTCTTGGCGGGGTGGCCTTCGAGCAGGCGGAAAGCCTGTTCCACCGCCTCGGTGCGACCGGCCAGCACCAGCACGTCCCCGGCGGCCAGTTTGGCACCTTCGTCGGGCGGGGCGGCGACCTCCTCCCCCCGCACCTGGGCCACCACCCGCACCCCGGCGCCCCCGCGCAGATCCAACTCGGCCAGGGTGGCCCCGGCCCCCGCGTGTTCGGGTTGGAGCAGAAAGGTGTCGATGCGGCTCTGACTCTGGCTCTGGAGCGGGGCGGCCGGGGCGGCGGTCGGCTGGCCCGTGTGCGGGTAGGCTTCCTGGCGCAGCCGGTGCATCTCGGCGCGGATCACGTTGCCGGGCAGGTGCAGGTGCATCAGCACTGCCCTGAGGATCTCGGCGGAGGAGCCAAACTCCTCGGCCACCACCGCGTCGGCCCCGCATTTTTGCAGGTCCTCGAACTCGCTGAGGTAGCGGGTGCGGGCCAGGATGAAGAGCCCCGGGTTGAGGGAGCGGGCCAGGCGCACGTTGTCGCGCAGGGCGGTGCGGTCCGAGATGGCGAAGACCCCGATGCGGGCTTCCTCGACCCCGGCCTTTTCCTGGATCTCGCGGCGGGTGGAGTCGCCAAAGAGGATGGGCTCGCCCTGGGCCCGGGCCTCCCGCACGGTGCGGCCGTTGACATCGACGATGCTGTAGGGGATATGCTCCAGCTTGAGCACCCGGGCCAGGTGGCGGCCATTGGGGCCGAAGCCGAAGATCACCACCTGCGGCGGCTCGTGCAACACCAATTCCTCGGTGGCGGTTCCCCCATCGGCGCCGAAGAGTTTCCTGGCCAGGGGCGAGGCCAGGGCCACGCACAGGGGGGTGAGCAGCATGGTCAGCACCGAGGCGGCGATGGCGAGCTGGTAGTGCCACTCGTCGAGCAGGCCGTAGCCCTTGCCGGCCTGGATGAGCACAAAGGAGAACTCGCTGATCTGGGCCAGACCTAGGGCGGCGATCAGGCAGGTGCGCGAGGGGAAGGCCAGGGCCTTGACCGCCAGCAGGGCCGGCAGGGCCTTGATGGCCATCACCCCCCCGCCCACCGCCAGGATCAGCGCGGCGTGGTCCAGGGCAAAGTCCAGGCGCAGCAGCATCCCCACCGAGATGAAGAACATGCTGTTGAAGACGTCGCGGAAGGGCGCGGTTTCGGCCAGCACCTGGTAGCGGTAGTCGGTCTCGGCGATCAAGAGGCCGGCGGCAAAGGCCCCTAGGGCCAGGGAGAAGCCCAGGGATTCGGTGACCAGGGCCGCCCCCAGGCAGGCGAAGAGGGCGCCGATGACCACCAGCTCGCGGATGCGGGTGTGGATGATCAGGTGCAGGAAATGGGGCAGGACGTAGCGGCCCACCCCGAAGACCGCCCCCACGGCCAGCAGGCCCCCGCCGAAGCGCATGGCCACCTCGCCGGCCGAGGTGTTGCCGGCCCCGGCCAGCACCGGGACGACGATGAGCAGGGGCACGATCAGGAAGTCCTGGAAGAGCAGAATGCCCGTCACCACCTCGCCGTGCGGGGTCTCCAGCTCGCGGCGCTCGGAGTAGAGCTTGAGCACGATGGCGGTGCTGCTCAGGGCGATGAGGAAGCTGAAGTAGAGGGACTCGCGCAGGGCGTAGCCCAGGGCCAGCGCCGCCCCGGTGGCCAGGGCGATGGTGGCGATGGTCTGGAGGCTGCCGCCCACCAGCAGGATGCGGCCCAGGCGCTGCAGGCGGCTGGGGGAGAGTTCCAGGCCGACGATGAAGAGCAGGAACACCACCCCCAGTTCGGCGAAGACCTCCACCGCGTGGGTGTCGTCGATGAGGGCCAGGCCGTGCGGGCCCACGGCCATGCCGGTCAGCAGGAAGCCGACCACGGGTGGGATGTGCAGGCGGCTGCTGAGGGCGATGACCAGCAGGGCCGCGCCGAAGAGCACCACGATGTCGTGGAGAAAATGGAGTCCGTGCATTGGGGGCTATAGTAGCGGGGGTCAGGAGGGGGATGCCGGGCGTCCCAGCCGCCGGTCGGCTGTTTTTCCCCGGTCCCCTTCACTTAGTATATTGTCCCTCAATATTCTGTCTCTCTGTTCTGCCTGTCAAGGGCGCCGGAGCTTTGCCGTGGGAGGTCATTTATGAAACGAGTTGTTGTCGGCCTGGGTGGTGCCTTCCTGCTCCTGGCGCTGGGCTGCGGCGGCCCGGAACCCCAGGTGCGCCCCGGCCAGGGCCGGCCGGCGGGCCACCCATCCCCTCAGGTCCCCGACGTACAGGCCCTCTATCCGGCGCCGCCGGCCCCCCTGGTGGGCCAGCTCATCTATGTGCCCATCTATTCGAGCATCTTTTATTTTGACAGCCAGCAGACCCGTGAGTTGTCGGCCATGCTCTCCATCCACAACATCGACCTGGATAAGCGGATCGAACTCACCAGGGTCGATTACTACAATACCAAGGGGGAGCTGATCCGTTCCCACCTCCAGCAACCCCTGGGGCTCAACCCGCTGGAGACCGCCAGCTTCGTGGTCGATGAACTGGATCGCAGCGGCGGGACCGGGGCCAATTTCATCGTCGCCTGGCAGGGGCCGGGGGAGCTCAGCCCGCCCCTGGTGGAGGCGCTGATGACCGGCACCTCCTCCGGGGGGATGGTCACCCTGACCACCAGCGGCAAGGTGACGCGGAGTTTTGGCCCGGTGCGCGCGGCGGAGTAGGCGGAAGGCGGGGCGGGGGAATGCTATTCGGGCCAGACGGGGGGTTGCAGGTTGCCGCCCACCTCCTTGTGGGTCAGCATCACCCCCAGGCCCGGATAGAAGCGGCCGGTGACGTAGGCCCGCAGGGTATGCAGGGCAAAGGTCACGGTGCGGAGCTGCTGCCGGGGCCCGCCGGTGGTGTCGGCGCTCAGTTGCTGGGCGTGCTGGCAGGTGAGGACGTAGAAGTTGTGGGCCTCGCGCAGGTCATCGTCCTTGAACGAGGAGGTATTGAGGCCCTCAACCGCCCGGGCGTATTCGGCCAGCAGGGTTCGGGCCCCCTCGATCTCGGTCTGGCTCACCGGCCGGCCGGGGGCCTCGAAGAAGTTGATGTAGCGCTGGATCTGCTGGTTATAGGGCTGGAAGCGCTGGAGGGTCTGCAGGTAGGACGCCAGTTCGGCGGTCTCCTCCATGCCGCCGCAGCCCAGGAGGAGGGCCAGCGCCAGAATCGCAAGTTTTCTCATCGCGGCCTTAACATAAAACGCGCCCCTGGGAAAATCAAGGCAGCCGCCGGCCCGGCGGGTTGACGGCCCGGCCCCCGCCGGCTACCTTCTACCCCTCCCCGGAAACCGCGCCGCCGCCATGCAGACGGAAGGGCCTCGCCGCTCCCCCCGCCTCTTCTTTGCCGCCGCCGAACTGCCCCGCCTGCGGGAGCGGGCGGCCCGCCAATCCCACGCCGCCTGCCATCATCTGCTGCTGCGGACCGCCGACCAGTTGCTGCGCGATCCGCTGCCCGCCCGGCCCGCCCCCGGCCCAGCCCTGGCCCAGGACGAGGGGGGGTACACGCGGGAGTACCTGCACGCCCACTATCAATTCTACACCTATGGCCACGCCCTACAGAACTACGGCCAGGTGCTGGCCTTTGCCCACCTGCTCAGCGGCGATCCCCGGTACGCGGCCAGGGCCAGGGACTGGGCCCTCGAATACGCCGGCTGGCCTCAGTGGGGGCCGGCTGCGGCGCCCGACGGGGTGCAGGCCGCGTACGGCCTGACCGGGCTGGCCATTGTCTACGACTGGCTGGGGGGGTTCTTGGATGAAGGGGAGAGCCGGCGCCTGCGCCAGGCCATGAGCCGGCAGGTCCGCGCCTTTGCCCAGCAATGGGAGGGCGCCCCGCTCAACACCAGCGCCGCCTGGATCTGCCTGGCCGCCGCGGGCCTGGCCAGCCTGGCCCTGGCCCCGGAGGAGCCCGAGGCCGCGGCCTGGGCGGCGCACTGGACCGGGCTTTTTCAGACTCAGGTGCTGCCCGGCAGTTTTGGCCGCCAGGGGGAGTTCTGCGAGGGGATGGGCTGGTGGGATATCTGCGCCCTGCGCCAGGGGGCGCTCTTCTTTGCGGCCCTGCGCCGGCAGGGTGGTCCCGACCTGTGCCTCGACCCTGGGCTGCGGGCCTATGCGGCGCAGTTGCTGGCCTGCGGCGAGGCGGCCGACCTGGACCGCCCGCCCCACCCCCGCTGCTGGGCCTCCTTCCAGCCTCCCTCCCCCCATCACTATCGCTACGTGTTGCTCTACCTGGCCGGGGCCCTGCAGGACGGGGCACTCCAATCCCTCGCCACCCGCCAGGGGCTGGAAGTGCCTCGGGGCACGCCCATAGACTGGTTCTACCGGCAGTTGCACCGCCGGCCGTACAAGGCGCAGACCTGGTACACGGTGGTGATGGGTTGGGACGCGGCCAAGGGGACCTGCACCCTGACCATCGACGACCGCGCCTGGAGCTTTGCGGTGGGTGATCCGGGGCGGCTGGACCGCATCGACGGGCTTTGCTTTTGCGCCCTGGGCCGGGGCGGCGGCTTCCGCCTCAGCCACCTGGGGGTGCGGCCCGGCGGACACCCGGCCATCCTGCCCCTGGAGCAGAACGCCGAGTTGGCCGTGGGCGGGAACGGGGCGGCGGGCGGCGCCGAGGTGCGGCTGCGGGTGCCCGAGTTGCGCATCGATTTCCCGGCGGCCGGGCAGGGGACGGCCTGGTTCCAGATCAACAAGGCCGACCTCTTGGACAGCGCGGCGGTGCGTTTCAGCGCCGGGGGCGAGCCGGGGCCGGGATTGCAGTTGGCGGCGGTGGAACTCTTTCCGGTGCTGGGCGCCGATTTCCTCCAGTGCGACTCCGACGGCCTGAGTGCGCCCCTGGGCGGAGCCCTGGGCGGGCAGGTGTGGTTCGACGGGCCCTGGGAGTACCTGTGGTGCGACGAGCAACTGGCCCCCTCACCCGCCCCGCCCCGCTCCTCCCTGCACCTGGAGGAGGCGGGCCTGGTTTTCCTGCGCGGCGAGGAGGAGGTGGAACTGCGGCTGCGCGCCGGCCCGGCCACGGGCAAGGACCGGGGGGATCAGAACGGCTTTGCCCTGCGGGTGGGAGGCCAGCTCCTGTGCGGCGAACTGCCCGAGGCCGCCTCGGGGGAGCCGGAGTTGTCACAGCGCCAGTACGAACTGGACAACTACTTCCTCAACACCTTTGCCTGCAATGCCCTTTTGGTGGAAGGGCAGCCGCAGCGCCGCGTCCCCAGCCAGTGGGGCGCCGACCCGCGCGCCCACCAGGGCCGCATCGAGGGGTTCTTCTCCTCGGGGGTGCTGGACTACGCCGCCGGCGAAGCGGGCCGGGCGTACCCGGGGCTGGGTGGTTTTCGCCGGCGCATCGCCTATATTAAGCCCGACTATTTCGTGCTGGCCGACCAGGTGGAGGCCCCCTCGGCGGTGGAGGTGGAATGGCTCCTGCACACCACCTGCCCCCTGGAACTGGCCGAGGAGGGCCGGGCCTATGTCCGGGGCGAGGGCCGCGGCCTGGAGATCCACTGCCTGGACCCGGCCCAGGTGCAGCAGCGGCAGACCCCGGCCCCGCTGGAGGCCGAGCGCACCCAATACCTGAGCCTGGTGCAGCGCGGGGGGCGGCTGCGCTTTCTGGCGCTCCTGGCGCCCCGTCCCTCCGGGGGGCGCTCCAGCCTGCGGCCCGAGCGGGTGGAGGGCCGTGGTGGGCAGGGGGTGAAGGTGGCGCGGGGGGGCGGGGCTGACTGGGTGTTGTGGCGCGATCTGGAGGCCGAGACCCTCAACATCGAGGGGATGCGCAGCGACGCGGGGCTGGTCTTTGCGCGGCGCGGGGCCCGGGCCTCCAGCGCGGTGTACGGGCTGATCGGCGGCACCTACCTGCACTTGCGCACCGAACTGGTCCGGGTTGACCAGCCCGTGGACCTGCTCTTGCAGCAGAGCGCCAGCCGGCTGAGTGCCCTGGTGGCGGCCGGGACGCCCTGCACCCTGCGCCTGACCGCGCCCACCCGCCCCCGCAGCCTCAGGCTGGATGGGCGCCCCCTCGAAGAAGGGGAATACAGCTTTGCACCCCAGGGCCGGCGCCTGAGCCTGAGGCTGGAGGCCGGCCGCCACGAACTCGAAGTAAACCTGAGATGACCCCACCGCAGAACCAGGGGAGAATCCACATGATCACGCGCCAGCAAGTCGAAGCCCAGCTCCACAACTGCCTGCTGGAGGCCCGGTACCCGCGCTGGGAGAGGCAGTACCGGAAAGGGAAGGTCCGCGACATCTACCTATTGCCCGGCAAGCGCATCCTCATCACCACCGACCGGCAGAGCGCCTTTGACCGCATCCTGGGCACCATCCCCTTCAAGGGAGAGGTGCTCAACCGCCTCGCCCAGTACTGGTTCGACCAGACCAGCGACCTGGTGCCCAACCAGGTGCTGGAGGTGCCTGACCCCAACGTCACCGTGGCCCGGGAGCTGAAGATGCTGCCGGTGGAGATCGTGGTGCGCCGCTACCTGACCGGCAGCACCTCGACCTCGGT
>Ga0194132_10002294_pt1 | contig 36399 bp, 32 predicted proteins | sample TA2KigOf80mmetaG_FD_148612 | JGI IMG/M metagenome (GOLD analysis project Ga0194132, IMG submission 148612) | Freshwater microbial communities from Lake Tanganyika, Tanzania - TA2015054 Kigoma Offshore 80m | ecosystem: Environmental > Aquatic > Freshwater > Lake | place: Tanzania: Lake...
ACCACTAGGTGTAGATGTTGGACAGAGTACCCGCTGATCGTATTTGTAAGTCTTTGATTAATGGTGCCGGGTGAGGGATTTGAACCCCCGACCAACGGTTTACAAAACTGCTGCACTACCACTGTGCTAACCCGGCAGATCAAGGACTTACGCAAGCCTACATGCTGACGGGCCACCACTGGGCCACCAACCTAACAAATACAGGTGGTGGACATGGCCTCCGTACGTAAGCGTAACGGTAAGTACCAAGCGCGGATACACCGACGTGGAGTCGGATTCATCAGTAAGACCTTCCTGACCCGCGGCGATGCCTTAGGTTGGGCAAGACAAGCGGAGATCAACGTAGAGCGACTCGCGCTTGGACCACGCCGCCCTACCCTCGACGAACTACTAGATCGGTATGCGGTAGAGGTCACTCCCCGCAAAAAAGGCGCCCGATCGGAGACGTACATCCTCAAGGCTTGGAAGAGATCACGATTCGGCTCACGACTGGCCGACTCAGTTCCGCCAGCCCAATACGCTCAGTGGCGGGACGAGCGGTTAGCCGCCGGCGCATCTGGCTCTACCGTTCGGAACCATCTCAACACCTTATCGGCCGTTTACCGACATGCTGCGACCGAATGGGGGTTCCACCAACTCGTCAACCCTGTTGCGCTACTCAAACGACCATCGCCGGGTAAATCCCGGACGCGTCGGGTGAGTGATGAGGAGATCAACGCCCTTTTGACAGTCACTTGGTCACAGTCGCTTGCTCCACTTGTCCGACTGGCCGTTCAGACTGGGATGCGCCTCTCAGAATTACTTAGCCTTCAATGGCGACATATCAACCTTGCTGCGCAGACGGCCTACCTCCCCGATACCAAGAACAGTCATGCTCGTACGGTACCTCTATCCTCCGGCGCAGTGGAAATTCTCACGGCACTACGGCGAGAGGTCATCCAGAGGCTGGATGGACGGGTGTTTGATCTAACGCCCCATGCGGCGACAGTCTCGTTCGCAAGAGCATGCCGGCGACTACGCAAGGCGACCGCGGGGAGGCATGGATCGGATCTGCGATTCCATGACCTTCGTCACGAAGCGGTTTCAAGACTGTTTGAGCAGGGCCTAAACACTGTGGAGGTTGCTTCAATTAGCGGTCATCGGTCGATACAAATGCTAGCGCGATACACGCACCTGAATGCCGTGTCATTAGCGAAACGACTTGGGTAGCGATACCAGCAGCGGGACCTAATTTCTGTTTAAACGCAGATATTTCTACTCAATGACTTCGTATTGACATGTTCCAATGAATTCCATAACTTTCCAGGTACGGATATAAGCCGTAGAGTTAGTCGCCTACGTTCGTTAAAGACTCAACCCCTTTAGCGGATTTCCTCCGTGTGACACGCGGAGAAAAGTTATGGACTCGCCAAATTTCTAGGCGAGATAAAAGTAGAGGCGGAAACCCATCGCCTTAAAGGACCGTAGGGTTGCATAGGCGTAAGCCCGTGCAACCCTTTTTTATTGGTTGCACGGCTTCTTAAATTTGGAGTCGATGCATGAACGCCAGTAATCCTCGCAAAGCCGTTGTCTTGCGTCGTCCGCAAGTTCAATCCCAGACCGGACTGACAAGATCCGCTATCTATCAGTTGATGTCATCGGGGCAGTTCCCACAGTCAATTCAACTGACGAAACGCTCTGTCGGGTGGATAGCCCACGAGATTGATGAATGGATCGCGTCACGAGTGACGAAGTCACGAAAGCCTTCAGCAACTAGTAGCCGTGGCGAGGTGTCGCCATGACTTTACTTCGCGTAACCGTCAGCCGCTGCTGCTGTAGGGGGTGTGGGGAGTTCTTTAACTCTGTTTCAGCCTTTGACTGGCACCGGGTAACCCCCCTTTCTGCGAACGGGACTCCACGGCTCCGCTCAAATAGCCTATGCCTTACAGACGAGGAGGTGCTTTGCAAGAGAATGATTAGGCGCCCATACGGATACTGGATCAAAGAATCCCGCAATAAGCATCGTCTCTCTACTGTCGCAGCAACAATTAAAGCGGCTTTAGCAGCATCTCTTATCGGTCTCCCGAGGGCCGGCTAATGAACGCAGTCCGTCAAGAGAACCCAGATGATCAGGTGTACGAAAAAGCAAGATCCGCTCTCCAACGAATTCCCGTCGGTGGGCATGACGAACGCTTTCGTATCGCATGCGCCCTCAAGAGTGAGTTTGGCGAGGCAGGGCGAGTGCTTTGGGATACGTGGCGTGGAGAACGTGGTTCGGATAAGGCAGATTCTGACTGGCGAAGCATCGATCCAATTGGCGAAATTGGAATCGGGACATTGTTTCACCTCGCAAAAGAGAACGGATGGCGAGAGCGCCGAACCGATTCAAATCATTTCGCGCCTAGTCCAAAGCGTTCGATCACCGCAGAGGTTTTTGATAGAACTGAGGTTTTTGACGGCTCTGGGAGTGAGCCGAGACGCACCGCGGAGATCGCAGCGAAAGTAGCGAAAGCCGCGTCGTCAGCCCAGCCGTCGCACCCCTACCTACAGCGCAAGGGCATTCCCGCCCTTTCAAATTTATACGAGATCGATATCAACGACTTGGCCGGTATCACGGGCTACGTGCCGCAATCGAAAGGAGTTGAATTGAAAGGACGCGTTCTGGCGATACCGGTCAATAAAGAAGGACAGTTAAGCACTTTGGAGTTGATTGATGAGTTCGGAAGAAAGAGCGCACTGAGAGGTCGCGGCACTAAGTCCGGCGGATTTTGGGCAACTCAAGAACTTCCTGCTGATGGCGAGACGACTGACACGCTATTGGTTGGAGAGGGTGTCGCAACAGTTATCACCGCGACAATTGCGACTGCGCATATCGGGATCGCTACCTTGTCATCCGGCAATCTTTGTAAGGTCTGCGAGCAATTGCGGGGTCGCTATAAGAACGCAGACATTGTGGTGCTGGCGGATCTTGGGAAAGATTCTGAAGAGCCGGACCATCATGCCTTAGAGGCCGCTAGACGGGTTTCTGGCCGTATCGCGATACCTGATTTCGGAGGCAGCCGAGATCGTTCTCAAAACGACTTCAACGATCTTTCGACAGTTGTCGGATTAGAGGCTATTCGTCAGATCATCGATGGCGCAGCGATTCCAACTGCGACGCATGACGACGGGCAAAGCCTCTTGGTTCGGCTCCCCGGGGATTTTTCGCCGAAATTGGACGACCATGCGTTAGTTCAGGGGCTGCTCCCCGAAAAGGCGCTGGCGGCCATGATCGGAGCGTCCAATACCGGTAAGAGTGCGCTTGCACTTGATCTCTGTGTCGCCGTCGCGATGGGCTTTCCCTTTCGTGGGCTGCGAGTTCGCCAATGCGCGGTGCTGTATGTGGCGACCGAAGGCGCGCAAGGCTTGCACAACCGGATGTCAGCGTTACGCGTTGCACGAGAACTTGCTCCCGATGCCGCACTTGGAGTCGTGACGGTATCCGTAGATCTTTGCTCATCGCCTGCCGACTCATCGCTCCTCGTTGCCGCTTGCACGACCTTAGAACTAATGACGGGTCATCCGGTAGGGCTTGTCGTCATTGACACCGTCGCCCGTGCAATGAATGGCGCAGACGAGAACTCTGGCGCTGACATGGGGCGGTTTCTTGCGAACGCGGAGGACATCAAGACGCAAACCGGCGCGACTGTCCTACTCATCCACCACGCCGGAAAAGACACATCCAAAGGCGCACGCGGTCACTCCAGTTTCCGGGCGGCGCTAGATACCGAAATCACCGTTGAAGGTGCGACAAACCCGCGAACCGTTGCCGTAACTAAGCAGCGTGATCTCGCGCCACTTGAGCCGTTCGCCTTCAACCTTGTCCCGGTCGCTCTGGGGACGAACACGTACGGCGAGTCGGTATCTGCAGTCGTAGTAGAGCATTCAGAAATGCCAACGGCACATCGTCTGAAAGCGTCCGGGAAGAACCAGAGTAGAGCGTTAAGCGCCATAACCGAATGGGCGAGAGCCACCGATGATCCCATCATTACCAACGATGCGTTTACCGATTTGCTAAAGCGTCAATCCATTACGAACCGTCAACGTCGGGCCGAGGTTGTCAATTTTTTAGTTAATGGAGGAATTCTTACGAAATCAATCGGCGGATATACCGTTGATCGGAGTGTCTTGTGAGCGTACGAAATGTCCGAAACGTCACGTTTCGTACACCGGACAGCGTAACGTCCGCGTCCGGTGTGTCTATAGACACCGGACGTTCGGACGCTATCTCGCGTGACACGGACACACATTGGTTAGTAAGCCGACGAGCGTTGCAGCGTGAGTAAGCGGCGCAGAAACTCTTACCCCCGAAAGACCATTCCGCTTGCTCGTGGAAAGACCGACGATGAGACGGGACGTAGGTACGCGACACTGCTGACCTCGCCCGAGTTTGCCGCCTACCGCATTGAGAGGGCGATACAGCCCAAGAACCTTGCAGACGAAATAGATGTCCCCGGGCTACTGGCGACGCTGCGTGGTCACGCTGCTGCTGTAAACGAGGGCGATCTGTCCCGCGCCGCGGCGATGCTGATGAACCAAGCCGACGCGCTACAAGCCATCTTCGTGAACCTCACCGAGCGTGCGCTGTGGCAGGAGTATCACGTCCACATGGAGGGCTTTATGAAGTTGGCGCTGAAAGCACAAAGTCAGTCCCGAGCGACCCTGCAAACGCTGGCAGAGGTGAAGAACCCGTCGGTGGTCTACGCAAGACAAGCCAACGTCACGACGGGGCCGCAGCAGATCAACAACGGGGTAGACCCCACGCGTGCGCGAGAAAACCAAAACACGCCAAACCAACTTTTAGGAGTCGTAGATGAGTTACGTCAGGACACCAGAGCATCGGGCAGCGCGGTCCAAGATGATCCACGGCTGGAAGCCGTGGGAGCGATCTACGGGGCCAAAGACGGCCGACGGTAAGCGGCGCTCGGCGATGCGCGGTTACAAGGGAGCGGTACGACCAACCCTGCGAATTTTAGCAAAAGCCCTGCGATGCCAAAGATAGGCAGCACGGGGTGGCTTCAACAACAAGCGCAACTATGGGCACTCCCTTGGTGTTTTCATATATTTTTTAATTTCATCTTCAATTTTACCTGTATCGATTGGATTATTTTCTTCATCTCTAGGTGTATTTTGTGTAGGTGGAAATGGGTTATTTTCATTTCTTGTGTCGTTACCATCTGGATATTTTGCATCAGCAGGTGTACGCACATCTGGGTTACCTGTTACAACATCTGTGTCCATTCCAATATTTTTTCCCCATCGTGGATCTTCTCCAGATTTTGGATATGGAGTCAACATTTTCCTAAAGCCATCAGCCATGTTGTCAGATTGTTTTTCCCATCGTGGATCTTCTCCAGATTTTGGATATGGAGTCAACATTTTCCTAAAGCCATCAGCCATGTTGTCAGATTGTTCTTTATTCAATGCATCAGCTTTTTCCTGCGCTTCTTTGTAAGTTTCATAACGTTCATTGCCAACACCTACAAATTTCCCGCTCTGCCATTGGCCTGATTTAACTCTGCCGTCGGCAAACGTCATCATTCCTCTGCCGTCAGGTTCGTCGTTCTTCCACTCGCCAACATAGTTGCGACCATCGGGCCATGTGTTTGTCCCCCGACCGTTTCTCTGGCCATCTTTGAACTCACCGACGTACTTCCCGCCGGGCCATAGCGGCGGGGCGCTCGTGTACGTCATAGTCCCCTGACCCTCGTACTTTCCATCTTTGAACTCACCGACGTACTTCGCGAAGGGTGATGTGTACGTCCCCTGACCGTTGTAATCGTTATCTTTCCACTCACCGACGTAGTTACCTTTCCAAGGACCGACGCCACGATCTTTCTCGCCGATACAATTCGTCCAGTATGCATCCGTAGTCTGGCACGGCGGCAGAGATGACTGCCCGGGCTTTGCACATGCCGTAAGGATAGGCAGCAAGACCAAAGCGGTAAAAAAAAAGGTGGTTTTCATAGTTTGACCCTTCCCCCCGGACTATAGCGCCAGAGACAACGGAGTTGCAGACAAAGCGATTTTAAACTTCGGCTTTGCCATTAACGGGAAAAACTCACAGGGCCACAATAGTTATTGAAGGCAGCCTCGTTGCCCTCGGGACTCTGCAACGGCTCGGGAGTTGCGACACCGCTCTCTGCGTCAAGGTAGCAAACAGGCACGAAAGCGTAAGACGGCTCCTCCCCATCAATTCGCCAAACGCGACCCGTCTTCCCATCAATTACGATCGTCGGAGGTCCATTGTCCGTGATCTTGAACCGACCGACCGACGCAGTGTCAGACTGTTCGTGCGAACTAGCCTTACTTGGTGGCGACGCTTGACTGCAACCGACTAGCGTCAAGGCGGCTAGCCACGCCGTTGAAACAAGAAGCGCGAAGCAGAATCGGTTCATAGTTTTACTCAATGGTTGTAAACGAGACTCCTTATGACGAAGCCCCATAAACTTTGTAGCCGCGATCCTTGAGGCATTCGGTCAAAATCTTTTCTCTTGCGGCAAGTTCCTTTTTGTTTACCCGATCACCAGCCACGCCGCCGCCGAGTAAAGATGCAGCGATGATAAAAGGAATTGCTGGAGCGAACACCGCGCCGGCGACTGCTGATGCAACACCGGCAGTTACGCCGCCTGCTGCGACTGCTCCGACGACTGCGCTACCTGCGGCTTGATTTTCTAGATTAAAATTTTTCGCTATCGTTATGCACTCACCCGCGTCTGCATCGTACTTCGCCTTATCCACTACGCTCTTAGGGTCGACAACCACTTGTAACTTTGACGTGTTGGTACAGCCTACAAGGAGTGCCGAGCCGACGAGAAGACTTATCAACTGAATTCGCTTCATGATTTCCTCCAAACGCCGAAGTCACCCTAATCAACCACCCGATGATGCTTCTTTGACGATCACTTGTTAATCGGTTGACAGATGAATTTTGTGGCCGCCTCCGTCGTCCAATGGTTACCCCAAGGTAACGGCATGGTCGCAGCATGGTTGCACGGGGCGATAACGGGGTGCCTAGGGGGTTAAATCCCGCAGGAATTGCCGCCGTTTTGCGCGACCCACCCCCCTCTTTTGCAGCGCAAAGGGAACAAACCCCTAGAGTGCGGTTTTGCTCAAACGATCCCGTGTAAACCCGTGACCAAGTGATCGCCCACATGAGGGCAACATCGGGGCAAGGTTACGGCATGGTTTACCGGTCGTTTAAACGCTGTTTCTTGTATACTTAACTACACGGTCCGGTGACGGGCCGTTGGCACTTAACTCTGGCCACTATTGGGCCACCAAGGCCACCAAAAATGGTGACGGAGTTGGGAGACTGGCTGAAGTAAGTCCTTGAAAATTGGTGCCGGGTGAGGGATTTGAACCCCCGACCAACAGTTTACAAAACCGCTGCACTACCACTGTGCTAACCCGGCGCCGTTGAGTGTCTCGCGAGGGCGGTGATTCTACCCCGATGACCTCTGCTGTCATCACCGAGGGTACACTTGCCGGCCATGAAAACCCGGTGGTCTGTCCTAAGTTTGCTCGGTATTGGTTGTGTCTTCGCCGCCACCGCGCTTTCTTCACCCTACCCCCGACTCGATCCGCGCCTGCCCCTTGAGCGGATCGTCTTCGGCTCTTGCCTCGATGAAGAAAAAACTCCTCCCCGCTGGCAGACCCTACTCGATCGCGATCCGCAGCTCTTCATGATGCTAGGCGATAATGTCTATGCGGACTCCGCCGGGATTCGAGACGTCGGGCCAGATCTCGTTGAGATGCGACGCGCCTATGCGTCACTTGGCGCGCAGCCCGGTTTTCGGGAACTGCGCTCAAAGGTTCCCGTGCTCGCGGTCTGGGATGACCATGACTACGGCCTCAATGACAGTGGCAAAGAAAATCCCATCAAGGTTGAGGCAAAGTCGATCTTTGCTGATTTCTTTGATATCCCCGCCAGTGATCCGATGCGCGCACGAGATGGAATTTATCGTGCTGGTATCTATGGACCCCCCGGTCGTCGTGTGCAGATCATTCTGCTCGACACCCGTTGGTTCCGCTCCCCGCTGCAGCCCACGGATCAACATAACGCGCCAGGTAAACAGCGCTTCGTGCCCGATAACGGCCCACAGAAAACGATGCTCGGCGAAATACAGTGGCGATGGCTAGAGGAGCAACTCCGTCAACGCGCCGAGCTCCGGTTGATTGTATCCTCGGTTCAGGTGATCGCCGAGGGTCACGGCTGGGAGGGATGGAGAATGATGCCGCTCGAGCTCAATCGTCTCACCCGATTGATTAACGATACCCGCGCCAACGGCGTGATCTTTTTATCTGGGGATCGACATCGAGCCGCTGCATATCGACGCATCGAAAGCACGCCTTACCCATTTTATGAATTGACTTCGAGTTCTCTTAACTCGGGTGTCGAGTCGCGGCACCCGGAGATTGACCCACAACGTCTCGGTGGACGTCTCTACGCGGGCGAGAACTTCGGCATGGTGCAGATTGACTGGGAACTCGGTGTGGTTAACCTCGACATCATGAGTCTTCCAGCTGGTCGACGAGTACGCGGCGTATCGCTCGCTATCTCGGAACTACAGCCCTGAGCTAATTGAAATCACTCGCTGCGTGACGTTCCCGCAGCGCATCGGGCTCCTTGGTGCGATTGACTCGCACGCCGCGCTTAACCGCCGGTCGCGCGGCAACGTCGTTTGCCCAGCGCACCACATGACGATAGCCCGCCACTTCTAAAAACTCGGCAGCACCGTAAAGGTTTTGTAATACGAGACCGCCATACCACGGGAAAATGGCCATATCGGCGATACTGTAATGTTTCCCGCAAATGTAATGGCGCTCCGCAAGATTTCGGTCGAGGACATCAAGCTGCCGCTTCACTTCCATGGCAAACCGGTCGATGGGGTACTGCCACTTCTCGGGAGCATAGGCAAAGAAATGTCCGAAGCCGCCCCCGAGATAAGGCGTGCTCCCAACCTGCCAGAAAAGCCATGACAAGCACTCGGTACGCTCCGCTCCAGCCTGCGGCAAGAAAACGCCGAATTTTTCTGCAAGAAAAGCGAGTATCGCTCCAGACTCGAACACGCGCACTGGTGGGTCACCACTTACGTCGAGCAACGCTGGAATCTTCGAGTTAGGGTTCACGCCGACGAAGCCGCTACCGAACTGATCACCGGATCCAATATCGACGAGCCACGCGTCATACTCAGCGCTCTGGTGCCCGAGTGCGAGTAACTCCTCGAGCAAGATGGTCACCTTAATACCGTTCGGCGTACCGAGCGAGTAGAGCTGCAAAGGGTGGCGACCGCGCGGCAGATCTCTCTCATGGGTGGCACCGGCGATGGGGCGGTTGATATTCGCAAAGCGTCCGCCGTTATCCTTGTTCCAAACCCAAGTCTTTGGAGGTGTATAGCTCAAGGCGTTTCCCTTTTTCGTATGGTTACTTCACCGCTGATGAGCGATATTCTTTGGCCATCGATCGTCTTGAGCTGGAGCGCGCCCTGTTTATCGATACCGCAAGCAATGCCATCGCGCTCGCCACTACCGTCGGACACTCGAACTTTCTGGTTATACAAAATATCTGCGGCCCGCCACAACTCGACGAACGGAGCAAAGCCTTCGCGTGAAAACTGAATCAACCCTTCAACGCACCGCTCAATAATCATGGCCGCCAGCCCATTTCGGGCACTCACATCGACGCCTTGCGTAGCAAGATCACTTGCCAAGGTGCCAGTCTTGGCGATCACTCGCTTTGCCTCGTCACCGAGGCGAAGATTAAGTCCGATACCGATGACCACATGACCGGGGCCGCCCGCCTCGGCACGTAGTTCGATAAGAATTCCGCCGAGTTTTTGCCTCGTAGGAGTGACGAGATCATTCGGCCATTTAAGTAGAACTTCGGCTACACCGTAGCGTCGCAATGCCTCGCGTACGCACGTACCGATGGCGAGCGTCAGCGCAGCGAGATCTCTCGGCAGCGGCTCGAGGCTTGTTGAAATTGATAGACAAAGACTGCCTCCGAGTGCCGAGCGCCATGCGCGGCCGCGACGACCTCGACCGCCCGTCTGGTTTTCGGCGAGCAGCGCCGCAAAACTTCCAGGCGGAGGCGGTGTCGTCGATAGCAATGCGGCATTTGTAGAGTCAATCTCCCACTCGACGCTAATCGAGATTAACTCGCGAACCGCTGGTGGGAGTGCAGAGGCAATTTCCTTAATATTCAGTGGTTCGCACGGCGCAACGAGTCGGTAACCCCGGTGCGTTTGTGCCTCGATCGTGAGCCCCATCGCACGCAGTTGTTCGATCGTTTTCCAGACTGCGCTACGCGTGACGCCTGCAGCCCCCGCGAGGGCTTCGCCAGAATGCACGTTGCCATCGGCGAGCGCGCAGAAAATCTCATGCGTGAGCGTCACGGTTTTCTGGTGAGCCGACCGAGCAGCCACAACGTTTTCGCGCGAGGCTCGGTCCCGGCACGCATGCGGGCGATGTTACTGCGATGAGTCCAGACGACAAACACCGCGCACACAATGCCGAACACTGTAAGCGGTAGCACCTCTTCAGGGGCGATAACGCCGCGCGCGCCGGCGTACTGTGCAAGCAATGGCAGCGCACTGGCGGCAACCATTGAACTGAGTCCCACGAACCCAAAGATGAACATCATCAGTAACCACACGGCGAGTATGCCGAGCAGCAACGGTAACGACAGGGCGAGCAGCGTTCCGAGTACCGTAGCCACACCTTTACCGCCCCGAAATCTGTGGAAGACGGGATACACATGGCCGAGTACAACGGCAAAACCGCAGGCAGCGGCAAGCCATTCTGGCGAGAGCGCTGTAGAGAACAAGGTGATCGGTATCCAATGAACGGCGATCACTGCTTTACCGACGTCGATAACGATGACGGCTGCGGCGAAGACCCAACCCTGAGTGCGTAAGGCGTTGGTGCCGCCCGCGTTGCCACTACCCTGCGTTCGGATATCGATTCCTCGAAACCGGCCGATCAGTAAGGCGCCATTTATCGAACCCAGTAAGTAGGCTGCAAGGATGCGCACGAGGAGATCAAACATCACGAAATATTAACGTACGCCCCGTGAGGGTGCAGAATGCGGGAATGTCAGAGCAGATCCCGACCCTAAGCCTGCGGGATATCGACGATGCACGCTTCGTGCGGGACCTGGGCGCCGCCTACGAAAACTATGGCTTCGTCATCATCACCGACCACGGCATTCCACAGCCGCTGATCGACCGGTTCTTACTCTTATATAAGGTGTTCTTCGCCTGGCCAGCCACCGAGAAAGGCCGGTACCACATCAAAGGCGGTGGTGGGGCCCGAGGATATACCCCCTTCGGCATCGAAACTGCCAAAGGCAGTCGGCACTTCGACCTCAAGGAGTTCTGGCATGTCGGTCGTGAGCTGCCGCTTGACCACCCCTATCGGCACTACATGGCTGACAACGTTTGGGTCACCGAGATTCGGGGCTTTAAGGAAACCTGTATCGAGATGTTCGAGACGTTTGACCGAACGGGACGGCGTCTGCTCTCGGCGATCGCCCGTGTACTCGGCCTCACTCCCGATTTCTTTGAAAATAAAGTCCAACTCGGCAATAGCGTACTGCGGGTCATCCATTACCCGCCGATGCCGCCAAGCCCGACCGAGAGTATCCGTGCCGGTGCGCACGAGGATATCAATGTGATCACCCTACTGCTTGGTGCCGAGGAGCCTGGACTGCAGGTACTGAGCCGTCAGGGACAATGGCTCTCGGTCAACCCCGCGCAAGGCTCGATGGTGGTGAATGTCGGCGATATGTTGCAGCGCCTGACAAACGGCACGCTGCGCTCAACGAGCCATCGCGTTATCAACCCTGTCCGCGATCGCGTACAGAACGCTCGCTTCTCGATGCCGTTCTTCCTGCACTTCAATCCGGACTTCCCCATCGCAGCGCTACCCTCCTGCGTGGGCCCCGACAAACCCGAGCCGTTACCGCCGATCCTCGCCGAGGAATATCTGCAGGAGCGGCTGCGCGAAATCAAACTCAAGTGACGGGACATCATCCATGACGCTCTATCTTCAAGCGCTTCTCGGCATCGCCGTGTTTATCGCATTTGTGTTGCCGATGTCGAGTAACCGTAAAACCATTAATTGGAAACTGGTGGGTATCGCACTCGTACTGCAGTTTGCGATCTGTGTACTACTACTTAGAGCTCCAGTCATCAAAGAAGGGCTTCTCTATCTTAACCAAGCGGTCGGAGCGCTCGGCGCCGCAACGCTCAAAGGCTCGGCCTTCGTCTTCGGCTATGTGGGGGGTGGCGATACGCCCTTCACCATCACGAACCCGAATGCCGTAGTGACATTCGCATTTCAGGTGTTGCCGCTCGTTATCGTGATGTCGGCACTCTCAGCGCTGCTCTGGTATTGGCGTATCCTGCCCGTCGTCATCCGCGGCATTTCGTGGGTTTTTGAGCGGGCGCTCGGGACACGTGGTCCCTCGGGACTCGTCGCGACGGCGAACATTTTTTTAGGCCAGACCGAGGCTCCGCTACTTGTTCGCCCCTATCTTGCGCGTATGTCACGCTATGAGCTACTGCTAGTGATGACAGCTGGTATGGCTACCATCGCAGGCTCAGTGATGGTGATTTACTCCGCGATGCTCGGTGAGCAGTTCGACGGCGTACTCGGCCATCTCATTACAAAGTCGATCATGTCGGTACCGGCATCAGTTCTGTTTGCGCATATGATGCTGCCAGAGGACAAGGGTAGCTCTCAGGACCTACAAGAATCACCGCGTATTTATCAAAGTGCAATGGACTCCATCACACGTGGTACGAGCGACGGGCTTGCGCTGTTCCTCAACATCATCGCCATCCTGATCGTACTCACCGCCTTCGTGGCACTTGCCAACAGCATCGTGAGCTTTCTTCCTGCCGTGGCGGGTGAAGCGGTCACCCTCGAACGTATTGCCGGCTGGATCTTCGCGCCTATCGCCTGGCTCATGGGCATCCCGTGGTCTGAAGCGACGACAGCCGGCTCACTGCTCGGTGTGAAAAGTGTACTCAATGAATTCATTGCCTTCATTCAGCTCACCACAGTACCGCCCGAGGCGTTGTCCGATCGCTCGCGACTCATCACCATTTACGGACTCTGCGGGTTCGCGAACCTGGCGAGTATAGGTATTCAGATCAGCGGCATCGGCACGATAGCACCCGAGCGTCGCGGTGATCTCGCTGAGCTCGCATGGCCAGCCTTTGTCGCGGCGACGTTGGGTTCGTGTATGACCGGTTGTATCGTCGGCATCGTCGCGGGCTGAGGTCAAAGCGCTCGTGGCGAAGCTTTACTTCTACTACTCGACTATGAATGCGGGTAAGTCGACGGCCCTGCTACAGGCGTCGCATAACTATGGCGAGCGCGGTATGCGCACGCTCGTCTACACTGCGAAGCTCGATGATCGGGCCGGTGGCAAGGTAGCCTCCCGAATCGGTATCAGCGCCGAGGCTCGCCACTTCATCGCAGGTGAGGATCTATATAAAGAGATTAAAGATGAGCTTGCGCAGGGACCTCTGGCCTGCGTGCTCGTCGATGAAGCCCAATTTTTAACGACGACTCATGTAATGCAGCTCTCCCGGGTGGTCGACGAGCTCAATGTGCCGGTACTGTGTTACGGGCTGCGGACCGACTTCCTCGGACGCTTGTTCGAAGGCAGTGCCCAGCTCTTGGCCTGGGCCGATAACCTGGTCGAGCTCAAAACCGTCTGTTCCTGCGGTCGGAAGGCCACGATGGTGGTTCGGGTCCGGGCAGATGGACGGGTCGAAACCACGGGCGCCCAAGTCGAAATCGGAGGAAACGATCGCTATATCTCCCTCTGCCGTAAGCATTTTGCGTTGGCCTCAGAGTCCGGCAAGCTCTAGTCTGGACCGAACACACTGTGGCGCATACCCAACAGTTCGGGCAGCGCCACGATTGTTGTCGCCTTGTCACACTCTTGCCCGGGTTTCAGGCGATAATTAGTGGCCGTCGGTCCCTGACCAAGGCGTGCCGTGCATAGCGTCAAAGAGCGTTCTTTCAGGAGTTGATCTTCATGCTTCTTAAAAAACTTGCGACCACTTTGTGGGTGAGCGTGTTGACCGTCCTCGTCGTCCCGACGGCGATGGCACAAGAGACCACCTCGGCATTGCGCGGCACAGTATCGGACGTGAGCGGCAAGCCGCTCTCGGGTGTAACGATTACCATCGTCCACACCCCAACTGGCACGCGCTCGACGCAAACCACCAACGATAGCGGCGTGTTCGATGCACGCGGTCTGCGCGTCGGTGGTCCGTATACCGTGGAAATCGCGTCGGGCGGTTATCGCTCGGTTAAGTACGACGACCTGTTCCTCACCGTCGGTGAAACGGGCCGTTTGAACGCGAGCCTTGAAGAGTCCATCCAAGAAATTCTGGTGTCGGCCACCGCGGTTCGCGATGCGATCGATGCCGGCTCTTCCACCACACTCGATCGCGATCAGATCGAAGCCGTGGTCTCGATCAGCCGCGATATCCGTGATCTCGCGCGCCGTGATCCTTTGGTCTCCGCGAACCTTCGTGGTGATGGTGGTATCTCGATCGCCGGCTCTAACCCCCGCACGAACCGCATCTCCATCGATGGCGTGCAGGCGCAGGATGACTTTGGTCTGAACACCGGCGGTCTGCCCACCCGTCGTGGTCCGGTGTCGCTCGACTCCGTCGAGCAGTTCTCGGTCCAAGCCGTGCCGTTTGACGTTGAAAACGGTGATTTCCTCGGCGGCGCCATCAACGTGGTGCTCCGTCAGGGTACGAACGACTTCAGCGGCTCGTTGTTTGGCAACTTTTTAAATGAAGATCTAGTCGGTACCAAGATTCGCAGCACGACGATAAAAACGCTCGTCGAGCAGGATAACTTCGGTGCGACGCTTCGCGGTCCGATCCTCAAGGATCGTCTCTTCTTCGCGCTCTCGTACGAGAACTACGATTCCGTTGACGTGACCTCGGTCGGCCCGGCGGGCGGTGGCTTTGCTACCACGATTATCGGCCCCGCGGGCGGTACGTCGCAGTTAACGACGGCCGACATCAAAGCGGTCACCGATGTGTTTGCGAATACTTATCGCTCGACCTACCCGTTTGGCAGCATCCCGCAGACGAAGCCCATCACAGACGAAAAGTATACGGCCCGTCTCGATTGGAACATCTCCGATAACCAGCGTGCCATGGTCTCCTATCGCAAGTCGGAGTCAGGTGTGATCCAGCGGACAAACCTCAGCGGAGGCAGCGCCGGTCTCGACTCGCAGTGGTATCTCACGGGCGAGCTCGATGAGACGATGGCGATGCAGCTTAACTCCAACTGGACGGATAATCTCTCGACCGAATTTCGGGTGTCGCAACGCGACTACACGCGTCTGCAGGAGCCGCCTGCGGGTCAGAACTTCGCCGATATCCGCGTGTGTACGACGCAGACGAACCTCGATGCGGCCGGTCAGAGCAGCCCGCTGCTCAACTGCCGTAACGGGGCGACCAACGTCGCGGTCGTTCGCTTCGGACCGGACCAGTTCCGACACGCGAACTTCTTGCAGACCGAAAATACGCAGGCTCAATTCTCGGCTGAACTGACGACGGGCGATCATCTCGTGAAGGCGGGTGTGCAGTTCCAGCGTCAGGACATCTTCAACCTGTTCGTTCCGAATAGCGATGGGGTGTACTACTTCGACTCGATCGAAGATTTTGCCGCAGGGCGCGCGAACCAGCTAGTTTACCGTAATGCGCTGTCGGGCAACCCGAACGATGCCGCTGCGAATTTCTCCTACGATACCACCTCGCTCTTCGCTCAGGACACTTGGGACGTCTCAGACAATCTGACGGTCACGTACGGTATCCGCTACGACATGTACAACGTCGGGGATAAGCCAGCGCTAAACCCGAACTTTGTCAGTCGATACGGTTTCAATAACCAGAAAACCTACGATGATCTTGATGTCGCGATGCCACGTTTGTCCTTCGATTGGCGCGCCACCGACACGATCAAAGTAAGCGGTGGTATCGGGCTCTTCTCAGGCGGACTGCCGGATGTATTCCTCTCGAACTCGTTTAGCAACACCGGCATTCGCGATAACACGCTGGTGTTCGAGCGGACAGCGACGGGGTTCACGGAAACCACGGGCGCAGTCAACTGCGCGACCAGCCCGGCTTGCGCCGCGGCGCTCAATGTCGGTGTGAACTCGAGCTTCGGTGCGACGATTCCAGCATCGGTGCAGGCCGCACTCGGTGGCTCAACGGTTCCGGTGACCTCCGAAACGAACTCAATGGTCTCAAACTTCAAGATGCCTTCCGACTGGCGTACGAACCTCGCCGTCAATTGGGAAATCGGTGACGGCTACAACGTGTCGGCAAGCGGTGTATACGTAAACACTAAGAGAGGCCTCGCCTTCCGCGACATCCGCGCTCGTAACCTGATCGTCAACGGTCAGCAAGCCCTGACCCCGGATGGACGTATCCGCTACGACGGTCTGTCGACGGCACAGCGCACAGCGATTGCTGGCACCACCGTCAGTTCGGTCAATCCGGGCTCGAGCCGTGACATCCAAGCGTACAATCCGGCGATCACGGGCACGATTTGGACGGCGGCGTTGGGACTGTCGAAGGCCTATGATAACGGCCTCAACTTTGCTCTCTCCTACTCGAAGCAGAACTCGAACGAGTTCTCGGCTTCGGCACGCTTCTCTTCAACGGCGAGCTCGCTCTACGGCGGTCAGTACGCAGCTCTCGACCCCAATACCACGACCTCGGGCCGCGGACAGGAGGAGATCTCTGACGCAGTAAAGGGTGAGTTCGGCTGGCGTAAGAACCTCTTCGGTGATCTCGAGACCCGCATCTCGCTGTTCGCTGATTGGCGGCGGGGGCGTCCGGTCACGTTCACGATGGCGGGCGGCTCGGGTCGTAACGCCACCTTCGGCGTGAATCGCGGCGCACAGCTCGCTTATATACCGGATCTATCCGGCGAAGCGACGGTGTCAGCTGTCGGTACGACGACCGTTGTCTCGGTCACTTCAGCGCCGCTCGTCGCCTTCGATAGTCTGACGACTCTAAACAATCTGCGCGCGGTCATCTCGAAGTTCGATATCCCGACGGGTGGTATCGTTCCGCGAGGCTCGTACACGAGTAAGGCCATCAGCCTGTGGGATATGCAGTTCAGCCAAGAGCTGCCAGGGTTCGCCGACGGCCACAAGGCTCGTGTCACGCTCGATGTGGGTAATCTGCTCAACCTTATTAATAAGAAGTGGGGCGTGATCGAGGAGTACGGTGAGGAAATACGCTTGTTCGATGTTAGCTGCGCGGGTTCTGGCGGCGTATCGGATAACGCTGGTGTACTCACCTGTGCGAGGTACCGTATCGCCTCGGCGAACTCGACACTGCTCAACCCGGAGACTGCTTCAGGTCCTGCGGGCTTTGTGACCCGCAATACCGAGCGCTCGCGCTGGCAGATCCAGGTGGGTCTCAAGTACGAGTTCTGATGAGTTGAAGCCTCACCAGCATCAACAACGAGGGGGCACCGCGAGGCGCCCCCTTTTTTTGGCGGTGAGGATTTATAACACGACAGCCGCTATCGTGGGCTCACTCGTACTGTACTTTCTCACCGGCCCTTCACAGGCGGACGCTGCGCCGACGCCTCCCCCTGTTGCTCAAGGGACGCTACGTATTGCCACTTGGAATGTAAGTTTTTCCCGACAAAAAGAAGGTGATCTGGCAAGAGAGCTGGCGGACGGTAATTCAGTGCAACCGCGAGTCGTCGCTGCGGTACTGCAGAAAGTCAGACCCGATTTACTGCTCGTCAATGAATTCGATTACGACCCGAAAGCCCCGGCGCTATTTCAGTCAAACTATCTCAGCATCTCGCAGGGCGGTGGCGAGCCGTTGAGCTATCCCCACTCTTTCATCGCACCCTCCAATACCGGCGTGCCGAGCGGGCTCGACTTCGACCGCGATGGCAAAATCGGTGGCGGAGGCGATGCGCTCGGCTTCGGGGTATTCCCGGGTCAGTACGGCATGTTGGTGTTGTCGCGATTCCCCATCGATCGCAACGCAACCCGGACGTTCCGATCATTTCTTTGGCGCGACATGCCGGGGGCGATGCTGCCTCCGGGCTGGTACTCCGACGAGGCGCTCGCAAAACTGTCGTTGTCGTCGAAGAGTCACTGGGACGTTGCCATCCGTTTGCCGACTGCCGCAGGCGCGCCTTCGCGGACACTGCGTTTTTTGGTGAGCCACCCCACCCCGCCCGGGTTCGATGGTCCCGAAAATCGAAACGGTCGTCGCAATCACGACGAGATCCGTCTGTGGGCGGACTACCTCGATCCCATGCTTTCGGGCTATCTCGTGGATGATTCGGCTCGGCGCGGTGGGCTCGATGCGCAAGCCTCTTTCGTCATCGCGGGAGATTTGAATGCAGACCCCGTCGATGGAGGAAGCGTCAGTGGTGCGATCGCACAACTGCTTGAGCATCCGCGAGTCTATCGCGAGGCAGCGCTCGGTGCGTTAGCGCCGCGTAGCCTTGGTGCCGTCGAGGCAGCGGCTCGCCAAGGCGGCATAAATTTGACTCAGCGCGGCGACCCAGCGTTTGATACCGGTGATTTCTCTGACAGTCCTCGATCGGTCGGCAATTTGCGCGTGGATTACGTGCTGCCTTCCAAAGACCTTGAGGTCTGCGCATCAGGCGTGTTCTGGCCGAGAGCCGAAGAGGCGGAGTTTGTACTCGTCAACGACGACGCCGAGCAGAGCTCGGACCATCGTCTCGTCTGGGTCGACATCGCCCTACCGGGACGTCGCTGTCCCCGCTGAGGGTTCGGGCCGCAAGGCCTGATAGCGCTTGCGGGTCGTCGCCGCCGCACACTCTGCAGCCGACATGCTGCTTGTGCAGGCGCCTCCGGTGATCGCGCGCTCCCACGACCCGTACATGGCATTCGGGAGCAGGAACCAGCGCGTGCTGAGTAGCGGAGCAAGCTCATCGGCGCGCGCTGCGTAGACCGGACGATCGACGAAGTCTCGAAGGTCATCGCCGAAGAGTGCGACGATGCGATGCGTCTCGGCGATCCACTTTCGACGAACGGTCTTATCGGAGCTCTCCCACTCTGGTCGCTCACGACGCAGCGAGAGCGCATCCCGGTCTGCAGCATTTGGGAGATCGAGAGCCTGCAGATTACGAAGCGTCGCCGTACGCGCGGGGCATGTATCGTCGGGCGTTGCGTCGATGGGTCGACATTCGCGGTTCGTCACATAGAAGATTTTGTGTCCGGCACGAGAGGCTGCTTGCAGGAATTCGACTGAGCCTGCGATCGCAGGCGCCGACGCCTCTCGCATCCAGGCCTGCCACGAGGGTTCGTCGTACTCGCCGCCGAGCAAAGCCCGACGCGCTTGGTAGAAGGAGTTGTCAAGGACGGTCTCATCGAGGTCCACGATGATGGCGGTCGGCATCGCCGCGAGTCGGCAAGCGTCGACGTTCTGCTGTTCGAGTGCCGCACTTCCGGACGCAGCGATGGTGGTGGCGAGTCGCTCGGTCGCAAGCCGATAGATCTGCAACGCGGAGATTTCATATTCTGCCGCTCGCTGCATCCAAAGGGTGGCGTTCACTTGCTCGCGGCCGATGGTGGGCGGCTCAGCGCCCATCGTCGCCGCAGAAAACACCACCGGAAGCAGCAGCATCAGGCTACGAATGAGTACGGCTCGGGATACGATCGTCATGGGGCGCCATGTTAAGGTGCGTCCGTGCTGAAAGACACCATCCGAACCATCCCCGACTACCCCAAGCCGGGCATCCAGTTCCGCGACATCACGACGTTATTTCGCGACGCAACCGCCTTCCGTGCGGCCGTCGAATCCTTGTCGGCGCCCTATCGAAACCACGGTGTCGGCTCGGTCGTCGGTATCGAAGCGCGGGGGTTCATTCTGGGCGGAGCCGTAGCCCATCAGCTCGGTACGGCGTTCGTGCCTATCCGAAAGAAAGACAAGCTCCCACACGAAACCCTGCGCATCGAGTACACGCTCGAGTACGGGCGCGATGTGATGGAGATCCACCGCGATGCCCTTCGTCAGGGCGAAAAGGTCATTCTCGTCGACGACCTCATCGCCACTGGCGGGTCCGCGCTTGCCGCGATTTCTTTGCTGCGCTCTTTGGGTGCGGATATCGTCGCTGCCTGCTTTGTCATCGATTTGCCTGCGCTTAAAGGCGCAGATCGTGTCCGCGCCCTCGATATCCCCGTACAAACTCTTGTCACTTTCGACGGCCACTGAATCATGCGTCAAAGATCCTTACTTGCCATCGTGTTGGCTGCGCTGCTGACCTGCACCGCCCCGCTTTCGGTGCCGCAAGAGCACACCGAAAAACCTCCTCTTCACGGCCAGCGCTGGATGGCCATCACAGGCAAGCCTCTTGGCGCAACGGCAGGCGCCAGAATCTTTGAGCGCGGCGGTAATGCCGTCGATGCGGCGAGTGCGATGATCGCCGCCACTGCCACAATGTGGGATGTACTGCATTGGGGCGGTGAAACCCAAGCACTCATCTGGCACCCCAAGCTCAAGAAAGTCATCGCCATCAACGCACTTGGCGTCGCACCGACCGGTGCCACACCGGAGTTCTTCAAGTCGAAGGGTCTTAAGTATCCGCCGGAGTTCGGCCCGCTCGCAGCGACAACGCCCGGTACACCGGGGGGCATCCTCGTGATGCTCGCCGAGTACGGTAAGCTTTCGCTTGCAGAAGTGTTGGCACCTGCCATCGAGCTCGCCGATGGCTATCCCATCGAAGCACAGACTGCGAGTCTTATCGAGCGCAATAAATCGAAACTTAAAGAGTGGCCAAACACGGCCCGAGTGATGTTGCCCCGTATGGGTCGCGCGGCGGATCGAGACGGTCGAGAGGGTCCGCAAGCCGGGGAAATCTTCCGGCAGCCGGAGCTCGCCGCCACGCTACGGAAATTGGTCGAAGCCGAAAGGCGCGCACTTGCGCGAGGCGCCACACGCAAGCAGGCCATCATGGTGGCCTACGATCGGTTTTATCGCGGCGATATCGCGACCGAGCTCGCTGCAGCAATTCGGGCCGAAGGCGGACTGATCACGCGTGAGGATCTTGCCAACTGGCAGGTCAAGCTCGAGGAGCCCAGGCAGGTGAACTATCGAGGTATCGACGTTTACAAACTCGACGTCTGGACTCAAGGTCCGATGATGCTGCAAGCCCTCAACATCCTCGAGAACTTTGATCTGAAGGCGATGGGCTACAACTCAGGGCGCTACCTACACACACTATATCAGTCCATGAATCTCGCTTTCGCCGACCGCGACTTCTATTACGGCGATCCTGCCTCTCCACCCGTAGAGCCCGTACGCGGACTGCTCTCCAAAGATTATGCAAAGCAGCGCGCGGGGCTTATCGGTGAACGCAACGATCCGTCGATCGGGCCTGGAGATCCTTATCCCTTTGAGGGCAGCACCAATCCGTATGCTGAGCTATTAAAAAAAGATAAGGTCCCGACAACCCCGGTAGCACCTCGCGATCGACCTTTCTCTCCAGCGGGAGTCGCACCGACGGTGGATCGTCGCTATCGGCTCGATGATCCGGAGGGCGCTTTTTGGCGCGGTACGACCAGCGTCGTAGCGGCTGATGCCGAAGGCTGGCTCGTTTCGGTCACCCCAAGCGGCGGCTGGATCCCTGCGGTCATCGCCGGAAAAACGGGTATCGGTTTGTCTCAGCGTATGCAGTCTTTCGTACTCGACGAACGGGAGAATCCGTTCAACGTCGTCGCGCCAGGAAAGCGCCCTCGCGTCACGCTGACACCTAGCCTCGCGGTCAAAGATGGAAAGCCGTGGCTTGCCTTTGCCGTGCAGGGTGGCGATAGTCAGGACCAAAACCTACTGCAATTTCTTTTAAATATAGTTGAGTTCGATATGACACCGCAGCAAGCCACCGAAGCGGCGAATATGAATAGCTTTCAGCTGCGTGATTCTTTCGGCAATCACGAAACGAGCCCAGGCCGAATGTTGCTTGATGACGAAACGCCTCGCTGGGTACGCAACGAACTCACCGAACGGGGTTATCGACTAGAGTTTCAGCCGCGTACCGCTGGCCCCATCAATGCCATCATGATTGACCATCAAAACGGCACACTCTGGGGTGGCTCAGGAAACCACGGGGAAGACTACGGCATCGCCTGGTAGTAAAGCCGTCCGCTCTCAACAGAGCGGTGATGCCCCCGATCCCCGCCCGCCACGTAGCTCATATTCCTGGGTGCCACGGTGATAGATGTGGTCAGTATCGAGGGCCGCGGTCTTCGCGTATTGGAATGCGGGCGCCAGCGACTCATAAATTGGCTCGAATCCGCGCTGCTCTGTCATATGGAATAACTCGCGAAAGGACTCGATCACAAAGTATGTCGCCTGTAAATCGGAGATGGTGTAGTCAGTTCGCATCACACGATCGACATTTAGGTGAATACGATTTGGAGATCGGCTATCTAGCGCATACACCGTCTCGGTCGGCCCGGACAAAATTCCTGCACCGTAGATGTGTAGCTTACCCTCTTCGAGGGTGAGTCCGAACTCAACCGTGTACCAGTAGAGTGCCGAGAGAGCTTTGAGTCGGTTGTACTTCAGCGCCTTCCAACCGGCGCGACCATAGGCTTCCATATAGCCCGCGAATATGGGATCAGTCAGCAACGGAACATGCCCGAAGACATCATGGAAAACATCGGGCTCTTGAATGTAATCAAACTGTTCTCGCGAACGGATGAAATTTCCTACCGGAAATCGGCGATTAGCGAGGTGATAGTAAAAGACATGGTCCGGGATCAGCATCGGTACAGGTACGACCGACCAACCGGTAAGGCCTCTGAGCTCTTCGCTGATTTCTGTGAAGTTTGGAACTCCCCCGCGGTGTAGGTTTAAACGATCGAGACCGAACATAAACTCTCGGCATGCCCGACCCGATATCAACTTCATCTGGCGCTCATACAGGTCGTCCCAAATACGATGCTCATCAGCGCAATATCGGCGCTGGATAGGCTCAAGCCAATCCTCACCGAGCCCGGCAGGCCGCTTGAGGGGGGCCACATTAACCGAAGTAGGCACCTCCGGGATGATCCGGTAATCAGGTTGCTCGTCCATCGCGATCCGAACCTCAGTAACACCGTACTAGCCGCTGGTTCGATATTTTAGGCTTAAACTGCTGGGCAAGAGGTCCACAATACCCACGAAGAGAAAATGGCGGGTTTCGATATGGGCTGCGGCCACCACGCTGCTCGCGCTGCCCGCAATCGCTATGCTGTTTAGTGCGGAAATAAGGTCGGGGCCGGCAGATTTCGCGATTTTCGGAGCGCTGCTCGTAGGCGTCTGTCTTGCGCTTGAGCTTGCGGTGCGAACCTCAACCCATTTTTGCTACCTCACCGGGATAACACTCGCGGCAGCCGGCGGATTTATGTTGGTATTTATCAATCTTGCTGTGGGTATCATTGGCGATGAGGACAACCCCCAGAACCTGGTGTTTTTCGCGATACCGCTACTCGGTTTTTTCGGTGCACTGATTGGACGCTTTAAACCGACACCTCTCATCAGGACGCTCATCGTAATGGCAGTCATTCAGTTCTTGACGGCCTTCATGGCACCCGTGGAAATGACGCGTATCATGATTTCCTTTACCGGTGTCTTCGTTGGGCTTTGGCTCGTATCCGCCCTCCTGATCCACCGCTCTGCTCATCCATAAATAGCGCCAACCCTCCGGTTAGCCCGCAACGGCTATTATCCGTAAAGGAAATATACTTTTCAGAATTCAATATTCCCGACCGCGAGTGATTCTCTCCGCTCTCGGTATCGGCTAAGGCTTCGCTCCTTGCAGCCTCAGGCCTCAGATAAAGCCTGCATTATTTTGAAAATTTTGGCTCTTTCATTATCCTTCCCTCTCAGCATAGAAGGCGAAGGCTCGACCGAACAGGTGTGTCTACTGGTGGTGGATAATTATCACTCCGACCGGATAACTGCGGTAAGCGTGCAGATACCAAATGAGTTTTCACTAGTGCTTTTCCGGATTCCTGAATAATGATTCTGGATATCGCTATCAAAGAATTTTACCAGACTTCACGCGATGGTCGTTTTCGAGTAGCAGCGGCCCTCTTCCTCCTGCTGACTTTAATTGCTCTTGTTATCGCAACGCAGCGTTATCAGTCTCTCTCGGCAGAGCGGATGCGCGCGCAAAAAGAGGTCGCTTCACAGTGGATGGATCAGGGTGAAAAAAATCCACACTCTGCTGCGCATTATGGACAATACGCTTTTCGTCCAGCCTTGCCCCTCACGTTCTTCGATTCTGGAGTTCAAGCATTCGAGGGCGTCTCGATCTGGCTTGAGGCGCACAAGCGGAACTTCGCGGTCGGGCGACCGGCAGATGATATGTCACCGCTTTCGCGTTTTGGTGAAATCTCACTCGCCTATCTCCTACAGGTCCTTTTGCCTCTTATTTTATTGTTAGTGGCGTATCCGTCCTTCGCAGCAGAGCGCGAGTCGGGAACACTACGTCAATTGCTGGTAAGCGGGGTCGCCGGCGGCCAGTTATTTCTCGGTAAGTTTGTCGGTCTTGCAGCATCCGCTTTGCTGCTTTTGCTGCCGATCATCGGATTTTCGTTCCTCGCACTCGCCTGGTCGTCAGGGACGGTCTGGTTAGTACACGCCGGTTTACTATGTGTACTCTATCTCTGGTTTGTAGCTCTCATGCTGGGACTCGCATTATTTATTTCGGCGATCGCCCCGACTGGCCGTGCAGCACTATTGATCCTCCTTGTGATCTGGGCGCTCGGTAATTTTATAGTTCCAAGAATCGCTGCCGATATGGGCCACCTTGCTTCGCCGACGCCGTCCGTAGACTCGTTGTTACGATCAATTGATGAAGATCTTGCCGCGGGAGTGGATGGGGAGACGTCCGCCGAAAAAATTGAAAGGAGGCGACGGCAACTTTACGCGCTCTATAAAGTATCCACTGATGCGGAATTACCGATCAATATGCAAGGTGTGGTGTTCGGTATCCAGGATGAAATATCAGATATCGTTTATGACCGGCACCTTTCCTCACTCGAAGCGGTAATCGATCGACAGATAGACATCTTCGAGGCTGCAAGTATCCTCTCGCCGCGTATGGCAGTGATGTTGGTATCACAGGAAATTTCAGGGACGAGTATTGGGCATCAGCGTCACTTCGAAGCTGGTGCTGAGGCTTTTCGGCGGGACCTCATGAAAACGCTGAATCGTGATATCACGCTCAACTCACGTTCGGGTGTTAACACTTATCGCTCCAGCGCTGACCTCTGGCGTGAAGCGGGTGAATATCAATTTGTTCCCGAACGCCTCAGTTTAAGCATCAGGCGCTGCGGCGCTCCGCTGACCGTGCTGGTCTTATGGAGTTTTGTGATCGGTATGCTTGCTTGGATCTCTGCTCGCCGCCTCAAAACTGTCGGCTGATGCGGTCGGTAGATCTGCTCATCAGCGAATTCACTATGCTGCGTCGCGAGCAGATTGCTCTCTGGGTGCTCTTCGGTTTGCTGCTCGCCGCGGTATTTGCGGGAATCAGCGGCCGGATGATCATCAGCGAACAACGCTCGGTCGCCCTTGGGGCGAGTGAAGAAGCGCGTATGCTCATTGAATCACTAAAGCAGCAAGCTACTGCAGGAAGCGAGACCGCTCGCTCCCCCGGTGCTGTGGCTTATAGCCTCTTGGCGATACCGGTGACTAAGGCAGCAACGCCGCTAGAAGCCTTAGCGATCGGCCAAGGTGACCTTCTACCTGACACCTATAGAGTCACCGTACGCGGAGCATATACTTTTCTCGGACGGACCGATCCAGAAAACTCCTTACGTCTTGTCTCAGGCAACTTTGATATCGCATTTCTTATCGTATGGGTATTGCCGTTACTGGCGATCGGCTTTCTTTTTGATGTCGTTGTCGGGGAACGCGAGCGTGGTGTCCTAACGCTGGCCGTGGTGGCCGGTGCGAGTGTTGGGCGGTTTATCTGGCACAAATGGTGGGCAAGATTTCTACTCTTGGCAGCAGTCACAACCGTTTCCGTTATTCTCGCAACGTTGATGCAAGAACCCACTTGGACAGTATCGATGGGTTATGTCTTGGTGGGATGGATACTGACCAGTCTTATCTATCTCAGCCTCTGGTGTGCGCTTGCGCTCGTTATCACTGCCTACGCAGGTAGTTCGGAGGCGGCTGCAACACGCCTCGCTGGGGTATGGCTGATTTTCGTCGTTCTGGTACCCGCTATCACCAACCTCATCGCAAGTAGCGCGGTGCCGCCACCATCTCGAGTTGAATTGACGGCAACCTTACGCGAGGCCACCGAGCAAGCCGATAAAGCCATCGCAGCAGAACGTGATCAGTGGTTCTTCGATCATCCAGATCTACAGGGGGAAATGGATCGCCGGGCCTATTACCTGAGTGTTGCCCGTTCCGAGGCGGGTATCGAGAAGATCATGGGACCTTTGTTGGAGGAGTTTGCGCAGAACGCCCGTGACCAGCAACATATCATCGAGATGCTGAAGTACCTGTCACCGGGCACTCTGACTTTCAGATCACTTACCTCGCTTTCCGGTAGCGATGGTCGCCAGCACGCAAACTTTCGCGATGCCGTTATTGCCTATCATAAAAAGTGGCAGGATTTCTTTGTGACGCGGATCGATTCCGATAGGCTGTTGACAGTCGAAGACTATGACCGGCTGCCGATCTTCGCAGCGCCGCAGATCGACGGACGAAAGCTCATATTATCCTCATCGGTTCCGTTGCTACTGATGTTTGCTTTGACATTCGTACTTTGTCTCGTTGCATCACGAAAGCTCCGGGGTACCGATGTGATCATCGGGGTACGCTCCTCCGGAGGGAGCAAATAGTGCTTGCAGCCATCGGACTTACCAAGCACTACGGCGAAGTTCACGCCTTGAATAGTTTTGATCTGCATGTACGTTCGGGCGAAATCTATTGTTTACTCGGGGCCAATGGCGCCGGGAAAACAACAACTCTTCATATTTTTCTTGGGTTCGTACGGGCAACGTCAGGGATTGCACAGATCGATAACATCGATGTAAGCCAAGATCCGATCGCAGCCCGCAAGCGAGCCGCCTATATCCCGGAAACCGTCACACTTTACGGCGCCCTTTCCGGCCTCGAGAACCTCGACTACTTTTCCAAGCTTTCAGGGACTAGGCACTCAGCACAATCACTACGTGGATTTCTCGAACAGACTGGGTTGGCTGCAGAGGCGCACGATCGGCCTTTACAAGGTTATTCGAAGGGTATGAGACAAAAAGTCGGGATTGCCATCGCGATCGCGCGAGACGCTAAGGCCTTGCTGCTCGATGAGCCGACCTCTGGACTCGATCCCAAAGCAAGTAACGAATTTTCACAACTGATCCTCGCCATGGCTGACCGTGGTGCAGCAATTTTGATGGCTACGCATGATTTGTTTCGCGCACGCGAGACAGGCACTCGGATCGGCATTATGCGAGAGGGATCTTTACGTAAGGAATTCAAGGCAGATGAAATTGAACATAGTGATCTCGAACATGAATATCTGAAAACAATGCAGGAGGGATGATATGAAGAACTATATTCTTTTGATCGTTTGCGCTGCGTTAACGGTCGGAGGACCTGTTGCGCAATCTCATAACACCATGACCGCTTATTACGCTCCTGCTGGATTCATGCAGGACTTAGAACTACGGGTAACCCATGGCTGTCAAGGAAGCCCGGTTAAGGAGGTTCGTCTCAAGATCCCAGAAGGCATGATGCGAGTATCAGCGGCGCACAATCGAGATTGGATTATCGAAATGAGAATGCAAAAACTTCCGAAGCCCATACCAGGTGAGGGTGGGAATATGCTCACCGAGACGGTAGATGAAATCATTTGGAAGAATCCGCGCAGTAATCTTCCTGGATCGGGGCGGTTTGAGGGCTTTCGTTTCCGCGGTATGATCCCCGACACCGTTGGAAAAATTATCTTTTTCCGATCCGTCAATATTTGTGAAAGCGGCGAAGAACGCTATGTTGACCTACCGAGCGAACTACTGGAGGCGAAAACGCCAGGTTTGCCCGAAAAACTGCTTAAATTCCTTACTGCGACGGCCACCCCATCTGCGTTCATGATCATCGAGAAACCAACGCGTCCGCAGTACCCGTTTGCTATGCCAGGTCCAAAGAAATAGTACCGCCTGCCGGGAACTTAATATGTTCAGTCGAATGACACACTATCTATCCAGACTTTTTTACCTCTGTGTCCTTGCGATCGGTTCAGCGCAGAGTTTCGGTCATGCCGTGTTACTCGACTCATCACCCAAACCGGGTGAGATGTTGCCGCAGTCGCCGACAGAGGTATTTGCAAATTTCAACGAAGGTGTAGGTCCCATTTTTTTTAAAGTGCTGGACGTCGATGGTCAGCCTGTCGGAGATCCCAGAGAAATTCGCCTCGACGGAACCAAGATGATTCTTCCGCTGCGCGCTCTACTGCCGAAGGGTACGTACGTTTTAACCTATCGAGTTATTTCGGCAGATACGCACCCTGTCGGCGCCACCTTTGGCTTTTCAATCGGAGAGCCGATGAAAGGCATTAACGCGACGGCGGATTCAGGAGGTCGCTCTATCTGGTCGCTTGCGGTCGCGGTCAACCGCTGGGCTCTTTACGCCGGAATGCTGTGGGTCGCCGGTACAGCATTATTCCTCCTGCTTCTCGGGGTAGAGGGCGCTTTACGAGAGGACGTGCGGCAAAAGGCGAGATGGGCGAGCGCCTTGACGGCTCTATCGTATATTTTGGCGGTCGGCTTTGGCGGTGCGGATATGCAGTTAGGCGGTGCTGACGCTCTTTGGAAGGCAGCGACGTGGCAATCCGGCATTGGCAGCACTTTGGCCTTTAGTGCGCTCCTCGGAACGATTGCCATGGCTCTACTGTATGCAGGTTTTGCTGCAGGTGACCAACGCCGGCATGGATTTCTGATCACCGGAGTGGTGCTTGCGATTGGCTCATTTCTAGTGACCGGGCATGCCGCTACAGCACCTCCCGCTTGGCTGATGGCGCCTATCGTTGGCACTCATCTTTTCGCTACCGCCTTCTGGATTGGCGCCTTTCAACCGTTATTGCTGAGCACTAGAGTACTTTCTGCACCTGACGCGGGCGTCTTGATGCAACGCTTTTCGACCTTCGCAGTACCTGCCGTCATTGTCGTTCTGATGAGCGGGACAGCGATCTCACTTAAACAATTAGGTTCCACCACCAGGTTATTCGATAACGCCTATGGCACTGTCCTGCTCACAAAGATTATTTTGGTAATCGTGATCATCGGTATTGCAGCGTATAACAAGATTAATTTAACACCGAAAATTATCACGAATGATGTGATAAGCATAAAAAAAATTAGAAAAACCATCACGCTCGAACTCATGTTATATCTATCGGTGCTCGCCGCGGCATCCGCGTTAACCATGGCTACTCCGCCGCGTGCACTGGTGGCGATCAGTGAAACGGGTGGCACTGACGCGAAGATGGCGACAATTTCCGGCGGTCTCATGAAAAGAACGCTGAAAAATGCTGCAGCCTATAGCGCCGAAATTGAGCTCTCACCCGCCACCGTTGGCGAAAATATGTTGATGGTCACATTGAGAGATCCTGCAGGGAGTATCATAAATAGTGCTACCGCGCTTGAAGTTTCTGTTGCTCTAGAATCAGCAGGGGTCAGCGACGTGAGACTCAAAGCGGAATACGTTGATGATGGTTTGTGGCACGTTATGATTAATGAAACTCTAATTCCAGGAGATTGGTTGCTGACGATTGATGGGTATTTAACCGACTACGACAAAACCAGTTTCGCAACAACCGTCACTTTGAAATAGAACATTGGGATTACTCCTGACAATGCCCAAAAGCGGGTTGTCCTCTAAAGAGGTAGTCAGTAAATAGGTTTTAAGAGTCGATAAGTTTCTCGCGGTAGTAGAATTTGTTACAAAGAGGTTGTCAGCGGCGCGTGATAAGAGGTATTTACGGCCTACTGAATTTGGGGTGATGTTCGCACTTGGTCGCCAGTACGGAATTTCAGAAAAGAGATAGGTTAATAAAGATTAATCAAAGGAGTGGGTCATGCGCCGCTATATTTATCTGATTGCTTTGTATGCGCTTCTCATGTCACTCACCGGATGCGTTAGCACTAGCGCCACCCGCCTCGGCGTCGCCGCTATCCGTCCGGCAGTGGATCCCGAGTCTGTGGTTATCTACCGAACGGCAGATCAGGTTCCTGGAGCCTATGATGAAATTGCGTTGGTCTTCGCCGAAGGTGATCACACTTTCGCAAAGGAGGAGCGCATCTACAATACGATGCGAAAAAAAGCGGCGAGCCTCGGTGCTAACGCGCTAATACTCGATAGCGTAGTTGAGCCTCAGATGGACGAACGCTTGTCAGGTAAGTGGTGGCTAGAGGTTGGTCATGCTCTTTACACTAATATCGTCAATCCCCCGAATCGGAAGGGTAAAGCGATTGCCATTTACGTCCTACCGAAATGACACAGGAGCCACCTCATGCCGATCATGAATGACCCGTGCGGTGGAAAGTTGATCCGCGATGTTTGGCACGCTTAACTCAATTTGACTAGTTTTATTCATCACTGTGATTCGATCGAGGGGTGATCGCTCGCGCAGCGCATCCAGACAAAACAGCCGTCACGCCAAGCTACGGTATCGACAAGACCCAGCCAGATCTCACGAGCATCAAATCCATAGTGCGATGATTTAGGGCGCCCAGCGCGTATCCGCGTTAATTCGCTTTCCCGCACTTTCCAGCGTATCCGGCTGGGACAAAATGAAAGCGCTTGGTGGGTACTTCCCCACATAGTCCCGCCATATCGACTCGTACAGCTCCTTGTGCAAAGCCGGCTGGCGCTGCCTCTGCCGTTGCGCAGCAATCGGGATCTCGACGCTGACGATCTGCTTGTCAGGACTTTGTGCTTGCGCGGCGATGTTACCGGCAGCATCTACTGCGGTTGAAAGTACAGTAGTCGAATCAGCGGTAGGGCGGCGCCAGTCACCATCTGGCCAATAGCGTCGCAGCCCCTGCGGATCATCCGGCAAATAGGCGTTATTGACCATCAAAGACCAGTACCCATTGTGTAGCGAGGCACCTTGCACATCAGCCATTCGATAGCGGCCCGTGGCTACACGCAGTACCACCTCAGCACCTTTGATACCGTAGGCTCGGTAGAGCTCAGGCTCGAGTTGAACTGAGGAGGCTGCGATATTACCGATCCGCGTTCGTGCGATCGGGATAACTCGATCCCAGCCATACATCTCTACATAACGATCCAGCACGTTAAAGACAGTGGTGGTCATCAGCTCGATTTCGCCAAAGGCCCCCATGATATTGCGGATTTGCCATTGCACATCCACGATCGATCCGTCAGGTCCCAAAATGATCACCGCTAAAATGAAATGATTGGGCCAATCACGATCTACGATGTATGCGCCAAAACTCACATAACAGCGATACTCGCGGGCTTTAGCCGCCAAAGCCCCGACTTCCGGACCGGGGACCTCGATACACATCTTAAGAACCGTCGAGCGGGCCCACCGAAATGACAGTCCGCTGAGCGGTAATTCGTGGAACATGACGAGGTCATGTCGCTGCTCCGCCTGCGCGCGATCCAACCACTCGAGCATGTAGGCGAGATTTTCCCGGCGTACCGGTGCTGGGTTTTTGGGGTCTGGCAAACGAATACGCGTTTGTAGCAAAGCCACTCGCAGCCGCTCGAGCGCCAACGGGACAGCCAGGTAGCCCCCGAGTCGCGACTCCGCCGCATGCAAGATTTTTGTTACGAACATAATTTATGTTGATTAGAGTTACTCTGTAACACAAGACACAGTAAAAGATTAAAGAGGGAGATTCGACGGAGCGGGTTGAGTGTTGATATGTATCTATCGGTCACTAAAATTTAACGTTCTTCTTTAATTCGATCATCTCTGCGATCGTCTATCCATGACCCATTCGTACGCTGATCTACCGAAGTTTGTCGAATATCCCCCAGGTTGGTTATACAAGATTCGCCTTTTGCTAAGTCCGCTGTTCTCATCGCCAACATTAAATCGTGTCACGGCGATAGCCAATAAGGGTCACCCTTGCTGACTTAAAAACGGAGAAATCGAAACGAACTTATCGGTGATCTAAGTTCAGCAGAACACGGATCGAGGGTTTATCGCCGAAGAACACCCGTTATGATCAACAAAAATCGGTGGTGAAATCGCGTCAACTTTGTATTTCTTATTTCCTGCGATGAACCCGATGATGTTGGTACGCGCTCGATAAATTCCGAGACCCTTGCACTCGGCTCCTCGACTAACCATCTTTCAGGAGCGGCATAAACCACGGTTTGTCGAAATCTTGCGGCACCCCTCGGGTAAAGCAAATACCGCCAGCAGGACGTCCATTACCGTGGAACACCTCCACGTCACCCTCTCTGCGTCCATCTAAATAAGTAGCACGCTCACGGAGATGTCCGTTTGGCCAGCGCTCCTCCCAAACACCCTCACGGAGCCTAAAAACAAAGCGTCCTGTTTCCAACTGCTGGCCCTGCTGATCGAGTTGTACGAAAGAACCGTGTTCAACGCCCCTCTTAAATTCAATCTGACGTTCCAGACGTCCGTTGGGGTGATACTCCTCTTGTAGCCCATGCCGCCGATTCTCGAAATAATCGGTACGCTGTCGACGCGTGCCATCTATGTAAAACGACTCGGACAAACCATGCAGGCGCCCAGCCCGATAGTTCAGTCGGTAATTCAAAGCCCCGTTCTCGAAGAAAATTTCATCTGGTCTGGTCCCGTCAGTAGACCCCCGGAATAGCTACCGCGCACGCGCAGCTTCCCGGACGGCCAAAATACCTCGTAATGGCCCTCCCATTCACCGCCGACCCGCGTACCTCGTAAACGGACTTGGTCGCTCAGATAAAACCAGATCACAACGCCATCTACTGCGCCGTTCTTCAATTCTTCGCGCTTCGCCAGCCGACCCTCGGCATCAAGAGTCTCCAGTAGACCAGAGGCTGGCTGGTCCGACTCTGCCAAGAAATACTTCCCGTCCCTTTGCACCACATCATTTTCCGCCAGAATCAGGCTCCCGGCACTGGTCAAACCGACGGTTGAAGACGCAAGGTACAAGAGCAAAAAAACCATAACAGCAACTTCAGACACTCGCATCGATTTACCCTCTCCGCATATCAGAGACGTCATCCCCTCATGACGTATCTCTATTTTCGCTATTTCCTATTTTCACCGTCTCGCCTACGAACGCGAAACCAGCAACATGCGAAGCTGAATTCGGTATGTCCGCCTCGATCATACACCCGCATTTTCGTTGAAATCTGGACTTATGGAGCCGACCTAAAAGTCTTACTTTATCGAGTATTTAACTTGGCTTAAAAAGGCTCTTTTGAGAATTTACGTGGACACCTGAGGTCTGGGCAATCTAAATAGATTATATGATTACGTAGTTCAGGACTTAGGCCGCCGCTTCGACAAGCGATCTCGATATCAATCCACTGGTGAGTCAGCTATGTCACAGAATCGGCGAACGGGATCGCTGACCAAGCCGCAGTCTTAAAAATCGACGGCAAAAGTCTGACGCTAACTACAGCCCGAGTGAACTCGCTGTAAATACTCAGTCGGCTGGCCTGATGAAACGCAGAGTCATACGATCCGACTCATCGATCGCATCGTACTTGCTGCGATCAAAGGTCGGATCAGCGGGCTTGCCGGAGCCATAGGGTACGGTGGTCCGGGTCGGAGGTAACGTCCAAACGCCAAAGGGGTGATCTTTAGTATCCCCACGATTGGCATTGACCTCGGAGCGAGCATCGAGCTTCAGACCCGCCCTCTGAACCGCATCGATGACGAAAGCCTCGGTAACGTAACCGCTCGCAGCTTTCGGGTCCTGCGGACCCGGATTGCCGCGATGCTGTTCGATTGCGAGCATACCGCCTTTCTTCAGGGCACGCGCGAGCAGCCCAAGATTGCGATCAAGCATACCTTCCGTTCGCATCCAGCTATGGATCGAACGCGACACCAAAATCAAGTCATAGCTGGCCTCGGGTAGCGGCGCTGCCGTCGCACCCCAGTTTACAAGTTCCACCTGGCCGTAAAGATTTTTATCCGCATAGGCAGCTGCGAAATCGGCACGACTCTTGCGCGAAGCTTCGGGGAGATTAGGGTTGCTGAGATCGGCCGCAGTCGCCGAGTAACGACCGCCGGAACGCGCTGCATAGGGTGCGAGAATGCGCGTCCACCAACCTGCCCCCGGGTGTACTTCTAAAATGTTGACGCCGGGCCTCAGACCCCAAAATTGTAGGCTCTCGCCGGGTCGGCGCGACCCGTCACGGGATTTATCGTCGGCCGATCGCCACGCACCTGCGATGACATCGTTAAGCACAGCGTCTTTATTCACTCCCTGGGTCGCTGTGCCGACCGGCAGGAGTGCCACGCTAGCCAGTAGGACGATAATCCGCTTCACAATTCCGACATCCATTAGATTAGATAACTCCTCCGCGCCCGAACATAGAGACGTAGCCAACTGGTGAAAAGTTGAGGCTAGCAGACCAGCGTCGCTGAGTCACCGCAGAAGCGTGACTCTGCACACGCCCCAGACCCCCCAGATCAAAGTCCAAATGTATGGGGCGGCCTTGAAGACCCACACTGCATAGGTGCAGCGTGCTCGGGCGGCCGTTTTCAACTTTTTGTAATCAACGAGGCTCACACGCCCAGTCATACAGACTGAACCCCGTTCACCGCCGTTCTGTGTCTCTCTTAAATGGTCTCGCGTGGGACGCTTTCACGGTGCAAGCTCCGTCGGACATCAAAAATACACTGACGCCGTCCACTCCGTCTCGCTCTAGGGATCACTACCGTCGCGATATCTTTTGAACTAATGTGGAGATCTCGTACTGTCACAAATCTCTCGATCGCTTTGCATCCGAAAGGTATTACAATCTAAAAAATTCGTTTTTATCGTAAAGTTGAGTGAAATGACCTCCGTAGTAGGCACGTCGTACGAATCGAAGTTAGCGTTTAGAAGGTTCGCCTACCTCGCGCCGCTACTGATCGCTCTCCTACCGCTGATCAGTTTTGTAGCGGCCCAAGCGACAGACCGTTGGATGATCGCGGCCTGCCTCACTCCGCTTGTTCTGTTCCTTGTCATCCCAATTCTCGACTGGCTCATCGGCCGCGATCCGTCTAATCCATCGCAAGTCGAATCTCTAGCGCTCTCTGAAAATCGGTTCTACCGTCTCCTGACCATGCTGTGTCTGCCCGCTTACACATCCGTCTTGTTGTTTGGTGTTTGGGTGATAGCTACCGTACCGATGTCAGTTTTTATAATGTTTGGATGGACGGTATCGATTGGGCTCATTGGCGGGATCGTCGCAATCAATCCGGCGCATGAACTCATTCACAAAGCCTCTACGATTGAACGATTATTCGGTGGAACGCTGCTAGCTATGGTCTCCTACGGAACCTTTAAAATTGAACATATCGCTGGACATCACGTGGACGTTGGAACACCGAAAGATGCCGCCACCGCCTCGATAGGCCAATCGGTATTTGGATTTGTTTTACGTGCCATCGCACAAAATCCTGTCCGTGCGGTGCAGCTTGAGCGGACTGTCTGTAACCGGCGCGGCCTAAAGTGGCGCTGGTACACCAGCGAACTTATACGTTGGGCTTTAGTTTCCGTCATATTCAGTGCACTTTGTGGATTAGTCGTCGCCGAATTTGCGATCTATCCGCCTTGGGTCGGCATTATTTATTTCTTTATGCAATCACTCGTTGCAATTTTCTTACTGGAAATTGTCAACTACATCGAGCACTACGGGTTGAAGCGGCAACCCCTCCCCCCAGCGCATAACTCGATTCGGTATGAGAAAGTCAATTACCAGCACTCCTGGAATACGGACTTCGCGCTGAGTAATGCCCTACTCCTCCAGCTGCAGCGGCATAGCGATCACCATATTCGTAGCTTCCGTCGTTATCAGTCGCTGCGACATCATGACGACAGCCCCCAACTGCCGGCAGGCTACCCCACTATGATTCTGGTTGCGCTTATACCGCCATTGTGGTTTCACATAATGAATCCGCGCGTTCCGCGAGGCTTCTGAAATTTTTATTAAATTATATCGCATGGCCAGAAAAGTACTTAGTTCAAGCTCTGGCGATGTAAAGCCTAGTAGTACCCGACGTCCCCCCGGAAACTAGTCTCAGGACGGTCTAGAGTCTGACCCTGAAGCAGGAGGTCGGACGTGAAGAAGCGGTTCAGCGAAGAGCAGATCGTCGGGATACTGCGCGAGGCGGAAGCCGGGG
>Ga0194132_10002295_pt1 | contig 36392 bp, 25 predicted proteins | sample TA2KigOf80mmetaG_FD_148612 | JGI IMG/M metagenome (GOLD analysis project Ga0194132, IMG submission 148612) | Freshwater microbial communities from Lake Tanganyika, Tanzania - TA2015054 Kigoma Offshore 80m | ecosystem: Environmental > Aquatic > Freshwater > Lake | place: Tanzania: Lake...
TAAGCCTGGTGAAGGTAAGCCTGGTGAAGGTAAGCCTGGTGAAGGTAAGCCTGGTGAAGGTAAGCCTGGTGAAGGTAAGCCTGGTGAAGGTAAGCCTGGTGAAGGTAAGCCCGGTGAAGGTAAGCCCGGTGAAGGTAAGCCCGGTGAAGGATCCCCGCAGGCCGGCAAGCCTACGCCTTCACCCGCGCAGCTTGCCAAACAGCAAGCCGACGTGAAGGCGCTCACCGAGCAACTCGCCGCGTCGCAGGCCGCGCAACAGGCCGCGTCACCGCTGGATGCGGCCGCGCAGATGGTGGCTCCGCTGGCTGCCGGTGAGGCCGGGCCGCTCCCACAATTAGCGCAGATGTCCCTCGACAAGGCACTACAAGCGCTCACCCAAGCCGCTGCACAAGCAGAGGCTGGCAAAGCTCAGCCCGCCCAAGCCAACGCCGAGGCCGCGCAAGCCGCGCTCGCGCAGGCCGCCGCTGCGCTTGCGCTCGCCCAGGAAGGCGTCGGCCAGCAGATGGCGCAGCAAGGGAAAGGACAACAGGGCCAAGGCCAAAGCCAGCAACAGGGCAAAGGTCAGGCCCAAGGCCCCGGCCAAAACACCCCGCAGGCCAACAGCAAGGAAGGCCAAGGGGATGGCAAGCAGGGCAACTGGAACGGTGAGGGCGGGGCGGACGGCCCAACGCGTCAAGCCAAGGGTAGCAGCGGCTTTCTCGGCTTACCCGCGCGCGACCGCAATGCGATTCTCCAAAGCCAGACTGAACGCGCTCCTGAGGAATACAGCCCGCTGGTCGAGCAGTATCTCAAGAACCTCTCCGACTCCGCGGCGCGCGGACGAAAGAAGTAAGCGAAGGGAGCCACCGCAGTGCGCCTGCTTCCGCGAGGTCTTGGACTGCGCCAGTGCTGTATCGCTGTTCAAAAGCGGATATGTGGAAAGTTTGTCAAACATGTGGCAGGAAACGGTCGCGCTCCTCGACGCTGTGTCGCTACCCTCGGCGACAGGCAAATTGAGCCCGAACATTCTGGGCAATTGAAGAGAGCAGGGGTGAAATCTTTGTTCGGCCCCGTGCTTTGGGTTGTCTTTCTTCTTCTAGCAACGGCTCCGTTCCAACACGCCGCCGCCCACACCGCCTCACTCACGCGAGTGGATGCGCGGCTCACGACCAATTCCCTTACGCTCACCTTCCAACTCAACCAGCCGGATCTGCTCCAGTTCCTGGCGGGCCGCACCAACGACGCGGTCGTGCTGATGACGCCGGAGCAGGTGCGCACGCTTGCCACGAACATTGCCGACTACGTCCAGTCGCGTATCCACTTCGCGCTGGATACAAACCCGCCCGTGCGGGGCGTGCTCTCGAACTGGCCGCCCGCGCCGCTCGTGCTCACGCGCGAGGAACGGCCCGGCGAGGTCGTCCCGGCGCCACTGCCGCTAACGGTGCAGTGGAAAATTCCCGCGAGTGCCAAAGAGATGGAGTTGTCCTTTTCGCTTTATTCGACCTTTGGTTTCGCTGCGCTGTTTGAGGTGCTGTTCCACCGCGGCAAGGACGTCCCGCCCGTGCTGCAACTCGTGCAATCGCGGCAGGCCATGGTGATTGACCTCACTGCGTTTCAGGAAGACCTGCGAACCGTGGAACAGCCCGATCCCGCGAAGCACCGAGACGTGCCACCGGCCGCGCCCGTGGTGCGTAACACGGCGGCTCAGTTCACCGAGCTTGGCTTCAAGCACATTCTGCCCCAGGGCTTGGATCACATCCTCTTCGTGCTTGGGCTGTTCCTCCTCAGCCCGAAGCTCAAGCCGCTGCTTTGGCAGGTGACAACTTTTACCGTCGCGCACTCGGTCACGCTCGCGCTCGGGGTGCTAGGCATCTTCGCGCTGCCGGGGCGCATGGTGGAACCCATCATCGCGCTTTCCATCACGGTGGTGGCCATTGAGAATTTGTTTCGCAGTGAGGTTTCGCCGGGGCGTTGGGCGGCGGTGTTCGGGTTCGGGCTGATTCACGGCATGGGTTTCGCCAGCGTCCTCAGCGAAGTGGGCTTGCCCCGAGATCAGCTTGGCATGGCACTCTTGTGCTTCAACGTGGGCGTGGAGTTAGGCCAACTTACAGTCATTGCCCTCGCTTTCGCCGCGACGAGATGGTGCGCCGACCGCGCGTGGTATGGCCCATGGGTGCGGCGGCCCGCCTGCTTGCTTATCGCGCTCACCGGAGTCGTGTGGACTGTGGAGCGAATGATGCAGTAATTAAGTTTGAGGAAACATTGCTCCGCGTCACTGTCCAGGTACAGTCTGCCAAAAATGCTGTTGCTCATGAGACTTTCTTTCGTTTTCGCAGGTGTTGCCGGTTTGCTTGCCACTACAACGCCCATTTTTGCCCAGCTCACCGCGCCCGTGCCACAGCCCGTCGTCGGGGCTCGCCAGCCAACGCTAAGTCCAGATGGCAAGCGCCTTGCCTTTGTGTATCGCGGTGATGTGTGGGTGGCGGCAAGCGAGGGAGGGCGCGCGACGGCGCTGACCTCGCACGTCGAAGCAGATGCTTACCCGTGCTTTTCGCCAGACGGCAAATGGGTTGCCTTTGCCAGTAAACGCAATGGCGGGTGGGACCTGTTCGTGGTGCCGGCAGAAGGTGGGCCTGCGCAGCAAATCACTTGGCACAGTGGCGCGGAATATCCCGGCGGCTGGAGTCCAGACGGCAAGCAACTAATCTTCGCCGGTCGCCGCGAGACACCCAACTACGCACTCTATGCAGTGGACTTGAAGACTCTGGGCACCTCGCGGCTCACGGAGGACTATGCGGCGCTGAACTACCCAAGCTTCTCCCCGGACGGGAAATCCGTAGTCTATGGGCGATACGGTTTTCCGTGGACGCGCCCACGCTACACCGGCGCGGCGGCGGCGCAAATCTGGACGCTGAACATCGCCGACGGTCGCCGCAAACCGCTCACCAACGACGATCGGCAGCATCTCTGGACGCAGTTCCTCCCCGATGGCAAACGCCTACTCACCGTCACCGTCGGTGAAGTCACGCCCTCCGCGAGCAAGCTCAACGAACCGATCCCCAAAGTCACGGACTCGCCCGCGCGCACGCCCAACCTCTGGCTCTATGACCTCGATGGCAAAAGCAAGCAACTCACGCTTTTCACCGGCGACGCAGTGCGCTGGCCGACGGTGGCGATGAAATCAGCGGACATCGCATTCGAGTACGGACCGGATTTGTGGTTGCTGAAGAGCGGAACTAAAACTGCCACCAAGCTCAAGTTCGTGGTCAGTGCAGATGAAAAACAAACCACCCGGCGACGCGAGAAACTCACCAGTGGTGTGACTGAAGCCGAGCTTTCGCCGGACGGCAAGACCCTGGCCTTCGGTCTGCGCGGCGACATCTGGACGGTGGCGATGGAGAAGAGCAAAGGCGTAGCGGGCCGTGGCGAGGAGTTCGCGCGGCGGCTCACGGAGTGGGTGGGCGACGACTCCGATTTCACTTGGGCGCGCGACGGCAAGAAGCTCTATTTCACCAGCGACCGCGAGTTCAACACGCGCATTTACGAATTGGACCTCGCCACGCTCGCAGTGAAATCACTCTGGCAGCGCTCCGAGGAAATCACGCGGCTTTCATTATGCCCGGATGGCCAGCACCTCGCGTTTTGGGTCGCGGGTAACGACGGTGGTCTCTACACCTTGGCATTGGCGGACGGGGCCACCAAGCGCATCGTGCATGTGCCCGGCACTCACTGGCGGACGTCAGGTGGCGGGGATTTCGCGTGGTCGCCGGACATGCAGTGGGTTGCCTATATGCGCAAGGGCGAAACACGGAGTTGGAACATCTGGGTTGTCCCCGCTGCGGGCGGCGAGGCGCAGAACGTGACACGACTCAACGCGCAGCACACGCAGCCCACGTGGTCACCGGATGGGAAATACATCTTCTTCCAAAGCGACCGAGACGGACTCGGACTCTACGTGCTGCCGTTGCAACCTGAGTCTGCCCGACTGACGGACACAGACCTGAAGTTCGAGAAGCCCAAGGACAAAGTGAAAGTGCAAATTGACTTTACGGACATCCAACGGCGCATCCGCAAGCTTTCATCGCAAAACCCCCAAGCGGATTTGCTGGTCACGGCGGACGGCACCATTGCGTTCATGTCCGAGGGCGATGTCTGGACGGTCAGTTACGACGGCAAGGAAACTAAGCGCCTGACCACGGGCGGCAACAAAGCGGGTCTGCGCTTGCTGCCGGAAAGCAAGGCCGCCCTCTACGTGCAGAACGCCGAGGTCTGGAAGTTTAGGCTCGGAGACTTGAAGGGCCCGGAAAAAGTAACTTTCAACGCGGACTTTGACCGCGACGTGAAAGCGGAGCGCAAGGCGGCCTTTACGCAATTTTGGCGCAGTTACCACCACAACTTTTACGACCCAAACTTCCACGGACGCGACTGGGAAGCCATCCGCAAACGGTATGAGCCGATGCTCGATTCGGTTGAAACCCATGATGATTTCTCCACCGTGCTGGGCATGATGATTGGGGAACTGGAAGCCTCACATAGCGAGGTTACCCCGGCGGCGGGCAGCACCCCGGAGCCAGTTACGCCGCACTTGGGTTTCACCTTAGATTATACGCACGCTGGGCCGGGCCTGCGCGTGGCCAACGTGCCCACCGGTGCGCCCGGTTCCTACAAACAGACTGAGATCAAGCCTGGCGATTACGTCCTGACCATCAACGGGCAGGACGTGGCGCTGAATGAAAAGCTCTACCAGTTCATCAACGACCGGCAGGACCGCGAGTTCGAGTTCCTCGTTAACAAGGAACCGAAAAAGGAAGGCGCGCGGAAGGTGAAATACAAAGTGCTAACCGCCGCCGAGTGGGAAAATCTGCAATACCAAAACCGCATTGAGCGACTACGCACCTATGTGGAGAAACAGACCGGTGGCAAGCTCGGCTACCTGCACATCAGTGCCATGGGCGGCGAGAACCAGACCCGCTTCGAACGCGAGGCCTACGAATACATGAGCGGCAAGCAGGGCATGATCATTGACGTGCGTTTCAATCGGGGCGGCAATATTTCGGACACGCTTATTGACTGGCTGGAGCGCAAACAACACGGCTGGTATCGCCCGCGCGACGAAGGCCCCGAAGCCGCGCCCAACCGCTCGTGGGAAAAACCCGTCATCGTGCTGATGAACGAGCACAGCTACTCCAACGGCGAAATGTTCCCCTACGCCATGCGCCAGCGCGGCATTGCCAAGATCGTCGGCATGCCCACGCCGGGCTATGTGATCTGGACTTGGGCTCTGCGCCTGACCGATGGCACTGGCGCACGGATGCCGCAGGGCGGTGTCTTCCGCATGGACGGCACGAACATGGAAAACCAAGGCGAGCAACCCGACGTACGCCTTTGGCTCACGCCTGAAGACTGGCTCACCCAACGCGATCCGCAACTCGACAAGGCCATCGAAATGCTGCTCCCCCAAAAGAAAGCCGAGGCCAAGTAGCCGGTTAGTTTATTTCAGTCCGCTAGGCTCGAACACCGCTTCTTTGCCAACCACCGTCAGCATTGGGGTAACAGCTCGATGTAATTAATCCGCTGCTACGATTGCTGAAAATTAAAGCCCCGCGAGCACCTCTAACCTACTTAGTGATCTTCAGAATCCGGTGGTTATAGCTGTCTGTAATGTAAAGCGTGCCGTCGCGATGTACCGTGACGCCGTGTGGCCGAGCAAGATCACATTCCAAGGGTGAACCTCCCAATGCTCCCCTGCCCTGCTTGCCAGTGCCGGCCACACGCGTTAGCTGGCCATCCTTGGGCGTGAACTTGCGGATGAGATGGCTCTCAGCGTCGGCCATGATGACGTTGTCCTCGAGGTCTACGCAAAGGTGTTTCGGCCCGTTCATGGAGGCTTCGAGGGCAGGGCCGCCATCGCCGGTGCTGCCCTTTTTGCCACTGGCATTGACGACGGTCTTGATCTTGCCGTCGGGCGTGACAACACGCAGCGCGTTGCCGCCGCGCTCGAGGATGTAAAGGTTCCCCTTGCGGTCCGGGGCGGCAGCGCGCGGGTCGGACAGCGGGGCCTCGATCGCGACCGCGCCATCCTCGGGCCGGCCCTTCTCGCCGTTGCCGGCCACGACGCGGGTCTTGCCCGTGGCGATGTCCAGCTCGTGAATTCGCGTGAGGTCGGCGATGAAGAGCTTCGTGCCCGTGAAGTCGAGCGTGATGCAGTAAGGCCCGCTCCCACGCGCTTTATCCGCCGGGACGGTGTAGCCTGCAAGACTCTTGACGGTGCCGGTCCGCATGTCTACTTGGCGCACGCGCCCGGCCCAAGTGTCGCCGATGAGCACGTCGCCGTTGGGCAGCACGCCGAGGTTGTGCGGGCCGTTAAACTCGGCGGCCAGCGCGGGACCGCCATCGCCGGAGAAGCCCGCTTTGCCCGTGCCCGCGATGTGCGTCAGCAAGCCCTTCGTGTCCATCTTGAGCAGCCGGTTGCCCATTGCCATCTCGACGATGAACAGGTTCCCCGCGCGGTCGAAGTCTACGCCGAACGGCTCTTTGAGCTTCGCTTCCGAGGCGGGTAGACCGACGGCGTCCTGCACCCCGCCGGCGACGAGCACGATCTTTTCTGCGCGCGCGGGCACGCAGACGAAGAGCATGGCTACAACGAGGCAAAAGCGTAGTTTCATGTAGCCAGTTTTCTAGGACAGCGACTGCAAAACAGCGAGGGCAAAGTCTGCCCCTCACAAAATACCGGCTCGTGTGGGGCCGAAAGGAAAAAGTCTGCGGCTGCAAGATGGCCGAGATTCGGCTTGCGCCACCGGGCAAAAGCGATTCAATACGCGGCGTTCTTCGCGCACGTGGCGGAATTGGCAGACGCGCTACTTTGAGGTGGTAGTGCCTTACGGCGTGCAGGTTCAAGTCCTGCCGTGCGCACCACCAAGCACCGTCTTACCCCCTCCCGGCTAACATCGCGAACAGCGTTGTTTCCTTTTGTGCTGGCTTCTTTAACTCGACTTGGGGGCTGGAGAGGCGTCACCTGGTTTGCTAAGGTTGTTCCTCAAGCTCGACGATGCTCGCGGCGCCACTTATGCTGCGCGCGATGCACGAAATCGCCTTTAAGCTCGGAGGCCTGACGGTCCATTGGTACGGCATCCTTGTGGCCCTCGGCTTTATGGCAGGTTATTGGACCGCCCAACGCCGAGGCCTCCGTGATGGCCTCTCACCAGATGCAGTAGCGGATGTGGTGTTCTGGCTGTTCCTCGGCGGCATCGCCGGTGCGCGAGTGCTCTACGTGATCAGCTACTGGCGCGAGGAATTCGCAGACGGGCCGTGGACAAAAGTATTTACTACACGCAGCGGGTTTGTGTTTTACGGAGGCCTCATCGGTGCGACGGTGTGTGGCATCGCTTACGCAATCCGAAAAACGCTGCCAGTCTGGAAGCTGGCGGATGCACTCGTGCCCAGCGTGGCACTCGGTCATGCCTTTGGGCGGCTGGGCTGCTTCATGACGGGCTGCTGCCACGGGCGCGCGTGTGAGCTGCCTTGGGCGGTGCATTTCCCAGCTGACCATGTGACCCGAGGTATTGGCGTGCATCCGACCCAGCTCTACGAGGCGGGTCTAAACCTCGCGCTCTTCGGCGCGCTGGCTTGGTGGTATCGACGGAAGCAATTCGACGGGCAAGTCTTCGCCCTCTACCTCATGGCCTACGCGCCGGTGCGGGCGCTGGTGGAGCATTATCGCGGCGACTACGCGCCCACAAAGTTCATTGGCCCGCTTTCCCCGGGGCAACTCGTGAGCATCGGCATTTTCACGGCGGGCATCATTTTTTACTTCTGGTTACGGCGGCGCGCCGCCAACTCTAAATTCTCACCTTCCAACCCCAAACCCGCCTGAGCGAGCGTTCTGAGACTTTCACCGTTGAGCTGACGCTACCCACCGAGCGGCTCGACCGCTTTTTACACGCGCGCTATCCGGCGGCCTCGCGCAGCACGCTGCAACGGCTCATCGAGGAGGGCGAAATCACCGTCAACGGTCAGTCCATCAAGCCCACGCACGTCCCGCATGCGGGCGAATCCATCACCGTACGTTGGCCTGGCCCGCGCCCGGATAAGGCCGAGCCGGAAGCCATCCCGCTGGCCGTGCTTTACGAAGACCACGTGCTCGTGGTCGTCAACAAATCCCCAGACATCGCCGTGCATCCGGGTAATGGCCACGAACGGCATACGTTGGTCAACGCTCTGCTGCACCATTGCCACGGGCAGTTGAGCGGCATTGGAGGCGTGGCGCGGCCGGGCATCGTGCACCGACTTGACTTGGAAACTAGCGGCTGCCTCGTGGTGGCAAAAGACGATGCGACGCACCTGGCGCTATCGCAACAGTTCGCCGGCCGCACGGTCGGAAAACTTTACCACGCGCTCGTCTGCGGCTCCCCCACGCGCAACGCCGGCGAGATTAAGGTCGCCATCGCCCGCCACCCGACGCACCGCAAGCGCATGGCCGCGACCGAAAGTGGCGGGCGCGCATCGTGGACAAGCTACGAAGTGCAGCGCCGGATGAAGGCCGCGAGCCTCGTGCACTGCACCTTGCATACCGGCCGCACGCATCAGATTCGCGTCCACCTAGAACACCTCGGCTATCCCGTCGTAGGTGACACGATTTATGGTAAGCGGCTCAATAAGCAGCTGCGTGAGCAGACGGGCTATGCAGCGCCACGCCAAATGCTGCACGCCGCGCGGCTAACTTTTGCTCATCCGCAGACAGGCCAGATGGTTGCTGTCGAAGCCCCCTGGCCGAGGGATTTTGCAGAGGCGGTCAAAGCTTTGAGTTAACGCATGGCAAAAACTGGCGCACGCAAAAGCCGCACAGTACGCGCAGAGTGGGGTATGGTGATTGACCGTTTGGCGTGCGAACGCGAATTGTCAGCCAAAGGGCTCACTCCACTCGCCGGTCTCGACGAAGCCGGGCGCGGCCCGCTGGCGGGACCGGTGGTCGCGGCGGCGGTGATATTTCCACTGGGCTGGCTGCAAGGTGAGTTTCCCGCTGAGCTGCGCGACTTAAACGACTCGAAACAGCTCTCGGAAACGCAGCGCGAGCACTACTTCACTTGGCTTACCTCCCGCTCGGAAGTTTCCTATGCCATCGCGCAAGCAGATGCCGGGTTGATTGACCGTATCAACGTCCTCCAAGCCACGCACCACGCAATGAACGAAGCGCTCGCGCAACTTACGCCTCCGCCCGCGCATGTCTTAGTGGACGGCTTGCGCGTAAAGTCGCTGCGGTGGGCGCAGACCCCGCTCGTAAAAGGCGACGCGCGCAGTTACTCGATTGCCGCCGCCAGCGTGCTGGCCAAGGTGACGCGCGACCGGCTGATGCGGGAATTCGACCGGGAGTTCCCCGGTTACGGGTTCGCGGAGCATAAAGGATACGGCACGCCGCAGCACCTCGCCGCCCTCGCGCGACTCGGCCCCTGCCCCATCCACCGCCGCAGTTTCGCACCGCTGAAAGTCACACAGCCGGAACTGGGCCTCCAGCCCTCCCCTTGAACCCAAAATCTCTGGCTGAACACTCGTTCGTGAAGCGGCGTTTCTATTGAATTGCGAACCATTCTTACGATGACTTTATGAGGGATTGCCGTTCTGCCTTGGCCTGCTTCAGGTTCGGCGGCGGGCTGCTCACGCTGGCGGGAGTATTCACCGCCCTCGCCCAGGCGCAGCCACTTGCGGATACCAACTTTATGAACCCCAAGACCCATCCCATCACCCGCCGCGCCGCGTTGCGCGGGCTCGGCGCAATGATCGCCCTGCCGTCTTTCGACATCATGGGCGGTCGAACCGCCACCGCGGAAGCTGGAGAGAGGGCTTCGAAGCGGTGTCAGAGCCGGCTTGAATCGCCCACACAGGCAACAGCCCCCTGTATCCGCGCTCTCACAGTCGCGGGGTCTCAAAAACACGGAGTTGACTGCATTTCACGCTGTTTGTCTTCAACACGACTTGATCACGCGCGCGCGGAGGCTTGGCGCAAGGAAATCCCTTCACTTGCCGTCGCCCGTTACCCTCCCGAGGATGAGTGTTGGCGCAGCGAATTTTCCAAAAAGTTTCACGGCAGGATTATGAACGGGCAGGGATTAGCTCTCGGAAATTTGCACCGATGACACACAATTCGCCAGAGTCCGAGAAGGACGGACAGTTTGTAGCGCTGCTGGTCGAGCATCAAGTGGCCATTCGTTCATTTGTCCGCACCCTGCTGCCAAACCCGGAGGATGCGGAGGATGTGGTGCAGACGGCCAGTCTCACCATGTGGCGGCGATTCGGCCAGTTTCAGCCGGGAACCAGTTTTCGGAACTGGGCGTTTCAGGTGGCGAAGTTTGTCGCGCTCAAACATATCACGCGGAAGGTTCGCGATCGGCAGCGGTTTTCCGAGGCGACCATGGAGGCGCTGGCGCAGCACTTGGAACAAGAATCGGAGCGCATCGCCGCCCAGCGGCAGGCGCTGGATTTCTGCATCGAGAAGCTGGACGGAGACGACCGGCAGATCCTGGCGGTTTGCTATTCCAGCGCCTCGTCGCTGAAGGAATTCGCCGACCGGCTGGAGCGGACGCCAAACGCGATTTACAAGCAACTCGGGCGAATCCGGGCGGCACTGGCCGAGTGCGTCCGACGCCGATTGCGAGCGGAGGGAATCGCATGAACCCGGCACCGATTGATCCGCGCCGCGATACCGTCCTTGTCACGCTGATCGAAGCGGTGCTCAACGGACAAGCCGATGAGATTCAGTTTTCCGAGCTGGATCGGAGGCTGCAGAGTGACGCAACGGCGAGAGACATCTATGCCACCTATGTAAACCTGCACTGTGAGTTGCAGGGGCGGTTCGCGGTCGCAGGGAACATCGTCAGCATGGAGGCGGAGCTGGAAAAGGAACTCGCATCGTCGAATCCATTACCCGGACCATGGCATGAAAACGGCTTCGAACGCCCGCGTCCCTTCGGGAGTTCGATGAAACGATCGGCGGCGCTCGCGGCGCTGGCCGCGTCCGTATTGATCGGGTTGTTCTTCTTGCATCGGCTGGGGTCGCGGGATTCATCGGCGCAGGCCAGACTGGCTCACGTTCGGGATCAGGACGGGGCGGTGACGATCATCGGCAGGACTGACAGGGCAGCACGGATCGGAGATGTGCTGCGGCCGGGGGAACGGCTCCGCACGGATGAGACTGCCGGCCGCGCGGTGCTGGAATACGCCGACGGAACCAGGGTCGAGGTGCATTTTGATTCGGTGGTGCAGGTTCCGACGGATGGTGAAGTGCGGCTTCGGCTGATGTCCGGTTCGATCGATGTGGCGGCGGCTCCGCAACCCGCCGGGCATCCTCTGATTATCGCGACGGAACACGCGCGTTCCGTGGTGCTTGGGACGCGATTTCGCATGTATCGGAACGAGGCAGGGACGCGGCTGGAGTTGCAGGAAGGCAAGGTCCGCATCGAGCGTCAGCAGGAAGGCCGCGTGGTCGAGGCGGTGGATGTCGAGCCGGGCAACACCGCGATCGCATCCGCCGTGGCGGTGCCTTTGGAAATTTTTCCGCTGGCCGAAGGGCGTGCGCAATTGCGGGCGACGCTGCCGCTGCCGGGCGACGGTCTCGCGTTGTCGCCGGCGGGCGACCGGCTGGCCGTGAATGACAACAGCAAGGGGCTCAAGCTCTGTCGCACCGACGATTTCACCGTGCAATCGGGATACAAGCGCGACCCGGCATCCAGCTTCGGCCTGACGCTGACACCGGACGGGCAAACGGTCGCGCGGCTCGCGGTGGATCACGTGCTGCTGTGGCGCCCGGGCGAGAGCGAAGTCCGCAAATTGCCGTTTCCATCACGCGCGGCGCGCAGCCGGGCGTTGTCGCCGGATGGCCGTCTCGTGGCGATGTCGCCGCCGGAAGGGATCGAGGTGTCGGCGATTGACTTCGCAACGGGCGCGCTGAAACGGATCGCAGTGCTGCCAGCGGAAGCCAAGGCGTGGAGTCTCGCATTTTCAAGCACGGGCCAGCATCTGGCGGCCGGGTTTTGGAACGGCACGGTGCAAGTTTACGATCTCGATGCGGAACGGATTACCCGTCCGTTGCCGGACGACGGCCAGACCGGGAAGCCGGCATTCAAGCTCGCGCATGAATTCCGGCTCGCCAGCATTCCGACGCCCATGGCCATTTCGCCGGACGGAACTTATCTGGCAGCGTTCTCTCGCGTTGACGGAATCGTCCTCATCAACACGGCGACCGGCGAGCGCCACGAGTTGTGGCCCTACGCGGGCGCGAAGATTGGATGCTTGAAATTCACGCCGGACGGCCGGTGGCTGATGGCCGGCAGTGATGACCAAACAGCGCGCCTGTGGTCGGTAGCCGACGCCCGGTCGCGATGGGTAATCGACGCCGGGCACATTCCGAAGGGAATCGCATTCGTGCCCGAAAAACGTTTGTTGTTTACCGTGGGCGACAGCCTGAAAGTCTGGGATCTTCAATCCCAGCTCCTCCTGAGTGACACCAAATGAGAATCCCGATCTGTCTGTGTAGGTTCGCTGCGCGGCTGCCGGCCTGGGCTGATCCGTCGTCGCACGAAAGTGTCGTCCAACCTTTGATCGAGAAGCATTGCGTCTCCTGTCACCGCGCTCACAAGGCGAAGGCGGCTGTTCGCCTCGATGGACGCATCGACTTTGCGGCATCAGCATGATCGTCGAGAACAGACATGCCTGGTGCGGGGTGGCGATGATGCTATCGATCGCCGCCCAAGCGGCGACGGCGGATCCTCTCCTCAAGGACGTGCCTTCGTTTCTCCGCAATCACTGCGGCAAATGTCACACCGGTGATACCGTGGAGGGAGACTTTCGAATCGACTCGCTTTTGAACCCGGCGAATCGAAACACTGGTGCGCCTGATGCGCGCACCTACGAGGCAGTCTATCGTCAGCTCTCGAAGGGCAAGATGCCCCCCAAGGATGCGGCGCAACCGTCGCCGGAGGAACGCCGCTCCGTTCTGGCGGCACTCACGCCGTTTCTCGACAAGGTGATCGACGATCGTGGGAGTCGTTACGCAGGGGCATTTGCCCGGCGATTGAATCGCGAGGAACTTCAAAACGATCTGTTCGATACTTTGGGAATTGATCGCACTTTCTACAACCTGCCACCCTTTGCCGATTTGTTGCCGGAAGAAGGTCGGACCGATGGCTTTGATACCGTCGGCGCCGGGCTCGGCCAGTCGGCGCTGTTGCTCGAGCAATACCAGCAATTCGTCGACCGCCATCTCGCACTGATCACGGACGACTATTCGCCGCAGCGTTGGCGCGTCAAGTTCGGCCGCCGCTATGCCGACAGGGAGCATTCATTCTACGAGGGGCTTGGCGAACGTGTCTTCCTCCATGAATCGATGCAAGCAGATCATTCGGTGGCGGCTTTCGACCTGACGTGGCAGCTCGAAAGCCGCGCGGGTCCGCCCCGGCGAACACCGGCGGAGGTCGCGGCGGCCGTGCGTTCGTTCTTTCCCAGGGTCTTGGAAAACAACAAACGCGACCGGTTGGAGCTGGACCGACGTGGAGGGCTGCCGCTCATCAACGAGGACAGCGTGACGATCTCGGATCGCCTTGGCAAGGTGATGGGAGATAATGGGCCGCTCATGGTCGGTGCCACGGGGCGATACAAGGTGCGGATGCGTTGCCGGTTGCGATTCGCCGACGGGGTGGAGCCGGAACTCGTGCGCGCCCGGTATTTCAACCGCAGTCATTTTTTCGTCGGTCGTTATGACGCGCGGGATCTCGATGACGACCGATCGTACGAATGGGATGAAGATGCTTCGCGGCTTTGTTTCGAGGGGCCTGATCGGTCCAGGGTGCTGAAGCCTGGCGAATGGACGATTCTCGAGTTTGACGATTTTCGTTCGGCTGGGGAGGCCGTCTCTGCCGCGGCGAAAGCCGGTTTCACGTTCGATTTCCGTTTCGAGAGTACCGCCAAACCCAAAACGCGACAGCCCCCGCTGGAACTGCCAGCGAGGAACGGCAAGCCAGCGGTCGTGCCGCCGCGCGAGGAAGTCGAGGCCTACTACCCGTACCTTGTGGACGTGGACTACCTGGAAGTCGAGGGCCCTTATTCGCTGGTCAATCAGCCGTCGGCGTTGATTCCGACTCGTCCCGCCGATGGATCGGATGCCCGCGCGACAGCCAAGGCTTGCCTGGCCAGGCTTCTTCCCCGCCTGTATCGCGGGCCGATCGCACAAGGTGATCTCGACTTGCTGTTGGGCGTCTTCGATCGCAACTTCGCGCGAACGAACGACTTCCGCAGCTCGCTGCGGTCCGCGATCTGCGGGGCCTTTCTCTCCCCCAAGCACTTGTTCGCGTCCAATGCAGCCACCGCCCGGAAGCCGGGAACGCCGCTGTCGCCCCACGACTTGGCGACCCGCCTCAGCCTGTTTCTCTGGTCTTCGACGCCAGACTCTGAATTGAGCGCTGCGGCAGATCGAGGTGAGTTGGGCGAATCCGCCGTCCTCCAGCGGCAAGTCCGACGGCTTCTCGATCACACGTACGCCTCGGAGTTGAGTGCCAATTTCACGTCCCAGTGGTTGCACCTGTACAACATCGGTCTGAATGCGCCCGACCAAGATCTGTACAACTACGACGAGTCTCTGCAGCGGGCGATGGTTCATGAACCACTCCGCTTTTTCCACGAGGTACTGCGAACCGATGGCAGCATCAGGCTGTTTCTCGACAGCGATTGGGTGATGGTCAACGGCCGGCTGGCAGAGTTCTACAAAGCCAAGTTCACCGGCAAGGAAACCAGGAAGCCCTTCTCCTCCTGGCGCAAGATGCCGGTCGCCGGACAGTATGTCCCGAATTTCGGCGTGCGGGGGGGGCTGCTCGGGCAGGCCAGCATCCTCAAGTTGACCTCGGGAAGTATCCGCACCTCGATCGTCAGCCGGGGCATGTTCATCCTGGAAAACATCCTTGATGATCCGCCGCCGCCGCCGCCGGAGAACGTGGGAGAGATCGCGAATGCCGTCGCGGACCTGGACCAGAAAAGCGTCCGCGAACAACTCGAGATCCATCGCCGCCGCGCGACCTGCAACGCCTGTCATCAGAAGATCGATCCCCTCGGGTTCGCCTTGGAAAGTTACGGTGCGATCGGGCAGTGGCGATCGACCGAGACGGATGGCATGAAGCCACTCGTCGTGGAAGAGATCGTTAAATCGCCGGACGGAAAAGTCGAAGTCAAGACGAAGAAAATCGACCGGAAGGGGCATCCGGTCGATACGAAGGGCGTCGTCATGGGCGTTCCGGTCGACGGTCCAAGGGCGCTGCGCGCGTTGCTCCTGACCAAGGACGATGTGTTCGCACGTTGTCTGGTGAGCAAGTTGATGGTCTACGGGCTGGGCCGCAGTCTTCGTCATCAGGACCAGGCGGTCATCGACCAAATCGTCGCCAAAGCGGCGAAAAACGACTATCGGTTGCGGGAAATCATCGAGCTGATCGTGCTCAGCGACAGTTTCAGAAACTATTGACGTGAGTAGGAGGTTGCGAGATGAGAGGCATCAGTTCTTGTGGTCTGGCAAACGCGGTGCGGGTTGGCCTCGCGCTAGCCATCGCCTTGCAGTGCGTGCCCGGCCGTGCCGTGGGGACTGAGCCTGCCGCACAGGGCGACAGTGTGACGTTCGCGTATTTCTCGCGGAGCAATTTCTCGCGGGGCAAAATACAGGGCATCAGTGTCTGTCGCCTGTCTTCCGACGACGGTGCTCTAACGCCGGTCGTCGAGCAGCCGCTGGAAAGCCCCGGTCCCCTGGCCGTGGACACCCAGAAGCGACGGCTCTACGCGGTCAGCTATCCCGACAAAATTCATACCTATGACATCGATGCAGGCTCCGGGACCTTGAAATCGTTGGCGGAAGTCCAGTTGCCGGGACGCCCGGAATACCTCGCGCTCGATCGCCGCGGCCGGTATCTGTTGGCCGCGATGTACCATCAGAAACAGGTCATCGTGTGTCCTCTTGACAACCAGGGGCGTCCGCAGATCGATCAATTGCAGGTGCTCGATTCCGGCCTCCGGCCGCACGCCATTCTCAGCGACCGGCACGACAAGTTCGTCTATGTTCCCTGTGCCGGCGAGATCTGGCAGTATGCGTGGAACGAAAACGGCAAGGGGCTGGCGGCCCAGGCGGTGGCCAAGCACAAGGCCCCCAAGGACTCCCGGCCGCGGCACCTTTGGTTTCACCCCGGAAAGGACTGGCTGTACGTCGTCAACGAGTCCAGTCGGTCGCTGACGTTCTATCAGGTCGATCCCGACACCGGCGGGCTCCGCGCCATTCAAACCTTGTTGACCGTTCCCGAAGGCGTACTGAAAGGCAGCGGCGCGGACATTCACGTCACGCCGGACGGCCGTTTTATCTATGCGTCCACCCGAGAACATGACTCCGTCGCCGGGTACTCGATTGACCAAAAGTCGGGCGAACTTCTGGCCTTGGGACAGGTTCCGACGGCACGCGGGCCACGTGATTTCGCCATCGACCCCAGCGGGCGATTTCTGGTGGCCGGAGGCACCGGTGGCAACGTCGTCGTTCATGCCATCGATCAAAAGACCGGCCAAACGACAATGAAGCACCGTTATGAGGTCATGGGGCCGAACTGGGTCGAAATCGTCAATTTTCCGCAGAAGCGCTGAGGTTGGAAGTAATCGTCATTTTCAGGAAAGTGAGCCAACGCCATGAGAAATCAGATTAATCGTCGAACCTGCCTGCGAGGCACGTGTGCCCTGCTCGGTCTGCCCTTGCTCGAGGCGATGCGGCCCCGTCTGCTTGCCAATGACCAAACGGCAAAGGCCAATGTGCCGCGGCCGCGGCTGCTGTTCATCGACGAGATCGGCAACGGCGTGGACAACGTGCGCTGGTATCCGACGAAGCTCGGTCGCGATTGGGAGATGACGGAAACGCTGCGTCCGCTGGAGCCGTTTCGCGACCACATGACCGTCCTGTCGGGGCTGCGGCAGACCTACGACGACAACGGGCATCTCGCAGCCGACACGTTTCTGACGGGCGGCAAGGCGGCGAGCAACACCGTGTCGGTCGACCAAGTCGCAGCCGAGCATCTTGGGAAAGACGTGCAGTTTCCTTCCCTGGTGCTCGGTCCGGGTGGGACTGGCACGGTTAAGTGGTCGTCGACCCTTTCCTACGATCGCAAGGGCCGGCCGATCCCGTCGATCAGCGACGCCAGCGCCCTATTTCAAAAGCTGTTTGTCGCCCCGACGGGCGCGGCCGTTCGCGAGGCCGAAGCGCGGATCAGTCGCAACGAGAGCATTCTCGATGGTCTGGAAGCACAGACCGTAGCACTGCGGAAGTCGATTTCGGCGGAAGATGCCCGCCAGGTGGACGCCTATCTGGACGCCGTTCGGGAAATGGAACGCCAGATCGCCCGAGACCGTGCGTGGTTGCAGAAGGCGCCGCCCGACGTTGACAAGGCCGCGTTCGCGGCGGCCGAAAAGCAGGGCCGCCAGCCCGCCATGTACGAACTCATGCGGATGGCACTGCTCACGGAGCGGTCTCGGGTCGGCACCTTGATGTTTACGTCCGGGCTGGGATCTTCACACGGGGACACCCATCACAAGGGACAGCAGTCCAGCCTCGACAAGGTTGCGGCCCGCGATCTGAAAGCCGTCAAGCTGTTTGCGAATTTCGTCGCCTCGATGCAGGCGACGCCAGTGGGGGACGGCACGCTTCTCGACTACACGTGCATCCTGTTCGGCAGCCACATGAACAACGGCACGGGCTGGGCACAGGGCTTCCCCTTCAAGAGCACGTTCGATTCGCACTCGGTTCGCAATCTGCCGATCCTGCTGGTCGGCGGTCGCAAGCTGGGCGTCAAGCAGGGCCAACATCTCCTGTTCCCGGACGAGAAGACCACCCTGAGTCAGTTGTTTGTCGAGATGCTCAAGATTGGTGGCATTCCGAAGCCGACCTTCAACGGCCTGGATCGGGGAATTGCGGGATTAAGCTGACCCTCCCCGCGAAATCGGCCGGCATGTCATTGAGGGGTGCGACCAGGTCTGGGTGAGTTCAAACATGAGCCCGGATCGGAGGCACGCCAGAGGCGTGCGATACGGCAGGCAGGATGCCTGCGCTACGGCCCTCCCACGTCTCGCGCGCGAACGCGGCCCATCGTAGCAGCGCGGGCGTCCTCGCCTGCCGTATCGCTGGCTTCCCCCTCGGCTTCGCTCGGGGCCTTGAGCTTGTCGAAACGGCAGCCGGCCTCGGGGCGATCCTCTGAGGAAGAATCCCTCAATTCAACCGAGAAAAAGCGATTGGGTCCACGAAACACACGGAAAACACTAAACTGGAGGAATTTGCACGGATCGAGCGCGGCACCCATGGGGTGAAGACGCTCCCTTACCCAATGCGCTCATTTCGTGTCTTTTGTGTGTTTCGTGGACATCCAACTGCCGTTTCGAGGTCCACGGCACCGCGGAATCGCGCGGGCGCGGTGCGGCCAATCGGGACAGAGGGAAGGATGCCCGCGGTCCCCACAGCCAGGATGGCCGTGTCACGCTGTGCCGCTGCGCCGGATGCGGACGCGATTCCGATCACCCTAAAAACGGCAGTTGAGCGGTTTTTCAGAGAAAAATGAGCCGTGGACGGGTGAGCAATTTTCAACTGCTCCGCAGTTGGCACTTTCCAGAGTAAAACACCCTGTTTTTGGCCTCGAAAAAACAGGGTCAACTGCCGTTTTAGGATCACACGCATTTTTTTTGGCAGGATTGGCGGCGGGAAAGGATTAGTTTGTGGAAATCTTGCCGCATGACAGACTTCTCCAGCCCCGACCCAGCGCGACGGTCCTCTTCCGCACGGCCTCAGCGCGAAGCCCGGCGATTTTTCATGAAGTTCCCCCATTTCGCGAAAACCCCTGTGTTCCTTATGGCGACTGCTTTGGCGGGATCCGGCGTGCTGGCGCAGGCAGCGGCCCCGGCGGATCTCAAGTTCGCGAGCGCGGCGGAGAGCAAGGCGGAATACGAGCGGGTGGTGGTCCCTTTCTTCGCCAAGCACTGCAACGATTGCCACAACCAAAAGGAGTTGGAAGGCGATCTCGATCTGGCCGTGCTGGAGTTTGACATGAAGGCCTCCACGAGCGGTGCCCGGTGGGCCACGCTGGTCGATCTGCTGACCAAGGGCGAGATGCCGCCGAAAAAGCGGACGCGGCCCATGCCGGAGAGCGTGGCCGCGGTCATTCGCTGGGCCAACGCGGAGGCCAAGCGGGCCAACCGGCACTTCACCCGCCGCGAAGCCTACGCGAACGGCAACAAGGTGCCGCACGAGTCACTCTTCAATCCGAAGGACATCCCGCCGTTCGCCGCCGACCCGCAGATTCGCCGCATCAGCCCGGAGATTTATGCCGCGTTCGTCGCCGAGATGAAGGCAAAATCCCGCCTCGGCCAGCCGTTCTCGCCGAGCGGGCGGACCACCTTCAAGGACATGGGCACGCCGAAGGTGGATGAACCCGTGACGGCGCAGCTCCTGCAAAACGCCCTGTCGATCGTCGAGAGCCGGACGGCCCACAAGCTCGAGGGCGACAAGGTGGTCGGGAATCTGACGAAGGAGTTCTCCGCGTTGTTTCATCCCGTGACGCCGCCTTCGGAGCCCCAGATCGAAGCGGCCATCGTTCATCAGTTCAACCAGATCCTCCGCCGGACGCCGACCGACGCCGAGAAAACGCGGTTCGTCGCGCTCATGAAGAAGAACATCGCCGATGCCGGACAGACCGTGGGCGTCCGCTACACGCTGGCGACGGTGTTGATGCTGCCCGAGGCAATCTTCCGCATGGAAGTCGGCAGCGGCACGCCCGATGCGAAAGGCCGCATCCGGCTGGCCCCGCGCGAGATCGCTTTTGCGCTCGCCTTCGCGCTGACCGACAAGCGCCCCGATGCCGCGCTGCTCACGGCGGCGGCGGCGGGCGAACTGGACACCGACGCGGGCGTGGCAAAACAGGTGCAACGGCTGCTCGATGACCCCAAGACGGAGAAGACCCGCGTCCTGCGTTTCTTCCGCGAATACTTCGGCTACGACAAGGCGACCGACGTCTTCAAGGAGGCGAACGGCGGCGGTTCGGCCGTCGATCATCCCGGCCACGAGCCGCGCGCGCTGGTCGAGGACACCGACCGGCTGGTGCAATTGATTTTGGAGCAGGACAAGGACGTGCTGAAGGAGTTGCTGACGACCACCAAGAGCTTTGTCGCCTACAAGACCGCGGCGGACTCCAAGAAGAAGATCGCGGAAGCGAAGGCGAAGTTCGAAGCGGACAGGCAGAAAGACCCGGCGAAGTTCAAGGACAAGTTGTTCAAGCCGCAGCAAAAATTGATCTACGAGTCCTACGGGCTCACCGACTTCCCGGATGTGCAGCCGGTCGAGCTGCCAGCCGACCAGCGGGCCGGCATCCTCACGCAGCCCTCGTGGCTCGTGGCCAACTCGACCACCTTCGACAACCATGCCATCCACCGCGGCAAATGGATTCGCGAGCGGTTGCTGGGCAACGTGGTGCCGGACATCCCGATCACCGTCGATGCGCAGCTCCCGATCGCGCCCGAGAAGACGCTCCGCACGCGGATGGCGGTCACGCAGGAAGCCTACTGCTGGAAGTGCCACCAGTTGATGAACGACCTCGCCTACCCGTTCGAGCAATTCGATCACTTTGGCCGCTATCGCGCGGCGGAGATCGTGCAGGACCTGGAAGCCACCGCCTTGAATGTGGATGGCAAGGGCAAACCGAAGGGACCGGTGATGAAAGGCGCTCCGCTCGACATCAGCGGTCTGATTGCGCACGTAGGCGACAAGTCGCTTGAAGGGCCGATCAAGAACCCGATTGATTATATGAAAAAGCTGGCGGGTTCGAAACGCGTGGAGCAGGTCTTCGTGCGCCACGCCTTCCGGTTCTGGGTCGCCCGCAACGAAGCTCCCGGCGACGCGGCCAGCCTGCAAGCCACCCACAAAGCCTACAGCGAGAGCGGCGGCAGCATGAAAGCGCTGATCACCGCCCTGCTGACCAGCGAATCATTTCTCTACCGCATCGCAGCCAAGTAATCCTCAACCAATCCGCTAATTCATTAGTAAACTCCCATGATCACCACTCGTCGCAACACCTTGAAGACCCTCGGCCTGTCCGCGGGTGCCACGTTCCTCCACCCGATTGTGTCCCGGCTCGAGGCGCAGGCCGCCGGCAAACCGATCACCGCCAAGCGGTTCGTCTTCGTCGTCGAAAGCAATGGCGTCAAAGCGCAACAGATGGCTCCGGAGGGCGTCGTCCGTAAGGAGCGAGACCAGAAGCCGCTCAATGGCCCTGATTCCTTCGTCGATGTCTCGCTCACCGGCCGAAAGCTTCCCTTCTCGCTGGAGCCGGTCTCGGCGTGGAAGGATAAGATGACGATTGTCAATGGACTCTCAGGCCGCATTTGCGGCGGTGGCCACTCCAACGATCATGGGGCGCTTGGAGCCGTGCCAGGCGGTCGCAAGGGGCCGGCCGAAGTGCAGGAAACCATTGATGCTGCCCTCGCCAAGACGCTACCGGGGATCTTCCCGCATGTCGGACTGGGCATCTCGAAGCGGCTCGAAAATAACGTCGTTTACAGCATTTCGGCCTGGGGGCAGGGCAAGAAACTGCCCATCATCTGTCACCCGCTTCAGGCGTACAACACGCTCTTCGGTAGCGTCGCGGACGGGTCGGCCCGGCAAGAGTTCATCGCCAAGAACAACGTCCTCGACTTCCTGAAGGACGACATCAAGTCGGCCGAACGGGGACTTAGCACGTCGGAACGCGAGCAGTTCGGGGCCTATCTGGAGACCTTTGAAACGCTCCGTGATCGCCAGAGTAAGCTGAACGAGATCAAGCACACTCTTCGAGAGAAGGGGCCGGTCGCTTCGGACAAGTACACGAGCAAGGTCGAAACCGACCGCCTCGACGCCCAGTTCGATCTCGGCGCCGCGGCACTGATCTGCGGACTTACCAACGTGCTAACGATCTCGTCTGCCGCCGGCGAGCAGGACTTCGACATCAATTTCTCCGGCCTGGGACTCAAGGCGGGCAAGCACCACTACGGCCACGGCGGCGGGGAGAACGGCATGACGTACCTGGGGGTGTACGACATGATTCGCCGCTACCACTTCGACCTGATCGCCGGGCTATGCAAGAAGCTCGACGCGGTCAAGGAAGGGGACGGCACCATGCTCGATAACACCGTCATCATTTATCTGAGCGATGGCGCCGAGGCGCACCACAGCCGCTGCTGGGAATGGCCGATGGTGGTCATGGGCAACATGGGGGGCAAGCTCAAGAGCAACCGCTACATCGACTACCCCGGTTACGCTCAGAAGGGGCACCGTACCATCGCCAACATGTATGTCACCTTGCTACAGTTGGCCGGTTCGTCGCGGACTTCGTTCGGCATGGCCGACCCGGCACTCAAGGACTTCGATCAGCACGGCCCGCTCGCCGAGTTGTTGGTCTAACATCGCAGACTGCCGACGCCGTTTGCAGCCTGACAACAAGCTGTAAACGGCGTACTAAATTAAGGGTAGAACGATAGTAAAGGTGGAACGATGACTCGGTATCTCGCGGCCCTGTGTCTTTTCAGCACGTCACTGACTGCTTATGGCCAACAGGCCAAACCCACACCCGAGGTCGAACTGAAGTCGATGCTCGGCAAATGGCACGTGCTCCTCGCCCACGAAGCTGACAAGAACAAGCTTGAGGATCCGAAGTTTCAAGGTTCGACCATCACGCTTGACGAGAAGAAGCTGGACTGGCTCGCGGCTGACGGAAAGTCGCTCTGGTCGGCTGGGTGCGAGTTCAAGCATGTGGGCAAGCCAGCTTGGGAACTCGATCTGACGACCAAAGACGGTGACAAGCCGGTGTCACTCCCCGGCATTGCCATGCTCTTTGATAAAGACATCCTCAAAATCTCTTGGCGGCGGGTCGGCATTGAGAAGGGGCGAGCGACGAACTTTAACGGCAATAAAGAGCATGCGTTTCTGCTCCTCTCCCGTGAACCGCTCGGCAAGCCTACGGACAAAGCGGATTTCGCCGGAGAATGGCAGATGCTCATCGGTTTCGACGACGCCTTTGACAAGCTTGGCCTCGCCAAGGTAGGTGCGGTTCTGCTCATCGAGGGGGACAAGTTCAATTGGAAAAGCAGCAAGAACGACAAGGGAACGAAGTACCAAGGAACGTTTACGCTGGATCAAACCTCGGTGCCCAAGAAGATCAAGCTCTTCGTCACATTTCCACCCCCGGGGAGCGGCGCCACGCCGACACCGAAGGAAGGCCACGTTCCCGGTATCTACCAATTTCTCGACGATAACACGCTGAGCATCTGCTATCGCGAGAGCGGTTGGAAGAACACGGATGCACCCGACGCTCGGAAATACCCCGATGGCTTTTACTCGGATGGTGGTTTGAACCTTTGGATCCTTCGCCGCCCCAAGTAACTAACTGAAAGAGATCGCATGAACCTGCTACCGTCGCTGACGCTACTACTGGCCATCATCGGGGCTGATCCGGGGACGGATCCGTTCGCGCCGCGCGAAGTCGGGCCCGGTTGGACACTGACACATTTCGGCAAGGGCGAGCAGAGCCGCTTTCAAAGTCCGCTGGAAGTCGCCGTCGTCGACGGGAAGTTCAAGCTGAACGCCGACTCGGGAATGCTGTTCTTTAAGCGTTCCGACGAGGCGGACGGCGTGGGCTTTGTTCATCAAACACTTGAAGGAGACGGCTCAATCACGGCCAAGATCACCAAATTCGACGCGTTCCATTACTGGGGCGGAGCCGGGCTCATGCTCCGCGACGAGAACAAGCCGCTCGGAAAATACCTATGTGCGATGCTGGAAACGATACACTCGAAAGATCCTGCCGCGACGGAACACCACATGGCGGCCTCGATCCGCATGCGCCGTCAGGTTGGCCCAGAAGGCTTTCGTGTCCAGCGACCCGACGAAGTCAAGCTCCCGGTTTGGCTGAAAGTTGAACGGCAGGGTAAAAAGTTCAGCAGCTTCTACTCTCAGGATGGCAAGTCGTGGAAGCTGCTCAAGGAAGCCGAGATCGAGATGGGCCCAAAAATCTCCGCCGGCATGACCGCCTGGAACCGCTACGGCAAGGGCAAGTTCGGCACTGCGGTATTCGAAAACGTACAGGTGGTGAAAGCCAAACAGGGAGAATAGCGATGCCACGATGGTCCACCCTTGGATTTGCCTGCCTGACGCTGCTGACGGCCGGATCGGCCATCGCGCAGGCAAAGGTGGAGTCCACCTACGCCGACACCCTTGCGCCTTTCCTGAAGCGGCATTGCGTCGAATGTCACGGGGCCGAGAAATCCAAGGGCGGTGTTCGCTTCGACGGGCCGATGCCGGATCTGATCGACGTGAAACTTGCGGAGCAGTGGCTTACCGCGAAGCGGATGATGGCGCAGGGCGAGATGCCGCCCGAAGGGAAGCCGCGACCGACAGCCGACGAATTGACGAACGTGCTCGCCTGGATCGACGACGCGGCGGCGCGAGCGGCAACCATCACGCGGGGCGGGATTGGGCGCCGGGCTTTGCGGCGGTTGACGCCTCGCGAATACGTGAGCACCGCGATGGACGTGCTGGGGCTGTCTTTCCCTCACTTTGCCCCGGACTTGAGCAAACGGCTCCCCACGGATACCGCGGCCGACGGCTTCAGCAATGACAGCAATCAGCAATCGACGCAGCCGCTGTTGCTGCGGCGGAGCCTCGACTTGGCGGAGCAGCTCGTGGATGTCGCGCTGCCGGTAGAACCGCATCCGAGCCCGATCCGCTACGAAGTGGATCTTCGCGAATTCGTCGCCAAGGCCACCGATAAGCCCTCCAAGCCGAAGAGCATCTTCGTTGCCTACCGCATCGATGTTCCCGCCGCGAGCGACGGCCAACCATCGGCTTCGTTGAGCCTGGTTGGCCGCTGGTCCGGTCCCAATAACGGGCGCCGGCCGCAGGCGGTGACGCGGCTGGATGCGAAGCGTGGCATTCTCCTTGCACCCAACCCGGTCATTATCGGTAATCCGATGGAATGTTTGATGTTGAAGTTGCCGCAGGTTCCCAACCAGGGCGTGCTGCGATTGCGCGCCAGAGCCGGAGCCAGCATTCCGGCCGGGGAAACCGCGCCGGTGTTGCGGTTGAGCATCGCGCGGCAATTTACGATTGTGCCCATCGGCGAGATCGTCGTCACCGCGCCCGCCGACGGGCCCGCGGAATATGTGCTCGAAGTGCCGCTCGCGCTGGTTGAGGCCGATTGGAAAGGAATCCAGCGCGACGGGCATCTAGAGCTGCAAATCGATAACGCCGCGGCACTCGTGGCGCCGACGCCGCTCAAGCCGGATGACAAACGCAAGGAAAGCGAGATTCCCACGCCGGCCCGCAACGAGTTGATCGTGAGTTCGCTGAGTGCCGAAGTGGTGGAAGCTCCGTCGCGGTCGGCAATCCTATTAGCCGCCGCGAAGGAGGGCGAGACGGAGCGAGAACGAGCGCGACGATTTCTCCAAAGCTTTCTGTCGCGAGCGTTTCGCCGGCCGGTGAGTGAGAGCGAAGTGGGCTCGTACCTGGGCCTCTTTGATGTCGAGCGGAAGCGGGGCGTCTCGTTCCTCGCCGCGTACAAAGCGTCGCTCACCGCCGCGTTGATTTCGCCGCAGATGTTTTACCTGATCGAGCCGAAGGACAAGGAGCAACGTCCTTTGACGGCTTGGGAACTCGCCTCCCGGCTGTCCTATCTGGCGTGGGGAACATCGCCGGACGAAGAGCTTCGCGCCCGCGCCGCCGACGGCAGCCTGCTGCGCGAGGACGAGCTGCGGCGTCAGCTTGTCCGACTGCTCGACGATCCCCGGAGCTATGCGCTTTGCCGGGAGTTTGCCCGGCAGTGGCTGGACCTTGATTCGGTGCTGCATATCGACCAGGCAACCGTCCTGGCTCACCTGACGATCGACCGGAAGGAAGACATTCCCTGGTACGAAGCCGTGCTGCGGCGGGACTTGGTGGAGGAATCCCCGCGACTTCTCGAGGAGTTGTTGCGAAAGAACCGGCCCGTCGAGTCGCTCGGCAGTTGCGAAATCGTGGTCATCAACGACCGCCTCGCCCGGTTCTACGGCATCGACGGTGTATCAGGGCACCAATTCCGCGCCGTGCCCGCACCGGCGGATCGTCGTGGCGGACTGCTGACGCAAGCGGGCTGCATCGCGGCTGGGTCGCATGGCCGGGAGCGGTCGGAGATTCTCCGCGGCGTCTATTTGATCGAACGCATCCTCGGCATCGACATCCCCACGCCGCCGGGCAACGTGCAGCCGCTTGATGTGCAACTGAACATCGACAAGAACCTCCGCAGGTTGTCGCCGCGCGAGCATGTGGAAACTCATTCCAGCGTCAACACGTGCGCAGTCTGCCACCAGCGGATCGATCCGCTGGGGTTCGTCTGGGACCAGTACGACATGTTCGGCCGGCTGCGTCGCGACAAGGAGGGCAAGCTGGTCGTGGCCAGGACCAGCGGAAAACTGCCCGACAAGACCCCGTTCGCCGACATCGACGAGTTTCGCAAACGGCTGATCGAGCCGTCCTCGACCACGCCTCGTTTCGCCGATGCATTTAACCGGCGACTCTACGCCTACGTGCTCGGCCGCAGTCTCGACCACGGCGACGACAAACATTTGAGTTCCATTCAATCGACCACCACAAAAACCGAGGGCGGCCTGCGCGATCTGTTGACCGCGATGGTGCTCTCCGAACCGTTCCGGAAAAAGTAGAAGGATTTAACATGACCTCATTTCGCGCATTCGTTTTCCCGGCACTGGCCGTCGTGATTCACGCTTCGGCCACCGTGGCCGCCGAGCCGACATTCCCCAAGGAGACCCACGGCGACTGGCATGTCTTGCTGGGCGTCCCAGCGTCGAACCTCGGCATCACGGATGAGGATACGGGCTTGATCGGCGGAAAGGTGAAGATCGATGCGGATCGCCTCACACTGGCTTCACCCGGAGAACAGCCGGAAACCTTGCTGACCGCCAACTGCAAGTTGCTCGCGGAACAGCGCGTCGACGAGAAGAACAGGCCACTACCGGGCAAGGAAGCGGAAGCCAGGCTCTCGGGCAGAGTGACCGGCGACCGGCGACTCCTCTGGGCGACCTCTGAGGCGGGGCTCTTACACGTGAAGATTCTGACTTCAGACCCGCCGAAAACGACGGGGCCTTTCAAAGGTTTCTATCTGTCAAACCAGTTTGGCGGCGGCCCCGAAACGCTCTACCTGGTGCTGCGCCGACAAGCAGTTCCAGCGCGATCAAAACACGAAAAGGCGGCCGATGCCAAACGGATTCTGGGCGATTGGAAGGCGGTCGCCCATTACGACGACGCTTTCCTGAAGGGACCGGGCCTCGCCGGGAAGCGAACGTTTTCAATCACTGCGGAGCGAATCAACGAACTGGACGCCAAAGGTCAGTTCGTTCGGCCGCCGGTCGGTTTCTGGGGGACTTACCAAATTGCCGAACCTGTCGGGGCGCTCGGTGCGATTGACCTCCAGTTGGAAAGCTGGGCCGGTGGCGGCGCTGGCCTGATGGGCCGCACCCCGAGCCTCCTGGCCTTCTACGGCGATGACCTGCTCTACATCGCCTACAACGAAACGGATCGCCGCACCGAGGACAAGCGAACCCGCTGCGAGCGCCTTCGTTCCGACGGCAACCACAACCTGTTCATCCTGGTACGCCAGCCAACCGAAGGGAAAAAATAAAATGAATCATCTACGAACAACACGGCGACAGTTCCTATCCGCGAGTGGGGTCTGCCTCGCACTACCATGGCTCGAACGTTTCGCCTCGGCGAATGACGCTGTGAAGCCGCCCAACCGCGCCGTTTTTCTGTTCGTTCCCAATGGCGTGAACATGTGGGAGTGGCATCCCGCGACCACCGGCAAGGACTACGAACTGACACCGCCGATGCGGAATCTGGCCGGGCTGCGCGATCGCTTCACGGCGCTCTCCGGCCTGCAACACATCAAGGCCGGAGGCGGTCACCAGGAAGCCGCACTGTGGCTGACGGGGAATCCGAACTACGCCAGCAAGAAAGAGATTTACGTCACGCCGAACACGATCTCCATCGATCAGCACATCGCGCGCGCGATGGGCCGGCAAACGCGCTGGCCGAGCATGGTCGTTGGCGCCGACGGCGGCCAGTACACCTGCTCGTTCAATGCCGACGGCCGACCGGTGCTGGCCGATTTCGACCTCGCTTCCATTTTCGCGGAACTGGTCGGCGCCGATCCGAAAGGTCGGTTGCCGCAGCGGGGCAGCATCCTCGACCTGGTCGCGGATCAGGCAACCAGGCTGCGTCGCGAACTGGGCAAGAGTGACGAGCGGAAACTCGACGAATACGTCGAGTCGATTCGCGCGGTGGAAAAACGCGTGCAAGCGGACATCGCCTGGAAGTCGTTGCTCCGGCGGGATTCGATCCAGGAAGATCGCTTGAACCTGCGGGCCGATCCGCACAACACGCCCGACGGCGTGGACTTTGTGGATACGATGCTGGAACTGATTTACCTGGCCCTCCGCATCGACTGCACGCGTGTCGTGGCTTTCTCCGCGTACCGTTCGAGCCAGTCCTGTGTGCTCAAGCATCTCGGTTTTGACGTCCACAACGAAGGTCACAGTAGCGGCGACGCCCGGCCCGAGGATAAGCCAAAGCAGTTCGCGAACATCAGCAAGGCCGACGCCTGGTGGACCCAGCGCCTGGCCCGCTTCCTCGATCGACTGCGGACGACTCGCGAAGGCGAGCATGACATGCTTCGGCACACTACCGTCCTGTACGGCAGCGGGATGTCGTGGCCGGCGACCCATCGCAACCACAACCTGCCGATCCTGTTGGCCGGCGGCGAGGGACTGGGCTTTGCGCACGGCCGGCACATCGCCTTCAACGGCCAGCGAAAGGACGTTCCGAACGACAAACGCGAGCACCTCGACAGCCCCAAACTCGGCCCCGACGCCGTGAGCATGTCCGACCTGCTGCGCACCATCTCCGAACGAATCGGCGTGCCCGCGGAAGGCTTTGGCGAGAGTCGCCGCGTTTTGGCAGAGTTGCTCGCCTGAGTGACCGGGAGCATGATCACTAATCCGGCAAACAAACAGATCGCCGTCTCCATCTTATTCATAACACCGCAAAACCGAGCGGCTCGCGCTGCTCCGCTACTTGCCCACTGAAACGATAAATCGAAATGAATCATCTACGAACAACACGGCGACAGTTCCTATCCGCGAGTGGGGTCTGCCTCGCACTGCCGTGGCTCGAAGCGTTCGCGGACGCCGCGCCAGCCGCACAGGCCCCGAAGCGGGCCGTGTTCGTGTTCGTGCCCAACGGTGTGAATATGTGGGAGTGGCATCCAGCGACGACCGGCAAGGACTATGAACTCACTCCGCCGCTGAAGAATCTGGCCGATTGTCGCAAGCGCTTCACCGTGTTCTCCGGCCTGCAACACAAGGCCATCCCGGGGCACGGCGAACTCGCCGTGTGGCTGACAGCCAACGCGAATTACACGGCTGGCAAGGGTGCTGTGACGAAGAGCACGATCTCGATCGACCAGCACATCGCCGAAGCCGTCGGCCGGCAGACCCGCTGGCCCAGCATGGTAGTCGGCGCCACGGGCGGTCGGCGGACAATCTCCTTCGACCGCCAGGGCGAGCCGGTACTGGCCGACCAGGATCTGTCCGCGATCTTCGCGGAACTTGTCGGCGCCCACGGGCGCGAGAAACTTCCGCGCCGGGCGAGCATTCTGGATCTCGTTTCGTCGCAGGCGGCCGCCCTGCGGCGTGAGTTGGGTAAAAGCGACGAGCGAAAGCTCGAGGAGTATCTCGACTCGGTCCGCACCGTCGAGAAGCGGGTGCAGGCCGACATCGCCTGGCAGGCGACAGCCAGAGCCGAGGTCATCGACAAGGACCGGCTGCGACTCCAGTCCGACCCCTACGCACCGGCCAATTACGCGGAGTATATCGACACGATGTTCGAGCTAATCTATCTGGCACTGCGGACCGACAGCACGCGGGTGGTCTCCTTCGCGACGACCGAATCCGAAGGGGGCGGCCCGATCAAGAACCTGCCGTGCGGCAACTGGCACAATGCAGGCCACAACACGGGTGACGCACCGCCCGAGCAAAAGCCGAAAGATTACGCGACTCTCAGCGAGTACGACGCCTGGTGGACCGCCCGCCTGGCGAAATTCCTCGCCCGGCTGCAAGGGACAACCGAGGGCGGGCACGACATGCTGCACCACACCGCAGTCCTCTACGGCAGCGGAATGTCGTGGCCGGCGGCCCACCGGAGCGACAACTTGCCGCTGCTGCTCGCGGGCGGCGAGGGACTGCGATTCGCGCAAGGCCGGCACGTCGCGTTCAACAACCAAGCGCCGGTGAACGCCGCCGTCGGCAAGGCGCCACCCGTGAACAAAGACTTCGGCAAGAACCCGGCGTGCGTCTCGGACCTGCTTCGCACCATCGCCGAACGAATGGACGTGCCAGCTCCCGGATTCGGCGAGAGCCGACGCACGCTGGATGAGTTAATGGCTTGATGTTTGTGCCTGGGGCCAGCCGCGTGACACCGAAAACCGTGAAAGAAGCCGCATCCATGAAAAACTACTCGACAACTCTGCGCTGCTGGCTCCTCGCTTTGGGCGCGTCCCTGGCTCTTACCGGGTTTGCGCCGGGCGAGACTCCCGCCGTCGATCCCGCACCCGCCTTCACGAAGGAGGCGCAAGGCCACTGGCACGTCCTCGCCGCGCATCAGAACAACAAGAACATCGCCCAAGGGAAGCGGGTCGGCTCGCGGGTCGCGGTCGCGGCCGACGGCGTGGCCTGGCACGACCCGGAGAAGGCCGACACGCCGCTCGTGAGTGCGAAGTGTACCCGCGCCGCAGCCGACCCGACGAAAAAACAGGCCGACCCCAACGAGTTGACCAGCATCGTGACCGGCAGCCTGTGCCCGAAGCCAGACGCGAAACTCGCGGCCCGCTGGCGCATCACCGACAACGACGTGCTGCTGCTGCTCGTCGAGGTCGCCGAGTACAAGGGCAACCGCAACGGGACCTACAGCGGGGCCGCTCCGTCGGACGTGATCTTCATCTGCCAGCGGAAGGCGGTGCCGGCAGCCCAGAAACCCGATCCGGCGGCCGACGCGAAGCGGTTCGTCGGCAAGTGGGCCGTGCTGGGCGAACTCGACGACGCGAACTGCTCCCGCACACGCCCCGGCGGTAACGTCGAGTTCACTGCGACGGACTTCGTCAAACGCGGAACCTACAAGTCGGACGCCAAGCCGGGCATGGACGGCACCTGGAAGCTGGCTGAGCCGACGGCGGAGCGAGGGCGGATCGATCTGGCCTTCCGCAGAGGCATCGAGGGGAACCAGGGCCGCTCCCCGAGCTTGTACACCTTCCACAGTGACGACTTGCTGATGATCGTTTACCCGGAAGGCGGGTGGGCGAAGGACGCGGTCGATCAGCAGGAACTGCGACAACCACCCGCCTACTTCGGATCCGACAGCAACCGCAACATGTGGATTTTGCGGCGAACCACGGAGGCGAAGAAATGACACCGCGGAAGTGGCTGGTCGTCCTTGCCGCGGCAGTGGTCCCGCAGCCGACGCGCGGCCGTGCCCGTGCTACCACGGGCCGAATGGCAAACTTCAGCGCCACCGACTGCGCGTTGACGCTCGTTGACGACCTCAAGGGTGCGCGGCTGTTATGGAAGAGCGCCATGCCGCACTCCGCACCGTTTCAAAAAACGCAGAAGAATCCAACATGACCTCTTTTCGCACCGTCGGTTTTCTGACATGGGCCGCCGCGTTCCACGCTTCCGCCGCCCTTGCCGCATGGCTCCTGCTCGCCGATGCAACCGCACTTGCCGCGGAAGGCAAACCACCTCAAGCGGACCGGCTGTCACCTGTGGTCACTCGGCCCGCGGGCACGTTTCAGGCGGCCTGGCTTTCGCTCGCGGGCGCGGGCGAGCCATGCCGGGTCTTTCTCGCGTGGCGGGACGGCAAGCCGGTGCAGTTTTGGTCCACGAAAATCCAACTGCCAGGCGGCCCGAAGCCGCAGGGCGTCCCCAAGCTGCTCGTGGACGGTTTGCGCGGCGACCTGGCTGTCGTCGAGATCGAACTGCGACTGGTGAGCGTGTGGGCGCCGCAAAAGCGCCTGGCGCTCCAGACGCTGTCCCTCAATCTCGCCGCCTCGGGCCGACAGTTGTCCAGCGCGTGGACGCTAAAGAGCGACGGCAAGGAAGTGAGCAAAGGGACGGTCACCGGCGAACTGCGCTCCGACACAGATGGCATCGCAGCGGGACAGGATTGGCCCGCCTTCCACGGAGTGAAGTCCGCCTGCGCCGGCCCCGCGTATGGCAAACCGCTCGTCGCCGATCTGTCCACCGCGCGACCTGTCTGGCGGAGCGAGGCGGTGTCGCTCTCCGGTTGGGGGACGGGCGCGGATGCACGGTATCGCGAGCGCACCGCGTTCGGCACGCTGTGCGGCGGCTCCTCTTCGCCCGTGGTCGCGGATGGGATGATCTACCTCTATCACTATCTGCCGTCGGGAGACGTGACGCCCGAGGGCGCGGACGCGGCGGTCGTGGCGAAGTTCCAGGAACATCCCGTCGAACACGAAGCCATGCGCCGATGGTATTCCAAACGTGCGGACGTGGTGGTCACCGCCATCGACGGCGCCACGGGCAGGACCGTCTGGGAATCGGTCTGGCCGGGGAAACAAGGCAACTGGCAGACGCACAAATGGCGCGGCGACAACTTTGTGCCAGCCGTGGCGGATGGGGTGCTGGTGGTAGCTGATTATAGCTGGAACCTGTATGCCCACGATGCCAAGACCGGTGCCCTGCTGTGGACGACCGGCAAAAACACCAGCATTAGCAAGGACAAGGGCAACATCGGTCCGCTGATCTGCAACGGGGTGGTGGTGTGGACCAGCGGCAGTGGCACTCAGGGCTTGGACCTGCGCACCGGCACCGAGCGGTGGAAGGCACCGGGCTCTGACGGGGCGCGCCGGCTTAAGTATAACGGCAAGGACGCAGTGCTGCTGTGCGGCCCCAACTTGCATGTGATTGATCCGGCCACCGGCACGATCCTGGCGAAGGGGACCTTCCCCTCGGCACGCCTGAATAAGGATGGCAAGCCCGATATCGGCAATGGCGCCGGCCCGAACCTGGTGACGCACGAGGACTGGATCGTGTCGTTCGTGACGGGCAAAGAAGGCGGACAGGTGGTGGCCATGCGCGCCCAGGGCGGCGCCATCAACGAAGTGTGGCGCAATGAAGTGCTGGGCGAGATGGAGGACGGGCACATCGGACTGACCATCACCGCCAATGGGCGCATCTTCACGGCCTTCAAGGACAAAGGTGCTCGGTTGATCGAACTGCCAACGGGCAAGACTCTGGGCGCCGTGCCCGAGCATCTGGGTCGCAGCAATCCCACCTATATCGCTGTTGACGATTGGGTGCTGTCGCAACCCGAATGCCAGCACGGCAAGCAGTCGATCACGCTGTTCGACACCACCGCCGGCACGTTGAGGCAGATGCACGAACCCTGGTCCCCGCCGCACAATGACACCACCGCCTATGGCGAGATGCCGACCACCAATGTCATCGTGGACGGACGCCTCATCGTCCGCGGCATGGACGGCACTTACTGCTACGACCTCCGGAAACCATGAGCCCACGAATCAGGGAACCGGGCTGGCTGGTAAAAGATTTGGGGTAAAAAGTTTCGATCTGTTCCCCAATCTTTTACCCCAAACCTTTTACCAGCCCATCCGGCCGCCATTCACGCAAACTTCAGTTCGCCTCTTAATCCCAATCATCTCCGATATGCACCGTCGCACCCTCCTGAAAATCCTCACTGCCATGGTCGCCACCGCGACGCTGGCTTGCTTCTCGACTGCCTTGGCCGCGGACACCGGCGCGCCTTGGCCGTCGGATGTCGCCGACTTCCGGGCACTGGCTCCGGGTGAGCATCCGCGACTGCTCTTCCGCAAGAGCGACCTGCCCCGGCTCCGGCAGAAGGCCGCGACCCCGGAGGGTCAGGCCATCCTCAAACGCCTCCGGGCGACGCTCGACGCGAAGAACGGCGACACCTTTCCCACCGTCTTCAACGGCTCCAGCCAGGCCTACGAGGGCAATCGACCCGCCGCAGGTGCCGGTGCCGCCGACGCGAATCGGGAGAGCGAGACGGCGAATCCACCCAAGGCCGCTGGCAAAAACACGGAGCTGCCGCTGGGAGCATTTACCATCAGCCATGCCGCGGGCTATGGCCTGCTCTACCAGCTCACGGGCGAGAAGAAGTTTGCCGACCTAGGCAAGGAAGCCATGCAGAAGGCCCTGGCCGGCGTCCGCGACCGCGATGATCGCTACAGCTTTCGCAAGCCCGGCGGTGCGCTGCGCTGCGGGCCGTCGCTCGGCTGGACGGCGCTGGGTTACGACCTTTGCTACGACGGCTGGGATCCGGAATTTCGGCAAAAGGTGGCGGAGGAATTCAGCAAATACAACGAGGGCCCTCATTGCGCGATCGAGGAATGCATCCTCGGCAAGCGCCAGCATCCCGGCAGCAACCACTGGGGAATGGAGGTCGGCGGCTCGGCCATGGCCATGCTCGCCATCCTCAATGACCCCGGCTGCGACATGAAAAAGTTCGGCCCGCTCGTCGGCCAGAGCACGCAGATCATGATCCGTAACATGACGCAGGGCTTCGGTGACGGCGGCTTCTTCGCCGAGGGGGATGGCGCCGGCTCGATGTCCAGCCACATCGTTTTCCTCACCGCCCTCCAGGCCTGGAAGACTGCGCTCGGAAAGGATTTCATCTCCCCTCGGCTCAACGCCCAGTGGATGGCGAACCGGTGGTTCCTGCAAACCCTCGCCCGCGACGGCCAGCCCGACTATCACCCGCAGCGCGGAGCCTACCCGCAAAATATCTGGGGGCGCGGCGGACTGTCCGGCGGTGGTTATTTCTCCATCGGGTTGGGGGTGGCGGCTTCGGCCGATGTCCAGGCGGCAATTGCCTGGTATTACAATCACGGTGGCTTTGCGAAACTGGACGCAAAGAACGGCACGCCCTTCGACACGCCGTCTCCCTACCCGCATCACGCGGTGCTGGCCTTCGTCAACTGGCCCGTCGGGCTCCCGGAGAAGAATCCCGCCGGCATCATTCCGAACGCGCTGCATGATTCCAAGTGGGGCTTCTACGCCTGGCGCAACCGCTGGAGCGACAGCGGTGACGTCGTGATCTCCATCCTCACGAAAAACACCAAGGGCAACTACTCCTGCAAAGCCGAAGGCAGCCTGAGCATCAACGACACAGGCCGGAAACTGACCTGGGGCAAAATCCCCCGCGGCTTCCAGGGCGACTTCAAGCCCGCCAAAGACGGCTCGACCGTGCTGCCGACCGCCGACGGCTCATGCCTGGCGATCGACTTCTCGCAGGCCAGCGGCGCCGAGGCCATGCTCGTGATGACCGGTCCCGGCGCCCCATCCGATAACGCCGTCGAAGCGGGCGGAGTCCGGTTCAGCTTCCTCTTTCTCGGGAAACGCGCCGATGTGAAACCGACCGTGGACGGCAGCAAAGTAAAGGTCGGCGGGCAGACGGTTGCCTTTCAGGACGGCCTCATCATTCTTGGCAAATGACCTTCAGCCCATTCCCGCCGCGGGAACCATCAAGACACACCATGCGAACGCTCACTCTGCTCATCCTGCTCGCCTTTCGGTCGATGGCCTGCGCCGGTTACGAACTGCCGAGCCAGATTGATGGCTGCCGCTCCGTTGACGGCCGATTCCTCATCACAGCCGAACCGATTGGCAAGACGACCAGCCACGGACCGAATCAATGGAGCTTCGTCTGGAAGGACACCAAGACCGGGGAAACTCGAACCGTCCCCGCCCAGGGCGTCAGCGGCGGGCAGGTTCACGGCCAGCTATTCATCGCTCCAGACGGCGAGACGTTCGCTCTCTTTAACCACGTGACGCTCTGGTATCCCGGCAAGTCCGACATGCACGGGGCTACCAAGCTGTGGGGCGACAAGGCTGGCTCTCCGCGGGACATCCAGCACGAGGCGTTCTCTCGCCGCATCATCGTTTACAAAAAGGACGGCAGCATCCTCAAGGAACTCGGCGTCACCGATTTGCTGAATCAGGCGGAACTCGAGAACGTGACGACGGTTTTCACACGAGTTCACTGGGTTCAGGAGTATCCCGGTCTGCGCTTCAAGGAGACTCCGCGGCCCGGCTACGCGTTCTATCGCGTCAGTCCTGACTACACGGTGCTCGAGGTTCGTGCCGTCACACCGCGCGGCAGCAAGGAGAAGTCGGGCCGTGTCATCCGCGTCTCGCTGACCGACGGAAAAATCCTCGACCCCAACGCCGAGCTGGAAGGCGACAAG
>Ga0194132_10002296_pt1 | contig 36353 bp, 31 predicted proteins | sample TA2KigOf80mmetaG_FD_148612 | JGI IMG/M metagenome (GOLD analysis project Ga0194132, IMG submission 148612) | Freshwater microbial communities from Lake Tanganyika, Tanzania - TA2015054 Kigoma Offshore 80m | ecosystem: Environmental > Aquatic > Freshwater > Lake | place: Tanzania: Lake...
TGTCTCGCCGTGGAGGCGTCGTCGACGTCGGCACCGGGCGCGGCGTCCCCACTGGCGCTGCGGCCGGTCGGAGCGGGCTCAGGGCTGGCGGCCGGCGCGGGCGCTGGAGCAGGCGCGGGGGGCGGCGGCGGTGGCGCTGGAGCACGGGCCGCGAACAAGCCCTCCACTTGCGACGCCGGTATCTAGTTCGGCGCACCTTCCGGCCAAACGTAATCGGTCGGTTTGATCTGCCCAGAATCGGCAAGCTGCTTGAGCTCCGCGAAAGGGACCGGCCCAACCGGTTTGCCATCCTTGAGATAGTGAAATCGCTTTTCTCCCTTGCTCATGCAAAGGTCTCCGCGTTTGCTGGTTTTCGTGTCGATCCGCAGGCCGCGCCGTTACTTGACCAGTTCAATGACCGCGCCGAACAACTCTGTGTCCTCATCGGGGTGGCAGCCGTGGGCGAACAGCATGGCCGTCAACAACCCCACGGCGCACAGGATGCGCACACACCAGATCGGAATCGAAATGGTGGACGGCGAAGGTGCGCTCGTTGCATCGCTTTGCCTCGCGCGGAAAGGCAAGCGAGTCGAATGCGTCCGTTTTGCCGGCGTAGTCGTCATGAGGTCATTGTCCTCGATTATCCGAGCGTGGGCAACTAAAAACTCACGAATGCAGGATGTGCATGATGTCGCCGTCACGCACGATGTACGTTTTGCCTTCGAGGTGATAGACGCCGTGGTGCTTGGCCTCCTTCATGCTGCCGTGTTTCTTGAAGTCATCGAAGTGGACCACTTCGGCCCGGACGAAGCCGTGCTCGAGGTCGCTATGGATTTGGCCGGCCCCTTGCGGCGCCGTCGATCCCTTCGGAACCGCCCATGCCCGGCACTCGTCCTCGCCGACGGTGAAGAAGACGATCTGGTTCATGGCGTAGAAGATTTTTTGAAGCGTCTCGTCCTTGGAGAACCCGGTCAGGTTCAGGTCCTGCATGAACACCTTGCGGTCGTCTTCAGACAATTCGGCCAATTCGAGCTCCAGCTTGGCGGGCGATTGAAGAGCGGTGGGCGCGACCTTGAGCAACTCGTCGGGGAGCGGTTTGCCGATGCGGTCATCGCCGATGTTGACGAAGACAAGCTCCGGCTTCAGCGTCAGGAGCTGGAAGCTGCGAATCGTTTTTTCTTCATCGGGCCTGAGATGGGCGGCATGAGCGCCTTCACCTTTCTCAAGACAGCCGGCGACGCGCGTCAAGAGCGCGGACTCGGCTTCCTCCGCTTCACGCTGCTTGGTCGGCTTGGTTTTCTTGGCCAAATCCTTGAGCTTGTCGATGCGATTGGTGACGATTTCCAGGTCGGCGAATAGCAGTTCCTCTCGGAATCGGCGCAACTCGTCGGTCAGGCTCCCACCCGCGTATCCATTGAGGATGACCATGAGTCCGCCGGCATCGCGCATGATGGCGAGGCGGCGCGGGTTGTCGCGCCGCTCCGTCGGATGCAAGCCCGGCGTGTCGAGCAGTTCCATGCGCGTCGCCGTGGTTTTTTTGGGATTGAACAGCGACGAAAGGAAAACGAGGCGTGCATCGGGCACCGCTGGATTGCCGACCTGGCCGTGCTGAGCGCGCGCCAAATCGGGAGCGTCGCCGGTCAGCCATTGAAACACGGTGCTCTTCCCCGAACCGGAGAATCCGCAAATGCCGATCTTCATGATGATTCCTGTATTGGTAGGATCGAAAGTCTATCATAGAGCGCCGTGACGATGGTCACAACGATGCGCCGGCAGAACGAAGGCGCGGTTCTGCGAATACGCGTGGTCGATTTGGGCACGCGACGTTCACGATTGCTCAGTCGGATGAAGCCGGGCTGCCAATCGCGTCGGCAGCGTCCAAAGCGACGTGAAACCCTGGGCCCATTGATTGTCGAACAGCTCTACATTGGACTGGTTGGCGAGCCGGCTGTCGTAAAGGCTGTGAGGGCTGCGGCGTCCAAGGATGCTGCAAGAGCCCTTGAACAACTTGAGACGCACCTCGCCGGTCACATGCTTTTGCGTTTCGCCGAAGAAACCTTGCAGCGCCAGGCGAAGATCGTGGAACCAGTGCCCCATATAGACGAGTTCCGCGTAGCGCCGGCCCAGCAGCTCGCGCAACTGGAGCGTCTCCCGGCTCTGCACGAGACTTTGCAGATCGCGATGAGCGGTCCACAAGATGGTCGGCGTCGGCGCCTCGTAGAACTCTCGACTCTTGATGCCGAACAGCCGATCTTCAACGACGTCGCTGCGGCCGATGCCATGCTCGCCGCCGAGCCGATTGAGTTCGCGAACCATGGGGAGCAGTTCCATCGCTTGGCCGTTCAGGCTGGTTGGCGTGCCGGCGTCGAAGCCGATGGTCAGAACGCACGGTTCGTTAGGCGTCTCCTCGACAGCGCGTGTGAGCACGAAGGCTTCGGGCGGGGGTTCCTGCCAGGCATCGGCGAGGTCGCTCACGTACGAACTGACGCCCCACAGATTGCGGTCGACTTTGACGCGCTCCTGGATCGGCTCGTCGATCGGAATGCTCCGTTTGCGTGCGAATTTCAGCTTATCTTCCTGCGATTTCAGATTCCACTCGCGGACCGCGGCCAGCACCTTGAGCCTCGGATTCTGCGCGGCGATCGCCGTCTCCATGCGGACCTGATCATTCCCCTTGCTGGCAGCCGCGTGCGCCACGATGTCGCACCCTTCGTCACGCGCGACACGGACCAACTCCTGAGCGATGACGTACCGCGCGAGCGCCGATCCGAGGAAGCAATTCGTCTGATACACGGCGTTCGCTTGCAGCACGGCAAGTGCGAACTCACGCAGAAACATCTCCCGGCGATCTAGCACCTGTGCCGTGGCAGCGCCTAAATCCAGCGCGAGTTCGCCGACCGGTTCAAGGTAAACTTCTTGTCCGAGGTTGATGGACAGCGTAACCACTTCGTAGCCGCGTTCATGGACGAGCCAATAAAGGGCCAGCCGTGATTCGAGATCGCCATTGAATGCAAGGATGATGCGAGGCACGGAAGAATCTCTTGAGGGATGTTGGGCTACTCTACCGTTGTAACATGAGCGTGACGCGAAGTCCATGCAAGGGTGAGGCGGTGAGCGCGAAACCGCCGAGCGAGCGCGAAGACGCTTGTCTGGGGACACTCACCACTCACCACCTACCAGGCGCCATGATGCACTCATAAAAAAACAGCATGAACCCATTTGATGCCGCGTCGCCGTTTGATGCTCGATACTATTTCGCTGATCGGGCTTTCTTTGAAAAACTCAGTCCCTTCGTCTCGGAGAACGCGCAGGTTCGCTACCTGGCTCGCGTGGAGGCCGCGCTCGCCGAGACGCTGGCCGACTTCGGCGTTTGTCCTCGCTCGGCGGCCGACGAGATCGCCAAGGCGGCGAGCCATGTCACGCCGGACGAAGTCTATGAGGAAGAACGCCGAATTCAGCACAACATCCGAGCGCTCGTCAACTGCATCGGCAAGCAAGTCAGCCCAGCGGCAAAACCGTACGTCCATCTGTTCGCGACCTCGGCGGACATCATGGACACGGCACGCGCGTTGTGCCTGGTCGATGTGACGCGAACTGTATTGATTCCCGATCTACTCGCGCTCGAAAAGCAGCTAATCCGCATGGCGCGGGCGTCGGCCGGCACGCCGCAGATGGGTCGTACGCACGGGCAGCACGCAGTGCCGATCACGTTCGGCTTCGCGGTCGCGCTCTATGTCTCGCGCGTGGGCCAGCGCATCGAGCACATTGCGGTGACGGCGAAGAATCTGCGCGGGAAATTCGCCGGGGCCGTCGGAGCGTACAACGCCTTGTGCCTCTTGAGCAAGAAGCCGGCGGATCTGGAAGCGGCGCTGATGAAAAAGCTCGGCCTGACGCCTCCGGAAATCTCAACGCAGGTGACGCAACCCGAGTATATCGCCGATTACATTTACTCGCTCACGGCCTGCTGGGGCGTGTTTGCCAATCTCGCCGACGACTTTCGCCACCTTCAGCGCAGCGAAATCCGCGAGTTGCGCGACCGCAAGGCGTCCGATCCGAATACGCCGATCGTCGGTTCGTCGACGATGCCGCACAAGGTCAATCCGAAGGACTTTGAGAATATCAAGAGCATGTGGAAGGCGTATGTGCCCAGGCTGCTGACCGTGCTCATGGATCAGATTTCCGAGCATCAGCGCGACCTGACGAACTCGGCGTCGATGCGCTTCGTGATGGAACATGTGGCGGCGTTTGCGTACGCGATCCATCGGCTCAGTCAAACGCTGGACGCCGTCGAGCCCGACGCGGCCCGCATGCGCGAGTTGTTGGATGCGGGGAAGGATCCAATCGCCGCCGAGCCGTTGTATGTGCTCTTGGCGATGCACGGCCATCCGGAAGCGCATGAGAAGGCGCGCGTGCTGGCGCGCGATGCGCGTATTCAGAAGCGGCCCTTGTCGGCGCTGTTGCGCGAGGATGCGAGTCTGGCCGCATATCTCGCGAAGATGTCGCCCGAGCATCTGGCGATCCTGGACGACCCGGCCAAGTACCTCGGCGCCGCTCAGGAACGCACGATCTCGATCTGCGATGAATGGGAACGGAAACTGCGCGTGTTTGATTAGCCGCTCGCGGCGAAGCAGGGTCCACTGCTACGCCGCAAGCGGCTTAGGCTATCACTTCTTCCCCTTCTTCTTCTCGTCGACCTTCTTGCGTGTGAAGGTGATGTCCATGACCTTGAATTCCTCGGTCGCTCCTTCGGGATGGCGATACATGCTGAGCGTCTGCACATCGGCGCTGATGATCGTGAGCACGTCGCGGGCTTTCATCTTCTTCTTGGTGTTCACATCGTAATCGTCCCCCTTTTGCGTGAACGTTTTCTTGTCGGGATCATAAGTCCCGTGAAGGATCAGGATGTTGGTGGACATGGAATCGCACCAGGTGTTGACGAACTGTTTCTTGACGGCGTCATAACCGATGGCGCCGAGGCCTTCGAATTTCTTGCCGAGGAAATCGCCCTGGAACGATTCCTGTAGATAGTTGCCGCCGAGGATCATTTTGCGCGTCATCGTGCCTGTGGATTCCATGGGCTTGTCGGGGTTGATGAAAAACTTGACCTTGGCGTCGAAGGCGCCGACGAGCGACTCGAGGACCCTATGTTCGGGCCCGCGCTCGACCGCGGGTAAGTTCGTTTCCTTTTTTTTCTTCTTTTTTTCGTTGCCGCTCGCTCCTTCCGGAGTAAGCCCGGCGAGCGCGAACAGCAACACCATCGCGAACAAGGCAATGCGTTTCATAAGGTCTCCAGGTGAGGAAATCAAAAAAAGCCAAAAACGGCATACTCTGGCTCAACTTTCAGCGAAGCAACGCCCGCACGACTTCGCCGTGCACGTCGGTCAGGCGATAGTCGCGCCCCTGGAAGCGGTAGGTCAGGCGGGTGTGCTCCAGGCCGAGACAGTGGAGAATGGTGGCGTTGAAATCGTGGATGTGGACCGGGTCGCGGGCGATGTTGTAGCAGTAGTCGTCGGTTTCGCCGTGACTGACGCCCGGCTTGATGCCGCCTCCCGCCAGCCAGGCGGAGAAGCAGCGGCCATGATGATCGCGGCCATGGTTGTTCGCGGTGAGCGTGCCCTGGCTATAGACAGTTCGGCCGAACTCGCCGCCCCAGATCACGAGCGTGTCTTCCAAGAGGCCGCGTGCTTTCAGGTCTTTGACGAGCGCGGCGGACGGCTGATCGACGTCGCGCGCCTGGCCTCGGATTTGGCTGGGCAGCGCGCCGTGCTGGTCCCAACCGCGGTGGAAAAGCTGCACGAAGCGCACGCCGCGCTCGATCATGCGGCGAGCGAGCAAGCAGTTGCGGGCGAACCCGCCGTCGTCGTAGCCGCGATCAAGGCCGTACATGTCGCGAATGTGGCGTGGCTCGCTGGACAGATCGGTCAGCTCCGGGACGCTGGTCTGCATGCGAAAGGCCATCTCGTATTGAGCGATGCGCGTGTTGATCTCCGGATCGCCGATGGACTGGGCGGCGAGCTCGTTGAGCTCGCGCGTACCATCGAGCATGGTGCGGCGCGTCTGGGCGTCGATGCCTGGCGGATTGGAGAGATAGAGCACGGGATCTTGACCGGTGCGAAAACGCACGCCTTGATGCTCCGACGGGATGAAGCCGGAACCCCACAGGCGCGAGAAGAGCGGCTGATCGGTGCGGTTGCCCGAGCCTTGCGAGACCATGACGACGAAGGCGGGCAGATTGGCGTTTTCAGTCCCGATGCCGTAGCTCAGCCAACTGCCGAGGCTCGGTCGGCCGGGCTGTTGATGTCCGGTCTGGATGTAGGTGATGGCCGGGTCGTGATTGATCGCTTCGGTGTGCAGCGACTTGACGACGGCGAGATCGTCGGCGATGGTGCCGATATTGGGGAGCAATTCGCTCAGCCAAAGCCCGCATTGGCCGTGGCGATTGAAGCGGAACATCGGAGCGACGACCGGGAACGTGCTTTGTCCCGCGGTCATGCCGGTAATGCGTTGCCCCATGCGAATCGACGCCGGCAGTTCCTGGCCGTGATGACGGCGCAGTGCGGGCTTATAGTCGATGAGATCGATATGCGACGGCCCGCCCGACATGAAGAGATAGATCACGCGCTTGGCCTTCGGCGCGTGGTGTAGGGCGCGCAAGATGCCTTGGCGTGGCGTCGGCGCATCGGCGCGAACGCCATCGCGATCCAAGAGCGACGCCAGCGCGGCAACGCCGATGCCGGTCGCGGTTCGGCCAAAGAACTGGCGGCGGGTGAGCAGGAGCGGATAATCACTCAGTGGATTCATGATGAATCACCGAAGCCCAGGGATCAGCGCAGCGAATCCCTGGGATAGGGAGGCGTCAATCCCAGGGGTTCGCTGCGCTCACCCCTGGGCTTCGAGCGGATCAATTCTTCGTCACCACCTCGTCGACGTTCAGGATCATGCTCGCCACGATCGTGTACGCCGCCAACTCGGGGGCCGGCAGCGATTCGTCACGCGCCGATTCGCCGACGCGCAATAGATCGGCGGCGGCTTTCGGGTCGGCGCGATACGTCTGCAACTGCTTGTCGAGGACGCGTTGCAGAACGGCCAGTTCGCGGTCGGACGGGGCACGCGCCGTTGCCAGACGCCAAGCAAACGCTAAACGAGGACCGGCGTCCTTCTCCTTCAGCATCACGCGCTCGGCAAACTTGCGCGACGCCTCGACATACGTCGGGTCGTTCATCAGCACCAGCGCTTGCAATGGCGTGTTCGTGCGCGAACGGCGGACCGTGCACACTTCGCGGTCCGGAGCGTCGAACGTCGCCATCTGCGGCGGCGGACTGGTGCGCTTCCAAAACGTGTACATCGATCGGCGATAAAGGTCCTTGCCGTGGCTTTGCACGAAGAACTGGGCGGACCAGTTCTTGCTGTCTTGGCGGGACGCGAGTTCCTGCCACAACCCGGCGGGCTGATACGGGCTGACGCTGGCCCCGCCGATCTCGCGATTGAGCAGACCGCTGATGGAGAGCGCCTGGTCGCGGATGAACTCGGCTTGCAATCGAAGGCGAGGCGCCCGCGCCAACAGCCGATTCTCAGCATCCTTGCTGAGGTGTGTTTTCGTGACGACGGACGATTGCCTATACGTCGCGGAGGTGACGATCATGCGGATCAGGTCGCGCACGCTCCAGGCCCGCCGCCCCCTCACCCCCGGCCCCTCTCCCCCGGCGGGGAGAGTGGAGGAGAATTCGACCGCCAGCCAATCGAGCAGTTCCGGATGGCTCGACAATTCCCCCTGCGAGCCGAAGTCCTCGACCGTTTTGACGAGGCCGGTGCCGAAAAACATCTGCCAGTAGCGATTGACGATCACTCGACTCATCAACGGATGCGACGGATCGGTCAACCAGCGCGCCAGGCCGAGACGATTGTTCGGGGCGCCCATCGGCAGAGGCGGCAGAAACGCCGGCACCCCGGCCGTCACCTTCGCGCCCTTCTTGTTGTACTCGCCGCGAATCAGCATGAATGTGTCGCGCGGCGTCGGCAGATCCTGCATCACCATGCTTGAGCCGCCTTGCGCCTCCAAGGCGCTTTTCGATTTGTGAAGTTGTGCAATCGTCTTGCGCACCTCGGCGGATTCGGCAGAAATCTCCAGACGATAGTAGGATGCCAGTTCCTTTTTCTGCTGATCATTTCGCTCTTTCGATTGGAGAATCGCCATGATCGACGCAGGCAGACTTGCTTTGCCATGCGGGCTACTGGAATCGGTGACCGACAAGCGGAATCGGCCCATCTGATGCTGAGCGTACTGCGACTGGAAGCGAAGGTAAACAGTCACGCCGATTTTGTCTTGTTGTGCCACGCGATCGAAGGAGAAGACGGCGTTCGCGGGTTTGCCAACGTTGGGGAAGATCGCCCAGCCCGACTTCGGATCGGCGTCGATCGCATTGGCGGCTGGATAGTCCTTCTGCTCGAACGAAGCGGAGGCCTTGCGAAAAGCAACGGGTTTGGGCGGGGTCGAGTCGAATTTGTCGGATGAGCCGACGTTAAGCTCGACCTTGGTCAGCACGAAGTTGCCGTTCGCCGACCGGCCTGGTCCGTTGTCCTTGAGGCTGGCATCGGGGAGAGCTTCGACACGCAGCGCGGTGAGGGCCGGCAGATCGACGACTGCCTTGAACGTATACGTCTCGGTGGCCGAGTTCGCCCCGGTGGCGAGGATGGAGCCATCGGCTTGTTTGGTCAGCGTAGCGCCGCCGGCCGACTTCAGCGCGATCGGATCGAGCAGTCTAAAAACAACCTGATCATTGAGGGCGGTCTTCTCCCATTCTGCTTGAGCCGCGTCGAGCTTTGGCGACGACGCGAGGAGGCGTTCCTGGAGCGAACGGATGTCGGCATCGATTTTGGCGATGGCGTCGAGCGCGCGTTTCGAGGGGGCTTTGATCATGGGGGCCGCGTTGCCGCGCGAGCCGTCGAGACCGCTTTCGGGCACGTTGTTGAAGTAGGCATAGAGCTGATAGAACTCTCGCTGCGAGATCGGATCATACTTGTGATCGTGGCATTGCGCGCACGTCATCGTCAGCCCGAGCCAAACCGTGGCCGTGGTGTTGACGCGATCGACGATGTAGTTGTTGAGATACTCCTCGGGAATGGCGCCTCCTTCGAAGTTGATCATGTGATTGCGATTGAACCCGCTGGCGATCTTCTGCTCGATCGTCGCATTGGGAAGCAAATCGCCCGCTAGTTGTTGAATCGTGAACTGATCGAACGGCAGATCATTGTTGAACGCGTCGATCACCCATTCGCGCCAGCGCGTCATGTCGCGGCCGGCGTCGATGTGATAGCCATGCGTGTCGGCATAGCGGGCGGCGTCCAGCCAGTCGAGCGCCATCCTCTCGCCGTAGTGAACCGATGAAAGGTAGCGATCAACGGCCTTCTCATACGCATCGGGGCTCTTATCTTTCAAAAATGCATCGACCTCGCTCAGCGTCGGCGGCAGGCCGGTCAAGTCAAGCGCCAGACGGCGAATCAACGTCTCGCGATTCGCTTCCGGCGACGGCTTCAAGCCTTCCTTTTCGAGCCTCGCCAGGATGAAAAGATCGATCGGATTGCGCGGCCAACCCTTGCTCGTCACTGCTGGGACCGCGGGACGCTTCGGCGTCACGAACGCCCAATGCTTCGAGTACGGTGCGCCCTGCTCGATCCAGCGCCTGAGTAGGTCGATCTGGGCCGTCGTCAACTTCTTGTTCGTCTTGGGCGGCGGCATGCGCTCTGTCGAATCGTTGCTGAGAATGCGTTGCACCAACTCGCTGTCGGCGACCTTGCCCGGCACGATGGCGTGGCCGCCGCCGCGCAGCTTGGCGAGCGCGCCGTCACGTGTGTCGAGCCGAAGCTTAGCCTTGCGCTGGGCGTCGTCCGGACCATGGCACACGAAGCAATTCTCCGAAAGGATCGGTCGAATGTCGCGGTTGAAGTCGATCGGCGCGTCGGGCGCCGGCTTTTTTTCTGCCGCGCGCGTGCTCAAGTGCGACCCGAAGGCCAATGCCATTATCACACCGAAGACGCTCGCCACCGCGACCAGGATGGATCGGCGCATCGTCGCCTCGCCTGAAAAGAGAGTTAATGACGTCACACGTATTGTCCCAATCGACGTGGTGCATTTCAATGGTTGGTGGTTGTGGCTGGCTGCAAGTCGTTCGTCTGGATGCGAACCCGAGACGTTCGAATCGACCATGGGGAACGATTTGCAGATTCTCGCCGAAAGACACGGTTGCAAAATTGCACGCAGTCTGTTTTTTCCTGCTTCGCCGATGGAGATTTGCAATCGCCCGCCTTGGCGTGGAGACGTCGACCAGTCGCCGCAATCTGTTATTTTAACGAGAGATACGGCGACAGCGTCATTGGGGCACTCACGGGATTATCCTTTGGCATTCGGTTCGCTAGAGAAGAGGAGGGGATCGACGGAGATCGGAGAAGCGTCATGATCGTCGCCACAAAGTGTACCAGGAGGAACCCTCGCTGCCTCCGAAAGCTTGCGTTGCCACAGCTCCGGCCCTCAATACTTGACCCGTGCCTCGATATTGAACCGTCGCTTGATCAGTGTCTGTGTGGCGAGCGTTTGGTACTCGCCGTGAACAAGCGGCCTGTTGCCGTCATCGCCGGTGGTTCGCTCGACTGCTTTGCCTTGAACGCCCGTCTGCACCAACTTCGCCACCGTCGGCCTCGCACGAGCGCGGCATAAGCGACAGAAAAAGTTTGCTCCTCGACGCGCCTTCGCATACCATCGGTAGCGTAATCCTGTTCTCACCGATGGGCCAATATCATGTCGAACTTTCGCTGGTTGGGGGCGTTTCTTGTCGTGCTCGCACTGTTTCCGGTTCCCGTAGATGGGCAATCCAAGGCCGATGCGTTGCGCAACGCGCTCGTGCCGTGGATAGATCGAGAAGCAAAGGCGAAGACCATTCCGTCTATCTCAATTGCCCTTGTCGACGATCAACGTATTGTGCTGTCGGAAAGCGTGGGGCTCGCCGATCCCGATGCCAAGACCCCTGCGACGCCACAGACGCCGTATCGCGTCGGCTCGGTGTCGAAGCCGTTCACCGCGCTGCTCTTGATGATCTTCGTCGAAATGGGCCTGATCGACCTCGACGCTCCGGTGCAGACCTACCTGCCCGACTTTCAGCCGACGAACAAGACCGGCAAGAAAATCACACTACGTCAGATGTTATCGCACCGCTCCGGCCTAGTGCGCGAAGGCCCCGTCGGCAATTATTTCGACGACTCGCAGCCCTCCATCGCCGACACCGTCAAGAGCCTGAACCACACCGAACTCGTTTATGAGCCTGGCAAGACGACCAGCTATTCCAACATGGCCTTCGCCACGGTCGGACGCGTTCTTGAGGTGACGCAGAAAGAAGGCTTCGTCAAGTTGATGCAGCGCAAATTGCTCGACCCGATCGGCATGACCGACAGCAGCTTTCTCTTGAACGACACGCTGCGCAAGCGTCTGCCCAAGGCCCCGATGTGGACCTACACGGGCCGCGAGTTTCCGGCGCCGGGCTTCGAGTTCGGCATGCTCCCCGCGGGCAACCTCTATTCCAGCGTCGAGGATCAGGCAAAGTTCCTCAAGTTCCTCTTTGCCGCCGGCAAGGGCGAGAAAGGACAGATTCTCAAGAAGGAAACACTCGAATCGATGTACAAGATTCAGTTTCCCGAAAAGGGCAAGAAAGCCGGCTTCGGGCTCGGCTTCTTTGTCGGCGACATCGACGGCAAACGCGTCATCCGCCACGGCGGCGCCGTCTATGGCTTCTCCACCGAGTTTGCCGCCCTGCCTGACGAAAAGCTCGGCGTCATCGTCTGCGCGTCGAAGGATGACGCCAACGCCGTCACCACGCGCATCGCCAACAACGCTTTGTTGATGCTGCTCGCTCAACGCGCCGGCAAGCCGTTACCCAAGGTCGAGAATTCCAAACCGCTCGATGCCGGTGTCGCTTCGGAATTGGCGGGGCGCTATCGCTCGTACACCATCGATCCGGTCAACAAGGGCCGCTGGCTGCAGAAATCGATCGAATTTCACCAGCGCGACGGCAAGGCCTGGATGTTCCCCCATCGCGGCGGCGGGAAGTACGAAATCCGCCAAATGTCCGACGGCCTCATCGCCGATGATCTGCACAGCTTCGGCCTCAAGCTCGCGCGCGAAGGCAAGACGTTCGTCATCAACAAAGAGAAGTTCCACCTCGTCGCCGACGAAAAACCCAAGCCCTGCCCCACGAAATGGGATGGCCTGATCGGCGAATACGGTCCCGATTTCAACGTGCTCTACATTCTCGAAAAGGACGAGCAGCTCCATGCCCTCATCGAATGGCAATACCTCTATCCCCTCAAGGAACTCTCCGAGAACGTCTTTCAGTTTCCCGATTACGGCTTGTACATGGGGGACAAAATCACCTTCAAACGCGACAAGGCCGGCGTCGCCACGGAAGTCGATGCCGCCAGCATGTTGTTCAAGCGTCGCTCGCTGCCCCGGCGCGCCGAAACGTTCAAGATCGATCCGGTCCGTCCCGTCAATGAGCTGCGCAAGCTCGCTCTAGCCGCCAAGCCGCCCGAGGAGAAGAACGTATTTTTCCGCAAGCCGGAGCTGGTCGATCTGACCTCGCTCGACAAGTCAATCAAGCTCGACATCCGCTATGCCACGACCAACAACTTCCTAGGCACTCCGCTCTATACGTCGGCCCGCGCGTTCATGCAAAAGCCCGCGGCCGAAAGGCTGCGGGATGCCCACAAGGAACTCGCCAAGAATGGTTACGGCCTGCTCATCCACGACGCCTATCGGCCGTGGTACGTGACGAGGATGTTCCGCGATGCCACACCGCCCAAGCTGCATCACTTCGTCGCCGACCCATTACAAGGATCACGCCACAACCGAGGCTGCGCGGTAGATCTCACGCTCTACGACCTCAAGACCGGCAAGGCCATCGACATGCCCGGCGGCTACGACGAAATGACCGAACGCTCCTATGCTGACTACCTCGGCACCACTTCGCTCCAGCGCTGGCACCGCGACCTGTTGCGCAACGCGATGGAGAAACAGGGCTTCAAAGTCTACGAAGCCGAGTGGTGGCACTTCGACTACCGCGACTGGCGTCTGTACCCGATCCTGAATGTGCGATTTGAGGACTTGAAGAAGTGACCGAATTACCCATTGCCCACGTAGATGGCTACTCGAGAACTGTCCGTAGGTTCATAGATAGAGTTCTAGCGGCGTGCGTTCGAGCGTTCGTTCGCCACTGCAATGCGGTCGGTCATCGGCCCGTTGGAGGGTTCGGTCGGTCCGGCTAAAATAATGCCATTGCCCTGGCGAGATTTTGTGAGAGAGGTGCTTCTAATGAATGACCAATGGCGAGCGCGAATCACCATCGAGCCGGGTAAGCGGGGCAGCCGCCCGTGCATCCGCGGCATGCGCATTACCGTGTACGATGTCCTCTCCTACCTCGCGGCCGGGATGACGGTTGCAGAGATACTAGATGACTTCCCCTACTTGACGCAGGAGGACATCCAGGCCTGCTTCGCCTTCGCCGCGGAACGTGAGCGGAGCATGCTGGTGGCGGTCGCATGAAGCTGCTTTTCGACCAAAACCTGTCTCCCAAGCTGGTCACCCGATTGGCCGACTTGTTCCCTGGCTCCGCTCACGTGCAGTCGGTAGCCTTGGATCGCGGGCGACGATCTTGTTTGGGACCATGCCAGGCTGAATGGATTCGCCATTGTGACAAAGGACGAAGATTACAACAACCTGAGCGTAGTCCGGGGCAGTCCGCCGAAAGTCATCTGGCTACAAATCGGAAACTGCACGACGGCGCAAGTCGAAGCGGAGTTCCGTTGTCGCTTTGGAGATATCGAGGCATTTGCGAATGACGCTACCATGGGAACGCTAGTCTTGAGTTGATCACGAAGCCGTTGGCATGGCTGCTTTCGCGCCCAATTGTTTTCACCGAAAAACCTCTCGTGCTCGGTTGTCGTCATAACTACGGCAGCGATCTGTTGCCCCGCGTTCCACCAATGAAATGTAGGAACACCATGTTTACAAACATCAAGCTTGTGTCGGTTCTCCTTTCGGTGTTTGTATTGTGCGTCGTAGCAGAGAGGACGTGCGCCGATGCGTTTCTCGTTCCGCTGGACGGGTCGAACAAGTTCGTTCCTAAGCCAGCAGAGTTTGGCTACAAGGTCGACAGGTACAACGTCGGCGGGCAGGTGGTCATCGAGATTAGCCTCAACGAGGCCTCCGTTAAGGGTTTTTCCTCGGCGGAATTCATCTTGAGGAAAGGCGACAAGACCGCCGTGGAATCGATCGTCGGCCTGGTGCGGATCGATGGGGGCAAAAAGGGCCTGTTGAAGCTGATCATCGATCCGAAGCTGATCGACGGCGGCAACCTCGACATTTGGAGTGCCCCCATCGACGGCCAGCCCCCCATCCGCAACTTCGGCGGTTTCCGGTTCGACATCGGCAGACTGATGTCGCCACCAGAAGCGGCGGAGAAAAAATAACAGGCGGTTGAGCGAGAGGTAGCCGGAATTAGGAAAAAGCCATCTCGCCGGCCTGCACAAACAAGTTGCTACTCATCATTTCGCTTCCAAATCCGACGTGTCCAGCCGGCCTTCACAGTTGAGCTTGCGAAACATGTCCAGCGTTTCGCGGATACCATCTTGAAGCGATGAGCGCGGCATTGGGCCGAGGTCTCGCTGCAAAGCGGAATCGTCGAGGTCGTAGGCGATCGCGATTTGGCGGTCGCCGAAGGTGATCAGCTTTGATGCTGCCGGATCGACGTCGCACATCGCGCGATGTAGCGTCGGCATGTCGACGACGTGGCCGCGCAGGTTGTATGACTTCGCTCCCTGGTAGGGCGCTTCCAGGCAACGGACGACGATCTTGGCGACATCATCGACATACTGCATGTCTTGCACGCCGCCGTAGGTGATGTGATACGGTCTGCCCAGCGCGAGCGACTTGATCGCCTTGGTCGGCTCGCTCGTCATGCCGAAGTCGCGGCCCACTCCATAGACGGTCCAGGGGCGCAGGCCGATGCTGGAGATGCCGTTGTCCTGAAAATAAATGCGGGCGTTGCCTTCGTTGCAGCACTTGAAGACGCCATAGTGCGTGGACGGAACGAGCGGGACGTCATCGACCAATGAGTCAGGGGTCAGGGACCAGGAGTCAGAATGTGCAGCCTCACTCCCGACCCCTGACGCCTGACTCTTGGTGTAATGCTCCGGCGGGCCGAAGACGGCAGCGGAACTGGTGTAAACGAGTCGCTGTACTTGGCCTTGCAATTGCTTGACGGCTTCGAAGATCGCCAGGGTGCCGAGCACGTTGACTTTGGCGCCGAGTAGCGGGTCGGCGCGGCACACGGGAACCTGCAACCCGGCCAGATGAACCAGGTGCGTGATCTTGTTGGTCCGAAGCACTTCGATCATGCGAGCAAGGTCGGTGACATCGCCCTGGACGTAGTGCACTTGGCGAATTTGCTCATCGCTCATGATCTGCCGCATGCGTTTTGGATCTTCCTTGAGGTCGTAGATCCAAACGCGATCGCCGCGCGCGAGGAGGTTCCGAGTGATCCAGCTGCCGATGCAGCCATAGCCGCCGGTGAGTAGGACGTTCATGGGGTGGTGAGTGGTGAGTGGTGAGTGGTGAGTGGTTTAGCCGCGGTTCGCAGAACCGCGCGGTTCTACGAACCGCGGCTAAACGAGCGCACCTAGAAAAACAGCCGCGAGATATCGAGATACAAAACGAAGATCATCAGGCAGAGCACCATGGCCAGGCCAATATAGGTTGCGGCGACGCGGACGCCCTCGGGGGCGGGCTGGCCGCGAATGCCCTCGTAAATCAGGAACACCATGTGCCCGCCGTCGAGCACGGGAATCGGCAGGAAGTTCACGACGGCCAGGTTGATGCTGATCAGGCCGAGAAAGAACACGAAGTCGGCGAAGTCCAGGCCCGCAAAGCGATACGTGCCGTAGGCGATGGTAAGCGGACCGCCGATGTTCTCCGTGTCGATGCGGCGAAAGATCATGCCGCGCAGGTTGAGGAACACTTCGACCATGCGATTGTTCGTGTCCTTGAACCCGAGCCAAACGGCGTCGACCGGCCCGGCGGCGCGGACGCGGCGCGTGTCGCTGGCGAGCAGCCAGCCTCGATCGTCGACGGGCCAGGTCTTGTCGACGGAGAGCGGTATCTCGATTTCCTCAGTTTTCTTGTCGCGTTCGACTTTGACGACGACCTTGGCATAGCGGTGATGCTGGTCAAAGATGATGAAGGACAGGTAAGCCCACTGATTCTCTTCGATGTCCTTCTTCATGAATTTGCCTGGGACATTCTCGTCGAACTCTTGGATGTCGTAGCGGATGTTCTTGATGACATCGCCGACCTTGAGCGGAGATTGCTTGCTGCGCACTTCGTCCACGATCGCTTTGATCTGGTAGCCGAGCCCCAGTTCCGGGATCGGCATCGGCGAATTGCGGCTAAACGGGGCGACGCGTTCGAAGCGCCAAGACGAATCCCATTTGAGGTCGATGGGTTCTTCCTTGTACTGCTCGTTGCCGGCGGTGGCCTTGTGCCGGCGCAGCGTGAGCTTTACCATGCGATCACCCTCAACCTTCTTTTGGTCGAGCCGATCGGACCACTGGCGCAGTTCGAAGGGCAATCGCTCTGGATCGAGGATTTTGCCTTTCTCGCCCGACTCGAGCTTGTCCTTCCAAACGAGCACGCTTCCGTCGTAGTCTTTGACGCTGACCGCGAGGATCAAGTCGCCTTCAAGCTTTTTCTCTGGGTCGGGATCGCGGACTTTCGCGTCTGCGGCGGGAGACTGATCGCGCACCACGACGATCGGCCCCATCTTCATCCGGACGCCCAGATCGTAGCGGTAGTGCGGGGCCACTTTGACGTCGATCTCTTCGGCTTTCGCAGCGGCGCCGCGGCGAACACGCACGGTAATCTCCTTGTCTGCAAGGAGCTGGAGCCGCTTGGCGAAATCAAAATAGTCGCACTGATCTTCATCGGGGAAGTGCGGCGACCCTTTGGCGCGCGGGTCGGGCGGCAGCACGGTGACCTTGCTCGGATCGGACGGGTCGCTCATGCCGATGATCACGTCGCCGTACCGGAATTTCGCGTCGGCGGCGGGCGTGCCGGCAAGATACGGGCCTGCGCGGGAGTCCAGTTCCTGAATGAACCGGAGCTTCTTGGGAGGCGACAATCCGAGGACCGGTTTCGTGTCGCCAGCTTCCTTCCGTGGCTCAATGGCCGTTTCGACAACTCTGCCCCCAGGCGCCTGATGGCTGAGGGGAACCTTCTGACCGGACAGGCTATTGATCACGGTCTGCATGAGGTCGGTGAAGGTGGGGTGGTCGGCGTCGCCGATTTTGGTGATGACGTCGCCAGAGCGGACGTTGTTCCTAAACGCCGGTCCGCCCGAATCGGTGTAGCCGACGACGGCCGCCGGCCGCTCAATCCCTTGTCCGGTGTAGACGACGATGAAGCAAACAACGGCGAGGATGGCGTTCATGATGACACCGGCCGAGATGATCAGCATGCGTTGGGCGACGGTTTTCTTGCGATAGGATCGCGGGTCGTCACTGTCGTCGGCCCCTTCGTCGCCGTCGATCTGGCCGACCATCTGCACGTACCCACCCAACGGCAAAATGGCCAGGCGATAGTTGGTGTCGCCCCAGGTGAATTGGCAGCCGGGAATGGGCGGACCGAAACCGATGCTGAACGTCGTGACATTGACGCCGCACCACTTCGCCGCCAAGAAGTGGCCCAGTTCGTGGATAAAAATCACGAACGACAGGCCCAGAGCTGCCTTCACGATCGACCACAGCTCGATCAAGTTGAATTTGACGAACAGATAGATGACCAGAGCCCCGATAAGGGCCATCATCACCATGTTGTAGGTGTTGAAAAACAACGGCGGCTGCTCGAAATCGGGTTCCTCGTATTCGGCGATGGCCGTCGGCTTCGGCGCAGACGGTTCGCCGGCGCGCATGCCGTCGTCCGGCGGAGGGGTCGGCGGCTCATTCGACGTCGGCGGCGTGTTCCCCGCGGACGGGTTCATCGACTCCGGCTTGATGCCTTCGCGGTTTTCCAACGCAAAACCTCCTGGCGAGACCACCGATCCAGCGCGCTTAACTCGCTCAAGGTCGGCCGTTCGCTGAAATTGTGATGATCCAATACCTCTCGACAAACGCGAGGAATGTCCAAGAACGACAGTCCTCCGTCCAAGAACGCCCCGACGGCGGCTTCATTGGCGGCGTTCAGCACGGCGCCGCACGTTCCGCCGCGCCGCGCTACTTCGATTCCCAACTCCAACGCTGGAAATGTCTCTCGATCCGGCTGCTGAAAGTTCAGGCTGCGGAGTTCGTCCCACTTCAGTCGCTTCGCGGGACCAGCAACGCGGTCCGGATAGGTCAGTGCATACTGGATCGGCAAGCACATGTCCGGCGGCGAAAGTTGGGCCAGCACCGATCCGTCCGTGAATTCGACAAACGAGTGAATAATCGACTCCGGATGGATGACCACCTCGATCTGCTCGGGGCGAAGGTTGAACAGCCAGCGTGCTTCGATGATCTCCAGCGCCTTGTTCATGAGCGTGGCGGAATCGACGGTGATCTTGCGTCCCATCGTCCAGGTTGGATGCTTGAGCGCTTGCTCGGGGGTGACGCTTGCCAATTCCTCGCGTTTTCGGCCGCGGAAGGGTCCGCCGCTGGCCGTCAGGACGATGCGTTCGACTTCTCGCGGGGCGCCCGCCTGCATCGCCTGAAAGATGGCGCTATGTTCGCTATCGACCGGCAGGATGCGCGCGTTGCGCTGGGCCGCAAGCTCCATGACGAGCGGCCCGGCCATGACGAGCGTTTCTTTGTTGGCGACGGCGACGGTTTTTCCGGCTTGCAGCGCCAGCCAAGTCCCGGTCAAGCCGGCTGAACCGACGATCGCGGTGAGCACCACATCGACATCGGGATCACTGACCATCGTGGCGACAGCATCGTCGCCGCTGAGAAGGCGCGTATTCGCCGGGAGCGTCTGCCGCGCCAGGGCATGGGCAGCTTGCGGATCGGTGGCGTGCACGTAGCGCGGTTGATGGCGATGAGTCTGCTGGAGCAAGTCCTCCCAGCGCGAGTGGGCGCTCAGTCCGAACGCTTCGAGCCGATCGGGGAGCGCGTCAATCACCTTGAGGCAGCTGGTGCCGATCGACCCGGTCGAACCGAGCACGACCACGCGTCGGCGGCATCCTGCTGCAGCGGAAGAAATCACTCGCTGGCTCCCTACCTACGTGCGAACGCGGGTTGCAAGTCTCCAGTTAGCGCCCGCTTGGCGCACACCTGCTATTAGCTTATTCGCTTCGAATCCATCGACCATTTTAACGTGCCGCGAGAAAGGGACGCAATGGCAAGAAGCGGCATCCTTGCAACCGGAAAAACACGAACGGCGAGTCTCCCACGTATGCGGGGGAGGCTCGCCGGTGCGTAACGAACAAAAGATCAATTGAAAAACCGAAACGCCAGATAACCGACGACGCAGGCCAACAGGGCCGTCGCCATGACGCCGACGGGGCCCATGCCGGTATCCCAGGCCGAGCGATCGTCGTCGTCGTCCTCGATGCCGCCGGGCACGGGAAGCTGCTGAGGCAACAGATCCGAATCTTCACTGTCGGCCGGTGGCGCGGGCTTGGGCGCTTCCGGCTTGCCTCGCAGCGAATTGCGCGTCGGCAAGGCGCCGATCGCTTGTGGCTTCGGCGTGGGCGTCGATGGCGCCGGTGACTTGGCGGGGCCAGGCCCCGGCATCGAGCTTGGCTTCGACTCGCTCCGCGTCGGCATCGGCTTGTTCGCCGCTTTGGGTCGTTGATGCAGTTCGCTTGCTCTTCGCTGGATCAACGGGCGCAGTTCTTCCACCACTTGCCCAGCCGACTGAAAGCGGTCCTCCGGCTTCTTCTGCATAAGTCGTTCCACCAAGGCGATCAACGCGCCCGGCGCATCCGGCGCCAGTTCGGAAAGCGACTGCGGCTGCTTGAACTGGTGGGCCATCATCTTCTCGGCCGCGCTCCCATCCGGGAACGGGTACTGCCCCGCCAGCATGAAGTACATCAGGCATCCCAAACTGTACTGATCGCCGGTCGGCGTAAGGTTGGTCGGATCCATGATGCTTTCGGGACTGGAGCAATCAAGCCCGCTCGACACCGAGTTGGCGGTCGACATCGTGTCGACGAGCGATTCTCCTTCAGTCTCGGCGAGCAAGCAGCCGATGCCGAAGTCGAGGATATAAACCGATCGATCCGGGCCGATCATGATATTCGAGGGTTTGAGCAAGCCGTGAAAGAGGGCCTGTTGATGGCATACTTCGAGGCCTTCGGCAATTTGCATGGCGATTTCGGCGACCAATTCGGAAGGGAACTTGCCCCCATTCTGAATGATCTTGTCGAGCGTCTCGCCTTCAACAAACGGCCAAGCGAGGTAGTGCATGCCCCCGGCCGTGCCGACGTCGACGAACGGCACCACCGTCCGGTGCTTGCATTGCTCGAACGACCGGACCTTGCGGCGAGCAATGCGGACGTTCCACATGCTGCGGCGCGGCAGCACCTTGACGGCGTACCACTGATTGTCGGTCTTGTTGTGCGCTTTGTAGACCGTGCCCATGCTGCCCGAACCAAGGGCATCCATCAACGTAAAGGGCCCGAGCACGAATCCTTGCGTCTTGCCTTGCAGCAGCCGTTCCGATTGGAAGGGGGTCAGGATGCCCTGCGCGATCAGGAATTCGGCCAATTCGGGCGGCTCGGCACGCGGGTTTTTCTGCAGGAATTCGCCGACGATCTGATCCAAACGACCGCGATCGATCAAGTTGCTGCGGCGCAAATCCCAGACAAACCATTCGCAGGCGCCAAGTTCAGTCGTTACCATTGCTGCATCCTCTGTGAAACCAATGGGGAACGGGGAAGGAGCGCGGAAAGTCCGCATTCCGAATGAAACATGGGACAGAAAACGGAATCTGTCAAATCGTAGGAAGTGTAATGATCGAATGGGTTGTCACGAGGAGGCAGAATCTATACGGGCGTACAGAAAAGTTCGCGTTTTGCACTCGCATGACACCGCCGGAGTGAGAATCGCTTCTCCTCTATGTGTGCACAGCGTCAAACATGACCAGGGAGATTGGCCCGAAAATGATGACCGGAAGCCACGCTGCCATGGCCGGCGACACATAGGCGCGCGTCTCGAGATTCGTGCCAAGATATTGGCATGCCAGAATGGAGGCGAAGAACACAACGCAGAGCATCAGGCACAAACCGGCACTGATGAAGATGTTGCGGTTTTGATCACGCAGAATGACTGACAGGCCGAGCAGGACCAGAATGACGCCGACAATCGGCCTGGTTAGCCGCATGTGAAAGACGACGGCAAGCGTGGCCTGCTGAGCTTGCGAATGGTACGGCTTGTCGAGTTCCGTGAGCAGCTGGACCGTGGGCCGATACATGTACCAATTCTTGACACGCATGACGGTGTCGAGATCGACGTCGGGAGTTTTCAGAAAATAGGCGCCATCGCCGAGGGGCTTGAGGATATCTTCCTTGTCCTGGGGCCAGTTCGGGAGTTCCGCCGGTTTGGCGTTCTTGAGCAGCCAACCGCCGGTGCGTTTATCACCCGCCTGTTCAGGAACGTACCGGGCTTCCTCGGCCTGCAGGAAGGTGATGGAGTTGCGCCCGATGGAAGTCGGAATGACCGCAACGAAGTCCTTGACGAGCAGTTCTTTTTTGATGGCGGCCTTCCCGGAAACCAAAATGTTGTTGCGGTCGTAGACGCCTCCCTTGATGTCGGTGTCTTTCGCGCCGTCGGGGTTCTGCCGATTCTCGAGCATGAAGGCGTCGATATTGGGCATCGCCAGCTCTTGATTGACCGCGGCCAACGTCATCATGGCAAACGCGCAGCAAAGCACTGGCGCCACCGCGCGGCGCGTCGACACGCCGGCGGACAGCAGCGGCAGCAACTCGTTGTTGCGCTGCATCCACGCCACGGTGAACATCCCCGCCAGCAGCACAACCGCTTCGCAGAGCCGATCGAAAATCTGAAAGGACTTGAATCCGTAATACACGCCGACGTACTGCAATACCGCCGTGAAGTCGCGCCGGTTCGACGTGAAGTCTTCGAGATTCATGAACAAATCGACGACGACGAACAACCCCATCAAGGCTACCAGGCAGAACAGGTAGGCTTTGACATAGCCGATGATCATTTGCCGATCGTGGATCGTGAACATGACAACCGGTCCGTGGTTTCAAGGTTACGTTCAGCGCTCGCGTGGCGCAAGGCGAGCGCTAAACGTAAACGACGCGTGCCTCATGGCGATTTCTTTTCGCGCGGCTGATAGTGCATCACGTACTGCTCAATGTAATCATTGGACGAATTGGCGATGAAATGCCCGAAGCCGTGCGCGCGCAGCTCGCGCATCGCTTCCTGCCGGCTCCAGCCGTTGTACTCCATTCGATAAATCGCCGACATCACGCCGGTGCGATGCAAGCCGGCCTTGCAATGGATCAACACGGGATAGGCGTTTTCGTCGTCCATCACCTGCAAGAACTGCCGCACGGCGACGGAGGTATCTTCGGGCCGAAGCTTGACGAATATGAACTTGTATTGAACTCCCAGGCTCGCGCACAAATCACTTTCTTTCACGGACGCGGAGTTGAAGCGGCTGGCGTGCAGCGTCGGATCGGGGTCTTCATCCCAAAAGCTGATCACGGTCTTGATGCCGAGCCGTTCGATCGCGTCGCGAAATCCGTCCGCCGTCAAACAACCGCTCCGATAGACTTTTCCTTCCACGATCGGCCTGAGCCTCTTGGTGTGCTCAAGTCCGTAGCGATAATACAGATAGGGGGGACAAACCATCAGAACGACAAGCGCCAGGCCCATGGCCCAGCGAAACGCGTTGGAAACATTCACGATGCATCCTCGCCAATTGGGACATCCCTGTCATCGGACGGATCATGGCGTTTCCTTCGCAATTTATCAAGCCCGGTCGAGGGTCTGACGAGTCAAGCCAGGCAAACTGAGTGAAGTTGTCCTCGTTTAGCGTTCGCGTCACGCCTTGCGACTGTCAAACGACCCAGGGGTGAACGATGATGCGCCTTTTACTCGGCAGCGGCGGCTTTCGTACCGAAGAACGTGTTCGCAATCTGCGTGCTCGTCTCAAGGAGCATCTCGGCCCGGTACGCCGCGTGCTCTTCCTGCCGTATGCCTTGCACGATCACGACAAGTACATGCAAACCATGCTCGATCGCGGTCTGAACGCCGATTACGATTTGGTCGGCATTCACCGTACCTCCAATCCGCGCGAGGCCGTCCTGAACGCGGAAGCCATCTTCGTCGGCGGCGGAAATACGTTTCGCCTGCTGAATGAGCTTTACCAACAGAGGCTACTTGATCCAATCCGCGAGCGCATCGGCGCCGGTGTGCCGTACGTCGGCATCAGCGCTGGGTCCAACGTCGCCTGTCCGACGATCAAGACCACCAATGACATGCCGATCGTCCAGCCGCCCTGCTTCACCGCTCTCGGCTTGGTGCCGTTCCAGATCAACGCACACTATTACACGGGAAACAACTGGGTCGAAAGTCCCGGGGTGAAGCACTCCGAACCTCGGGGTTCGGAGCACCTCACCCCGGGGCATCCCGCGCAACTCGTCGAACACTTCGGCGAAACGCGCGACGACCGCCTGCGCGAATTCCACGAGATGAACGACACCCCCATCGTCGGCCTCTGGGAAGCCGGCATCCTTCTGTGCGACGGCTCGAAGGCGACGCTCTGCGACGCCCCAGCTCGCGTATTTCGCAAGGGACAACCGCTGGTGGACGTTGAGCCGGGGAGCGACTTGTTACCCCTGCTTTTCCAGCAAATTCCGGAATTGTAAGCGACAGGCTGCACCAAGCCAGCGTCGTATGCGCTTCTGTTCCTCTGTCACAGCTAAAACGTCGGGTTGTAGGACGGCTCTCCCGAGCCGTCCAGCGAAACCCGGACGGTTCAGGAGAGCCGTCCTACGGAAACGCCAACCCGCCTTTTTAGCTGTGACAAAACACTATGCTTCAGGTTGGATTATCAGATCGCTTTGCTCACGCTCAAGGTAATTCGCACTTCGGTCGGCTTCTTGTCGACGGGTCGTTCGTCCATGGGCCAGTTGGTGTCGAGCATCTTGCCGTCGCCGTCGAATTTCGTGAATGTCAAGGGCTGCAAGATCCACTGGACGTCGTACATGCCCGGTTGCAGCTTGCCGAGGTTGATGCCGATGACTTGATAGTAGCTGAAGTTGCGGAAGTATTTGCCTTTCCACTTTGCCTTGTTGGCGACGATGTTGATCTTGTTCCCGCGCCGCTCAATGCGTTCGATCCAGACCCGGTCGTTGTCGTCGAGCTGGTCGGTGCGCAGGATCAGCCAGTGTTCGTCCTTGTCGGTCAGCTTGGGTTTCGTCTTGGCATGTTGATCGGCCCAGGCGTCGAGCGAAATCTTGGCTTTCGCATCGAACGTGGGGACAGGAATGATTCCCGCGTCGTCGTTCCATTTGCCGCTGTCGCCGCGAACGCGTTGCCCGGCGTCGTGCAGCGCGGCCCGTTTGCCGCGATCCTTGGACTCTTTGGTCCAGTCCTGAGCAGCCACAGGCAGGGAAGCAATGGCGATGACGACACATGCGATGATTCTTGGCATGGCTCGTTCCTTTGGGAACTCTACGAGTCCAGAACAGATGGGAACACAATGCGGCCAGGCGGCAACTTACTTGACTCGCGAAATGATGAAAGCACGCAAGGGACCCGCCGGGCGACGCTCGCCATGGGCGTTTTTCGTGCTGTCGTGATTTGCATTTGTGAACTCGCAGAGTCGTGGTTGCGGCTCAGCCGCGCTACGCTTTCGTGATTCGTACTTGATTCATGTCTTTTTCTGTAGGCGATAGAGTTTGGTGTAGGTGCGGACGAACAGGCTGCCGTTCGAGATGGCCGGGGTGGCCCAGGCGTAGTCGTCGAGTTTGTTTTTGCGGATGACGTTGAAGGCGGGACCGTCCTCGACGACCCACGTCGTGCCGTCTTCGTTGAGAAGGAACAGTTTGCCATGATACGCCCAAGGAGACGCATAGAAGCGGCCGCCCCCTGTCGTCAGCCGTTCGCGCGGGAAGATCGATTCGCCGGTCTTGGCGTTGGTACAGCTCAAGAGGCCCGCGTCGAAGAGAACGTAGAGGCGGTCGCCGCTGATCAGGTATCCGGGATGAATGCTGGAGCCCTTGGGCTGAGACCAGGCGATCCACTTGTTCGATTACTCTCCATCCTTGAGGCTGATGTTGCCCGACGCTCCCGGGCGGATGGCGTAAAGGGCGCCATAATGATAGCCGGCGCCGAGATAGAGCAGGCCGTGCTTCGCCAGCGGGATTTGGCTGACGAGGCCCCAGCCGGAGGTGCCGTCAATTTCCCAGAGCACTTTGCCGTCCACGTCATAGGACCGCGCCTTGTTGGTGCCGATAGTGACAACCTCGGTGCGGAGTTCGTTTTCCCAGACATAGGGTGTGCCCCAGGTGCTTTTCTCTGCGCGCGGGACGCGCCAGAGTTGCTTGCCGGTCATTTTGTCGAGGGCGACCATGAACGACTCTTTTTCGTTGTCGTTGACGAGAAAGAGCCGATCTTTGTGCAGCACCGGCGAAGTTCCGGTGTTCCAGTGATCGCGCATCGGGTAGCTGTCGAAACGCTTCTCCCAGAGCGGCTTGCCGTCGAGGTCGTAGCAGAACATGCCGATGTTGGCGAAGTAAACGTAGAGGCGTTCGCCGTCGCAAATGGGCGTCTCGGAGGCATAGGAGTTGCGCGGATGGCGTGGCTGCGGCGGTAGCCCCTTGTGGGCTTCGCGCTGCCAGAAAATCTTGCCGGTGTCGAAATCGAGGCAGTACGTCATCCAGCGATGTTCGATGGTCGGCTTGGTGTTCCCCCCCCGGATAACCGCCGGCGAACATCTTGTCGCGCGGGCCGTCGTGGAGCGCGGCGGTCACGAAGATGCGCTTGCCCCAGATCACCGGGGATGACCACCCCCAGCCCGGCACGTCGGCCTTCCACACGACGTTTTCCGTCGTGCTCCACGAATCGGGCAACGTGACCCCGTCACCCAGGCCATCGACCTTGGCGCCGCGGAACTGCGGCCAGTTCATCGTCTGGCCAAGGGCTGCGGAGACGACACTCAATACAATCAGCCCAGCACAAGCAAGCGGTCGCATCGTTGGACTCCAGAATACGCGAGCTTCGTGGATAGGGTTAGCCGATTTCCGCCCGCAAGGCAATTCCAACGAAAGGTCCTGCCATGTTTTCAATGTCCCGCGGAATCCTTTGGGGGGCGCTCATCGGCTTTGCAACCGCCTGTGCCGCCCACGCGCAGACGGCAAAGGTCATCGTCAAGAAAGATGTCGTTTACGGCAACGTGCATGGCGCCGGTTTGCTCGCCGACATAGCTTACCCCGACAGCAAGGGGCCGTTTCCGGTCGTTCTGTCCGTTCATGGCGGGCGCTGGGTAGGAAGTCATCGCAGCGATCCGGGCGAAGGGGCCATCGACGTCAAAAAGTGGGCCGGCTTCGGGCTCTTCGCGATGTCGATCGACTATCGGCTCGTCGGTTGCTCGGCGCCGCCGGCGTGCTACCAGGATGTGCAATGCGCCATTCGCTGGGTGCACGCCCACAAGGACAAGTACCCGATAGATGCCGATCGCATCTTCTTGTTCGGCATGTCGGCGGGCGGGCATCTCGTGTCGCTGGCGGCCACCCTGGGCGGCGGCCCGTTTCCGCGCACCGGCGGCTGGGAGAAGCACGCCAACACAATTCGCGGCGTCATCAGCCTGTCGGGCCCATATGATCTGGAGAAGCTCTCGTGGGGTCCGTTGTGGAAGCCGGCCAGCGGCGATCCGATGACTGCCCGTAAGCTCGCGTCGCCGATCCAACACGTCGGCGCCATGACGACCCCGCTCCTGATCCTGCACTCCGACAACGACGGCTCCGTCCCCATCCAGCAGGCGCGCGACATGGCAGCCGCTCTGGAAAAAGCCAAGGCGCGCCATCGCCTGGTCGTTTTCGAGAAGAAAGGGCACATGCGCATCACCGACGACGTGATCAGAGAATCGCGAGCGTTCATCGAAGAACTCAGCAAGCAATCCAACAAGAACTGATCCACGAAGAGACACGAAGGTCACCAAGAATGGAGATGCAGATTCCGCACGGATCGCAATAGCGCCGTCTTCGTGTTCTTCGTTGCCTTCGTGGATCATTCAAGGCGGCGGCGTTGCGCCGGTTTGCGTTGTGATCCGCCCGTAGTGCTCAATCCGGCGATGTTTGGCGAAATTGAAGAGCCGCTCCTTGTACGGCCTCACGAGATCGAGATCGCAGCGGCAGACGACCAATTCGTCGCCAAGCGTCGCGCTCTTGGCCACGATTTCCCCGGAGGGGGCGATAATCGCCGTCTCGCCGATCTGGCTTACACCTTCCTCGACGCCTGCCTTTGCCACTCCGACGACCCAGCAGCCGTTCTGATACGCCCCGGCTTGCATGCTCAACAGGTGATGAAAGTCGCACAAATGGTCAATCTCCGGCTGATCGGGGATGTGATCGGGCGTGTTGTAGCCGAGGAGAATCAACTCGGCGCCTTGCAATGCGAGCACGCGGTACGTCTCGACCCAGCGGCGGTCATTGCAGATGCACATGCCCACGACGCCGCCGAAAGCGTGCCAGGCACGAAAGCCGAGGTTGCCGATCTCGAAGTAGCGTTTCTCCAGATTCTGGAACGGATGATGCGGATGACGTTCGGCATAGCCAGGCAGGTGAATCTTGCGATATTTGCCGACGATCGTTCCGTCGGCGGCGACAAGGATGCTGGTGTTGTAGCGATGCTTGACGCCGGCCTCGACGGCAAGCTCCGCGTAACCGAGACAGAAGCCGATGCCCAGCCGGCGCGCTTCGTCGAAAAGCGGCTGCGTGACCGGACTCGGCATGTCTCGCTCGAACCAGGCGTCGAGCTCGGCCTCATCGTCGATCCACCAGTGTGAGAAGAAAGCCGTGAGCGCGCATTCGGTGAAAACGACGAGTTCGCAGCCGCGGGCACGTGCCTCCCGCAGCTGGTCGATGAGTTTGGCGACGACGTCGCTGCGAGAGGTTTGCCGGGAGATCGGCCCACTCTGGGCCGCAGCGATTGTGAGGTAACGCGGCATAGTCTTCGGGCTCCTAGTGGATTGACGCTAGCTGACAGTATACGCGCACGGGAAGCGCTGGTTCGCGGGGGGAACGACGCGCTCAATCAACGTGCGCGACCATGCAATACGCAGAAGTGATGGAGCAAGATGTAGAAGCAAGGTTGGCAAGAGGATTACGAGTGCGTGCCTACAGCACGGCGAAAACGGTCACTTCCAGCGCATGACGGCGGCGAGGTAGGTCTCTTTGTTCTTCAGGAGCCCTTCGTAGGTCGTACCGAGTTCCTCGGGCTTGATGCGATGCGTGATCAGGCCGTTGAGGTTGAGGCGGCCGTTGGCGAGCAACGCCAGCAGCCACTTTTGCGCCTTGTTGATGTCCCAAGCGCCGGCGAGGCGTGTGTGGGCCGGTTCGAACAATTGATTGCCGTGGGCGCCGGTGACTTCGATGTAACGGCGATGCAGATCGTCGTAAAAGTTGACGTCCTTGGCTTTGCCTCGCGGGCTGCCGACAACGACGACCTGCCCGGCGTCACACGCCAGCGACATCGCTGTCGGGATAGCGTCCGGAACGCCCGTGGCGTCGGCGACGATCTCGGCCCCTTTCATGCCGAGGAATTCGTTCATTTGTTGCTTGAAGTTGGGATCGTTGGGATCGAGCGTCAGATCGGCGCCGGCCTTCATGGCGGCGTCGCGGCGCATCTTGACGCTGTCGATGCCGATGACCGGGTTGGCTCCCGCCGCCATCGCGCAGCGCAACGCCGCCTGGCCGATCATGCCCAGGCCGAGCACCGCGAATGATCGGCCCAGCGTCAGTCCGGCGCGGATCGACGCTCCCATGCCGTAGCGTAGGATGCACGCGAGCGCGGCTTTTTCGAAATCGAGGTTGGCGGGCAGCTTCCAAAGTCGGCCTCGCTCGTGGCCGATCGTCAACAGCTCGGCCGAGGCATGGTTGCCGGGAAAGCTCACGCGATCACCCGTTTTCCACCCAGTGACGCTCTTGCCGACAGCGACGACGGTTCCGGCCGCGCTGTATCCGGAGCGGAAGGGGAACTTCCAGTCGGGCAGGTTTGGATCGAGCAGCCATTGGTGCGTGCCGGTGTAGACGGCCAGCTCGGTCCCGGGGCTGATGGCGCTGACCTCGGCGGCGACGAGAATCTGGTTGTCCGCCGGATCGGGCAGATCGACCTCGCGCACTTCGGTGGCAAACGGCTTCGTAATGACGGCCTGGCGTGCTTTCATGTGAACTCCAGATTTGAAACGCAGAGTGCGCAGAGAGCAGAGGCAAGAGTCTCACTGCGTCCTCTGCCCACTCTGCGTTTCAAGAACAGAAATCATTCACGGTAATTATTGACAATCCTCTGAATCCCGTTCTTGGGCAACACCTCATGGACATTGATCAGCAGCCCAATCTGCGGATTCAGCAAGCGCAAATGCGACAAGACCTGCGCCTTTTCCACGGGATGCAGTTTCTCTTTCGCCTTGCATTCAACGATGACCTGATTCGCGACAAGGATGTCCGCCCGGAACCCGCAGTCGAGCTTCACTTCCTCGTAAATGAGCGGAATCGGTTTCTCCACCTCGACGAACAGGCCCAGTTTGCGAAGCTCGTAGGCAACGCACGCTCGGTATGCGGATTCGAGGAGGCCCGGCCCAAGAGCCTTGTGCACCTTGATAGCGGCGCCGATGATCGACTCCGTCAATTGATTCAACGTCATGGCAGCACTCCCCCATTTATTGAAACGCACAGAACGCAGAGAGCATCAGCAGAAATCTCTCTGCGTTCTCTGCGAACTCTGCGTTTCAAATTCCCTCCCACTCAATATGCAAATCGTAGGGATCATCGCAACGCGCGGAAACCGGCATGAGCGAAACTTCCGAGAGTCGACTCGCCGACTTTTTGGCGATCAATCGCACCGTCGGCATCGTGCTGCTCACGGTGCTCCTCTTCGGTCTGGGCGAGCAGCTTTGGCAACCGTTCTTGCCGCTATTTCTCAAATCACAGACCAGGCCGATCGCGGAGGAGACCGCTCAGACCGGAGCGCTCAGCAATGTCGCGCTGTGGTCCATCGGCATCTACGCGTTTCTGCTGAACCTCTTCCAGGGCTTCTGCTACATCGGTGGCGGGCAACTAACCGGCTGGCTCGGCGATCGCGGGTCGCTCATCTTCTTCGGCTTGCTCACGATCAGCGGCTACGCGATCTTCCTTTTCGTTGGCAACGTCTGGGCCACCGTACTCGCATGTATGTTGATTCTTGGCTGGGAATCGCTGTCGATGCCGGTCACGTTCACGACGGTCGGGGCGACGCTGGAGAAAGAGAAGCAGGGGATGGCGTTCGCCGTGCAGTCGATCCAAAAGCGCTTGCCGAAGATTCTGGGCCCGATGTGCATCGGCATCGTTCTGTACTACCTTGGGCAACATTACGACGAGGACGAAGCGCGGCGTGTGGGCATGCCGTGGCTGGTGGGGACGGCGTTTGTCCTGGGCATCGCATCGGTGCTGGTGCAGTGGCGCTTCATGCCGCACCGCGACCCGCCGCCGATGGAAGGAGGCTTTTGGGATGTCGTAAGCCAAATCCCGCCGGAGCTAAGGCGATTGTTGTTCGCTGAGGTGCTGACGCGCTGGTGCGATTGGCTGGTGCGCGAGCTGGTCGTCGTGTACCTCGCGGTCGAGCGCGGGCTGAAGAACTACGAGATTGCAGGGCTGATTACGTTGCAGCATTGCGTGGCTCTGGCGACGTATCTGCCGATCGGGCGCATGACGCAATCCGTCGGCACGCAGCCGTTCGTCGGGCTGACGTTTGTCTTCTTCGCTCTGTTTCCCTTGGCGTTAATCCTCGTTCCCGACGGCTGGATGTGGCTGGCGTTCGTCGTCTACGGCCTGCGCGAGATCGGCGAACCGGCGCGCAAGGCGATGATCACGCTCAACATGCCCGAGCCGATTCGAGCGCGTGGCGTCGGTTTGTACTGGGGCATTCGGGCGTTTGCCATCTGCGGCTCAGCCCTGGTCGGCGCCTGGGTATGGCAGATCGGCGGACCGAAAATGCTCTTCTACGCCGCTTTTGGCATGGGCGTCCTGGGAAGCATCGCGTATTACATGTTCTGTTCGGATATGACGCCAACGCGCCACGATACATAACCCAACCTATTTTCGTTTAGCGTTCGCGCGGCCATGCGAACGCTAAACAAAATCTAGACTGCCCGAGGACTGCGCATGCTAGGATTCCGCATCGAGCCGCTCTACTGGTTCCTCGTAGCCGTGCCCGCAGCCGCGATCATGCATTACACGCACGTCGCCGACCTGTGGGTTTTTCTCACTGCCTGCGTCGCCATTATCCCGCTCGCCGGGCTCATGGGCCGCGCGACTGAGAACCTGGCCGAGTCGATGGGCCCGAGCATCGGCGGGCTCTTGAACGCCACCTTCGGCAACGCGGCGGAGCTCATCATCGCTCTTTTCGCGCTAAACAAGGGCGAGACCGACCTCGTCAAGGCCAGCATCACCGGGTCGATCCTCGGCAACATCCTGCTCGTGCTCGGTTTGGCGATCGTCGCGGGCGGTTGCCGATACCCCAAGCAGACGTTCAATCGCACGGCGGCCAGCCTTGGGGCAACGCTGCTGGCGCTGGCATCGATCGGCTTGATTGTGCCCACGATTTATTACTACCTGACCAAGAGCATCAGCAACGAGCAGACACGGGCGAAGCTCAACTTCTTGAGCGAGGAGATCGCCATCATCCTGGCGTTGATGTACGTCTTGAGCTTGGTGTTCACCCTCGTGACGCATCGGCATCTCTTCGCGGGGCCGGAGACGGAAGCGGACGTGCACGCTGAGCCGCCCGAATGGTCGCAGATCACGTCGTTGATCGTGCTTCTTGTGGCAACGGCCGGTGTCGCCTGGATGAGCGAGATGCTCGTCGATTCCGTCAAAGAAGCCGGCGAATCGCTAGGAATGAACCACGTCTTCGTCGGCGTCATCGTCGTCGCCGTGATCGGCAACGCTGCGGAGCACTCGACGGCGGTGCTGGTCGCGATGAAGGATCAGATGGACCTCGCCGTCACCATCGCGATTGGCAGCAGCATTCAGGTGGCTCTGTTCGTCGCGCCGGTGCTTGTGCTAGCGGGTTTGTTGATGGGGCAGCCGCTCGATTTGCACTTCTCAATCATGGAGGTGATTTCCGTCGTCATCTCGGTCGGCGTGATAGCGCTGGTCAGTCAAGACGGCGAAACGAACTGGATGGAGGGAGCGATGCTTCTCGCGGTTTACGTGATGCTGGCGCTGGCGTTTTATCATCTGCCGCCGGAGACGCATTGACGGCCGTTCGCGGCTTCGCGCTCGCCAAACGCGAGCGGCTAGACGTTTTCAATCGCCGCCGTCATCGCCTGGACTATTTGCGCCAGTGAATCGTCGGAGGTGCAGAACGGCGGCATGGCGTACAAAACATTTCCCAGCGGGCGCAGCATGACGCCGTGAGCGAGACAAACGTTTCGCATGGTGCGGCCGACGTCAGCGAGGTAGCCACCGGGCACGTCGATCTTCACGGCCGCGATGCTGCCGCGGATACGGACTTCCTTGACGCGCGGATGTTGTCGCAATAGTTGCAGCGAATGCAACCAGAATTTCTCCATGCGGCGCGGCGCTGCGAGTGGACTCGATCCGTAGCGCAAGCGGCCCACCTGCGCTACCGTCGACGCAGTCGCACCGAGCAGTTTCCGATAGTTGCACACCGCCACAGCGCAGGCCAGCGGGTTGGCGGTAAAGGAATGCCCGTGGAAGAAGGTGCGCGTCCGGTCGGCAGTCTGAAACGCCTCGACGACGCGCGGCGACACCAGCGTGGCGGCGAGCGGCAGGATTCCACCGGTCAGCGTCTTGGCAGCGCAGACAAGGTCCGGCGTTCCCTCACCCCCAACCCCTCTCACGGAGGGCGAGGGGAGAGCGGCTTGATGCGCCCACAGCGTTCCGGTGCGACCGCCGCCCGTCATCACTTCATCGACGATCAACAGCAGGCCATGCCGACGCGTCACTTCGGCGATCGCGCGCAGCGTCTCGGGTGAATGCATGCGCATGCCGCCGGCGCCTTGCACCAATGGCTCAATAATGACCGCTGCCGTCACACCTGCATGCTGTTGCAAATGTTGATCGAGTTGATCGGGATCGACCGGGCAATGTTCCGCGCGGAACATTAACGGCTCGAATCGGCCAAAAAACAGCGGATCGCGACCAACCGACATGGCGCCGAACGTGTCGCCGTGGTAGCCATGCTCGAAACCGACGAATGATGTCCGCTGCGGCTCACCGCGATGACACCAGTATTGGTAGGCCATCTTCAGCGCCACCTCGACTGCGGTGCTGCCGTTGTCGGAATAGAACACACGTCCGCCGCACCAGGGCATCGTGCCCAAGAGCAAGTCAGCGAGTTCGACGGCATACGGATGCGTGACGCCGGCGAAGAGCACGTGATCGATCTTGGCCTGAGCGTCGGCCAGCGCTCGCATCAAGGGCGGATGCCGATGTCCGTGCAGGATGGTCCACCACGATGAAATGGCATCGATCACACGGCGTCCGTCGGCGAGTTCGAGAAATTCGTCCTGAGCGCCGACGCACGCCAACGGCTCGTCCGCGCCGATAAGCGGCGTGTACGGATGCCAAACGGAACGCCGATCGTCGGCAAGAAGCGTCTGCTCCCTTCTCCCCCCGGGAGAGGGGCCGGGCATGAGGGTGAGTGCGCCGTGGAGGCGCTGCAACTCCCCGCGCTGCCGCGCCGCGCATGCTGCGATGCCTTCCATGGTCCACTCGCCCGGGGCCTCCAATGCGATTACGCACTGCCCGGGCCGATGGCGGCACACCTGCTCCAGCGTGAACGGATCGTTCGGTCCGACCAACACAACCGCGATCGGCTCGATGTTTTCTACGTTCAGCGCGGCCAAGCTTTGCAGCGTCCGTCCGATGCCGCCCAGCTTCGAGGACGACACGAGAACGACCGGACGATCCAGTGCCCGAATCAGGGCAAGTTGCAACTCGTCGTCGGTAAGCGGCGAGAACGCCCCGCCGAACGTCTCGATGACGAGCCCGCGCTTATCGTCTAGCGTTCGCGGCAAAGCGGCGACGATTTCGCGCGCCGTCGGAACCGTCGCGCCTTCCGCGCGAGCGGCTAACAGCGGCGCCGCCGGCATGGAAAATCGACATAGCGGCGCGTGAACGATTGCCGACGGCCTCAACGCTGCCAAACGAGCGGAGTCGGATTCACCCGTCTCGATCGGCTTCCAGTACTCCCAGCGGTCGGCGAACGCGCTGAGCCACAACAGGGCAAACGTCGTCTTTCCAGCATCCGTGTCAGTGCCGAGGATGACGAAATCGCTCATGTGGCGATTATATTTCTGGCAGGCCGACTCGCTTTTTTGCCATACGATATCGCTGCACAAAGATTTCGGAGGTAATCATGAATCGCACAGTCGTTCTCGGCATCGTATTTTCGATCGCAGGCGGTCCCGCCCTCTCACAGGACAAATCCGAGTGGGTCAGCCTTTTTAACGGCAGGGACCTCACCGGGTGGACGCCAAAGTTCAGCGGGCACGACGCCGGCGAGAACTATCTCGACACGTTTCGCGCCGAGAACGGCGTCATCAAGGTCGCCTACGACAAGTACAAGCAATTCGACGGCAAGTTCGGCCATCTCTTCTACAAGGACAAGTTCTCGCACTACGACCTGCGCCTGGAATACCGCTTTCTCGGCGACCAGTCAAAGGGCGCTCCAGGATGGGCACTGCGCAACAGCGGCATCATGTTTCACAGCCAATCACCGCAGAGCATGCGCAAGAATCAGGACTTTCCCGTATCCATCGAATTTCAATTCCTCGGTGGGTCCGAAAAGGGCGATCGGCCCACCGGCAGCATGTGTTCGCCTGGAACGAACGTCGTCATTAAGAACAAACTCGTCACGCAGCACTGCGTGAACTCCATTTCCAAAACCTATCGCGGCGATCAGTGGGTGAAAGCCGAATTGCAGGTCCGCGGCGCCGGAAAAGTGAAACATCTCATCAACGGCGAAGTCGTCATGGAATACGAACAGCCGCAGCTTGATCCAAAGGACAAGGACGGGGCGGCGCTGATCAAGGCGGCGAACGGCAAACTTTTCCTGGAAGAGGGTTACATCGCACTGCAAGCCGAGAGCCATCCGTGCGAGTTTCGCAATATCGAGATCCGCGTGCTCAAGAAATGACCAAACGCATCCTATCCCAGGGGCTCGGAGTACTTCGCCCCTGGGCTTCATGCTCATTTTTGCTTACATTTTTCGTGTAAGGTTTCTCATTTCGCTGGGTATGCGCTGGTAGCGAGGCGTTTCATGGCCATATCGCCGGACACCCGGCCAAGTTTGCTGGTGCGAATCCGGGATGCACAGGACATGCCGGCGTGGGGGATTTTCGTCGAGGTCTACGCGCCCTTGATTCATGGGTATCTGCGCAAGCGAGGCTTGCAGGACGCGGATGCCGCCGACGTGACGCAGGAGGTCCTGCGGCGTGTGGCCTCGGCGATTCGCCGTTTCGACTACGATCCGCAGCGCGGTGGTTTTCGCGGCTGGCTATTCACCGTCGTGCGCAACCAGTGGCGGAGCTTCCTTGAGCGCAAGGCCGAGCCAGGCAGCGGCGACTCGGCGGCCATGCAGCTCGTCCATCTGTACGGCAGCCAGCGGCCTGCGATGCTGCTCCACTTGCAAGTGGTGGAAATCATCCGCCCGCGGCCCTGCTTGCCGCAGCACGCGCTGCACCGTTCGGGCATCGACGTCGCAAATGTCCGCCGCAGCCGTGATCGAGCAGCCATGGCTCAAACACTTGAGAATACGCTGGAGCGTGTCGTCGGGCAACTTCGTGTACTGCCGCAAGGTGCCGGCGCGTTCGCTGAAGCGTTTGCCGCAGTGCGAGCAATACAGTCGGCGAATGTCCTTGGCGTTGCCGATCCATTCGACGACGCTAAGATTGCCGGCGTCGAATCGATTGAAGGTGGAACAATCTTCATTGGGGCACGCCAAGTGCGCCAACGGGTTCGGCTCGCTGCGTGAGCGAGTTGGCATCCGTGCCATCGGAATCCTCCACGCGCAAAATTCCGCGCGTGAACGTCAGATTTTCCATAACAGACGCCCAAAGAGTATAAAACCCCCGTGTTTTTTTGCCAACATCGTGTAGGACGACC